>JAABUP010001045.1_pt1 | contig 59335 bp, 60 predicted proteins | sample 5559201 | NCBI WGS metagenome assembly JAABUP01 (sample SAMN10711887, study PRJNA513373) | rock metagenome | isolation source: Antarctica rocks | place: Antarctica | reverse complement strand
ATGATTGTGCAGGCTGAGGTGATCCCCACCTGCCGTGAGCTGGGGATTGCCATTGTGCCTTACAGTCCCCTAGGCCGTGGCTTCCTGACAGGCAAAATCAGGAGCCTGAAAAACCTGCACGAATCTGATGTCAGATTCAAAATCTCTCCCAGATTTCAGGGTGAAAATCTTGAAAAGGTAGGCTGGGAGCATGAACCTGCTTGGACTGTGTTGTTGCAGCACTTGTATTTGATGTGCACATCCCGCCACTGGTACAAGAGCTAGCGGGCACTGGAGTGCATATGCTTTGCTGTACAGATTATGTGTGTGCTGTGATTCGAGCATTGAGCATGATTGGGATCAGCACATAAGCAGCACACTGCACCATCAAGTGCTTCAATTCACTCTGCTGATCTTGATGCATGTGGCTGTTCTCCTCCTGCTTGCCCAGTGCCAGACATGCTTGATGGTACCCCATGCATCTCCCTTCTCAGCTTGCTTGTGAAGCAAGTGCATCTCACCTCGCAGCTGTTGCCCTGCCCTGCTTGGCAGGCTGTGCCGAGCTGTGCCATGCTGTGCTGTGCTGTGCTGTGCTGTGCTGTGCTGCCTTGCGCTGTGCTGTGATGCTACCTACCCTGATGCAGAACTTGGCATTGGTAGAGAAGGTGGATGAGCTGGCCAAGGCCAAGGGCGTCAAGCCTGGCCAGCTTGCACTAGCTTGGGTCCATGCTCAGGTACTCTCTCATTGCCCTCCTCTCATATAGCTCTGCACACAAAGCTCATCTCTGCGCCGTGCTGCTTCCCTTTTGGATGTGTTTGATTCTTAACATTGACAAGCACTCCCTTTGAATGCTACTTCCACTATTTGCTGTGCTAATTTGCCTTTTGGATGGGTTCAATTCTTGACATGGGCAATCACTCCTTTTGAATGCTACTTACCACAATTTGCTCTGGTAGTTTGCCATTATTTGGTCAGGTGACCTTGCTGTGACTCATAGCTGCCAATTCTGACTGCTGGTGGCTGGCTGCTTCATGACAGCTGCTCATGACTGCCACAATTGCCCCGATGTCAAGTCTGCTGATGTTTCAAATGGGAAGTAAGGATGACTGCAACACTGCGCGTGTGCAGGGGGAGGATGTCTTCCCTATACCGGGCACCAAGAGAATTCATTACCTGGAGGAGAATGTGGCAGCCTTCCACATCAAGCTGACTGCTGAGGACAAGCAGCAGCTTGAGGCGGTCTTTGCTGCTGACCAGGTCACCTCCTGCACGGTCATCACTTTTCAGTGTCGCTTCGCTGTGTATCTGTGACTTGAACTCATGAACACCATGGAGGCAACATACAGGCATGGACACGCACGCAGTAGCTACTAGGGAAAGCAACAAAACATTGTTCCTACAGAACAGCACTGTTTGTCGTGTGCGCAATGCAGTTGTACGCTTCCTCAGTTTTGTCTTTCATATCCTGCTTGCTTGCCTCTGTAGATGAGTGCTGACACATGGTGCAGATGGTCAGAGAGCATTATGGCGCCAACATTGCACTGAGCAGTCTTGTGGCGGTGGGAAATTCTTGTGCTTGAATGGGACAAGTGTATGAACTAAAGGTTACATGACTACCTTGCAGTCTGCTGTGATCTAGCAGGGTCTGTACCAAGTCAGCAATTAGTCAGGACATGTCACGCCTTGTGGCCTTTCTGCATAAGCAATTTTGCAACTTGTCAGGGCAATGATAACTTTGCAATGAAGCTGCAGGTATCTGGTGAAAGGTACAATGCTGCAATGAAGAAGCTAGCACATGAGGGAGCATTGTAATTTTCGTTTTGCCAGCTTGGCATCACAAGCAAACTTTCTCAGCCAATATATCCTATCCAGCTCAAGTGCCAACCTGCAAATGCAGAGAAGATCAAGAGCCAGACATACCTGTATGCCAATTGCAAGCCGCATCTGCTATCTGTGCTTGTTGGTTGCTTGCAATGTATATCAGACCACTACCTTGTGCAGACAGCAGAAGCTGCAGCTAAAATCCCCTGGCATGTTTGTCATCAGGATGTCACTGCACTGTGCAGCTGATGTAACAGACAATGATCTGCCCAGTTTGAATCATAAACTTGTACTTTTTAGTGTACTGTGCATGGTTTGTGCTGGTCTGACTGAGCAGACAAACTGATGCTATTGTGTCATGGATAACATCTGAGACTTGCAGCCTGATTTCGGATGGTTTTACGGACATGCACAAATATGGGGTGCCATCTAGGCTGGAGCAACACAACACCCCATTGTGCAAACAGGTTGCAGGCATGGAAAATGACGAATTTTGTTCTGAGTCTGTACAACAGTGGGTTTCTTGTAAACATGCATTCGATGAGCATTTACAGTGGGGCCCATAAGTATCGGTCGGACCAGGAACATGTGCGAGCTCCGACACTAATGCGAAGCGCAAGTCTGTGTTTAAACGGTGGTCCTTCCAAACACAGCAAGTCAACCAGCACACCTTTCTGTGTACGGCTTCACTGGCGCAGAAAGCGCTTGTAGCGCATATGTGGCGCCGGTAAAAGCAACAGGTCTGTGGCAGTGAAACAAGGCTGACAGCAAGGCCCCAACTTGGCAGCTGTGCGGCAAGCGAAAGACATACACAACGATAGCCTGTGACACCCTGGGTCTTCGGTAAAACTAGTCAGCTTTGACTTGTAGTATCCAGTTTTATCAGTGAAGCAGCAGGCATAGAACAAGAGCGTTTGCACAAGAAGGTCCAAAAGCTTGCTGCCTGAACAAGCTTTGCTTTGACACAAGGAGAGCCTGTTCAGTCAGCAAGCCTTTGTTTTCAGTGAAGTAACTTGCATATGTACAACACAGCAGTTTACTTACCAGCTCCAAAAAAAATGCCAGGGTTTGGCCCTCCCCTTGCCCCTTGACTTTGACTTTGACTGCGCCAGCAGCTTTCTTGCTGAGCAAAGGCTACCCCAAATTTTGAACGAAGTCTAAAGCTTTGGCTTTCAAACTTGGTCACGTAAGATGCAAGACCATGTTGAGTCACTGAGATGTCATGGTCATGAATGGCAATGTACCATGCCATCTCCAGCAATGCAAATGTCCTGATCAGGACTTATGGGCCCCACTGTACATGCTTGATCTGTGATCCTGATCATTGCGGCACTATATCCGCAATGCAATGTGAGCACTGCATGCTCGGATAAGTCACAGGTGGTCAGAAAGCCATTTGGTCAGATAGATAGACCAAGCTGCCTCTGAATTGAGCGGCGTCTCATGCTTTGACTACAAGCATCAGCTATGACGCTGCAGCACTCAGCGGGTGGCTGAGGCTGATGCTGTTCCAGTCCCAGACACGCTGCTGCAGCTACTGCCTTGTAAGGTGCGGTGAGCTGCACTGCTCTGCTGCTTCTGTGGAGATGGCGTCATTACTTGAGCGTTTCGCTTGCACATGTCGTACCCGATCTGAACAGAGCAACTGCGTTGCAGGAGGAGCTCATCTGCGAAGCTGCTTGCTGCGCCCAAGCTTGCACAATCATCAGCGAAGCAGGCAACCAGTCAGAGGCTGCGACACATGCAAGCCAACTTTGCGCTGTTCACCCTTTTAACGATGCTCAGTCAGGCTACAGAAGACAGTCCTGCTTAAGGCACACCCTGATGCAGCATCCAGTGCCAGAGACACCGAGTTTGTCAGAGCAGAGCTGGAAAAAGCTGGTGTGCCTCGGCACAGGATCACAGCCATTCTGAAGCGATACCCCACGTATACCAGTTGGGGTATGGCCAGATTCAGTCAGCTGTGCAAGAATGGCAAGCAGGGGTGGGCCGCGAGGCCTTCAAAATGATGATTCTCAATGCCAGCCTTCTTCAGAGAAGGTGGATGAGCTGGCCAAGGCCAAGGGCGTCAAGCCTGGCCGGCTTGCACTAGCTTGGGTCCATGCTTGGGTACTCTCTCATTGCCCTCCTCTCATATAGCTCTGCACACAAAGCTCATCTCTGCGCCGTGCTGCTTCCCTTTTGGATGTGTTTGTTTCTTAACATTGACAAGCACTCCTTTTGAATGCTACTTGCCACTATTTGCTGTGCTAATTTGCCTTTTGGATGTGTTTGATTTCTGACATTGACACTCACTCCTTTTGAATGCTACTTACCGCAATTTGCTCTGGTAATTTTGCCACTATTTGGTCAGGTGACCTTGACGTGTGACTCATAGCTGCCAATCCTGACTGCTGGTGGCTGGCTGCTTCATGACAGCTGCTCATGACTGCTACAATTGCCCCGATGTCAAGTCTGCTGATATTTCAATGGGGAAGTAAGGATGACTGCAACACTGCGCATGTGGAGGGGGAGGATGTCTTCCCTATACCGGGCACCAAGAGAACTCATTACCTGGAGGAGAATGTGGCAGCCTTCCACATCAAGCTGACTGCTGAGGACAAGCAGCAGCTTGAGGCGGTCTTTGCTGCTGACCAGGTCACCTCCTGCACGGTCATCACTTTTCAGTGTTGCTTCACATCAGGCTGTGTATGTGCGACTTGAACTCATCAACACCATGGAGTCAACATACAGGCATGGTCACGCACGCAGTAGCTACTAGGGAAAGCAACAAAACATTGTCCCTACAGAACAGCACTGTTTGTCGTGTGCGCAATGCAGTTGTACGCTTCCTCATTTTGTCTTTCATATCCTGCTTGCATGCCTCTGTAGATGAGTGCTGACACATGGTGCAGATGGTCAGACAGCATTATGGTGCCAACATTGCACTGAGCAGTCTTGTGGCGGTAGGAAATTCGCGTGCTTGAATGGGACAAGTGTATGAACTAAAAGTTACACGGCCGCTTTGCAGTCTGCTGTGATCTAGCAGGGTCTGTACCAAGTCAGCAATTAGTCAGGACATGTCACGCCTTGTGGCCTTTCTGCATAAGCAATTTTGCTTATTGTCAGGGCAATGATGACTTTGCAATGAACCTGCAGGTATCCGGTGAAAGGTACAATGCTGCAATGAAGAAGCTAGCACATGAGGGGGCATTGTAATTTTCGTTTTGCCAGCTTGGCATCACTAGCAAACTTTCTCAGCCAATATACCCTATCCAGCTCAAATGCCAACCTGCAAACGCAGAGAAGTTCAAGAGCCAGATATACCTGTATGCCAATTGCAAGTGCCATCTGTGCTTTTTGGTTGCTTGCAATGTATATCAAACCACTACCTTGTGCAGACAGCAGAAGCTGCGGCTAGAATCCCCTGGCATGTCTGATAGTCATGTTCGTCATCAGGATGTCAATTCATGGCGCTCTTACACCAGTCCAGATACAACTTGCACATACTTGAGCCGTGGGTTGGACATCAGGGTATCAACATGGCGCATCACCTGATACAAGTCACTAGATAGAACTGTTAAGGTTGCAGAGGAGATCTTGACCATAATTTGTTGCTGCAGAACTTCCTGCACGGTCTCCCAGATAACAGTGAATTGTAGGAGTAAGACATGCAGATGTTCAGCAAGAGTGCTAGCTAATATAGGCACATAGTTATAGTGACATGAAACCGTCAAGCGTTTTGGTGAGAACGGTTTTTGTGTGCCATTGCAGCGCATGATTGATCAAAATTTAAAATGGACTACCACGGTGTGAGAGCAACACTACATGTGGTCCAAGACAATCTTGTCTGCTACCATGTCACTAATCTTGGCTGCAAACTGATCTACTAGACCATCCAGAGCACTGCAGCCTGCTGCAATGTCGCCAAAAACCCGCCATAGCTCAGCACCAGTGGCTGCCTCCCTCATTTCCCCTCTCCCTGCCCATGCCAACTCTGACAACATGTTCTTGTTAGCAGCCCCAAAGGCAATGGTAAATACTTGCAGCTGGCTCCCTGTGCAAGTCCGGACAATGTCCTGCATTGCTGCTTTGGGTCCTCGGTCAAGGGCCTCACCCTGACCATCTGACATGAAGATCAGAATGGAGGCATAGTCCTTGGCAGACGCATCTGCTAGCAGCGTTTGCGCACTGCAAAGGGCAGGAGTGAATGCTGTGCCCCCGCCTGTTTGCTGCATCCATTGGTTGGCCTCAGAGACTGGTTTCATAGCAAACTGTTGATGAGCTTGGTGATCAAAGATGATGACTGACACCTTGTCCTCTGTAGCCTGTAATCCTGCTCGAGTGCTGAGCAAGTGGGAATATGCTTGCATCAGCTCTTTCCAGGGCTCCCCACTCATACTGCCAGATCCGTCCAAGCAGAATACTAGGTGAAATGGTCTGGTCTGCAGCTTGCTGGCATCAAACAGATCAGTGGTTTTGAACTTGAAGTTGCGCTGCTCTTCGTTGTAGTGCTTGACAAACTCCCCCTCCATAAGCTGAGTGGCGTGAGGCTTAATACGTGCGAACATGAACTGTATGTCATTCTGCTTGAACATGTTCATGACTCCAGCTACTGTCAAATTAGCTGGGTGCACGTCAGGGTACCTGCATGAGGCATGCAATTGTGACTGACTAGGATGCATCAACTGCAGCTTGTGATGTCAACACACTTAACACGCAAGTGAAGAAGACTGGAAAAGGCATGCAAGCAGATGGCTAGACAGACACATGCACATAACTTTACAGGACATGCCCTAGCAGCATAGACTCCAACATCAGAATCCAACATTGGGATTTTAAGCAGTTCAACACACAGTCAAGCACGTCTGTGTGGACAGCTCAATGAAAAGGGGCTGAAGGGATACAATGCTAAGCGCTTCCTTGTGGACATGCTGTATGGTCATACCAACAGCTTGATGGAAAAGCAAGAAGCAGACAAGGACACAAGCAAGCAAGGAGCAGATATTTATGTCACCCTTGCCAGACAGTCTGCGCTTGCAGTTGGCAAAATAGGACAAAACAGTCCCCAAAGCATTTTGCAACATGAGTTGTCTTGCAATCAACTCTGCAAACAGGTGTGATGTCAACAACAGTCAAAAGGCACAGACCTGTCTACGGTCCCAGGCTGGGTGCAGTCTCTGCCATGAGCAGGGGCGTCACCAATGAGCACCAAGAATCTGGTGGGCGCTTGCCAGCTGAGATTGGCAGCAGCATTCAAGCCACCTAGAACATCTTCAGGGATATCGCCGCCACCCAAAGGCGAGGAGCTCGCTGCATGCAGCTGCATGGGCAAAGAATTTGCTGAGGTTGTTGCTAAGCAATCTGTGTGTTCCATACAACGCTGTTAAACATGTGCGGCAGGCAGCACAGCCAGCAGATGAGCATAATAAGATAATGATAAACATACATGCCTCACAGTGTGTTTGAGCAGCTTGTCTGATGGGAAAGGGAGACAGAGACAACATGTACAAACATGATGGCAACAGCTGATTTGCCTAAGCATCATATAGGATACATAGCATGTTGGCATGGGCATGGACCTAGCAAGCAAAGACTCACCCATTGACTCAGCTCTTCAACATCTGCTGTGAAGTCGTGTGCAACAATGTGCTCAGCATCTCCAAAGTCCCGATAGACTACAAGGCCATAGCGGAGGCTGAGCTGTAGCTGCGGAAACTTCTCCACGACCTTGGGCACAATTGCATCTGTGATGACCTTGATTTGCTTGCGTGCCTCAGTGATCCAAGGTCCCATGCTGCCTGTGCAGTCCAACACAAATGCCAGGTCCAGCTCAACAGCGTCCGGCATGCCACCAGCTGTCAGCACAAATTCCCTGTCTCCACAAAGAAGCTTTTCCATCTCAGGGTATGCTTTCTCCATGTTGGCAATGATGCTTTCAGCTGTGGCCTTGCTGCCCACAGGAACAATCTCCTCCCAAGGGCGAGTGTGAGGCTGGTGCTGACTGCTGCTGCCTTCCTCTTGCTCATACAGTGCCCGCAGAGCATCTGGTAGGGCTGAAGACTGGCCAGCTGTCAACCATCGCTGGTAGCAATAGGGAACAAACGTGCGGTCAAAGCCAATGCCCATGCCAACAACCTCCACGTCCTTTTGAGCTGCAGCTTGTAAGCTCTGCACAGCAACACAGTAGGTGCAAAGCCAAATCAGGAGTCAAAGCCTTTCATGCAATCTCTCATCAGGCAGAAATACTGCAAAGACATTCAACAAAGCCTGAACTCATCACTGGCAATGAGTGCTTGTATGCTGAACGCATATGCAATCACTCATGCTGCACTGTTGAAGCCTTTGACATCAATGAAAGTACACACCTGAATCAAGCCTAGTACAAGGTCAAATCAGGACATATGCACTTTGGTCCATTCTTTACCTGCGCCAGGCGTGCTCCGCATGAGCCGTACCCATCAGTGAGAACAAAGATCTTCTTGGGACCGCGCACAGTAGAAGAGTTCAGAAGTGCAAGGGCACACTGAATGGCATCGGCATCCAAGGTGGCAAACTCAGTCTCAAAGCTCAGCTGCTTCAGCAGAACATAGATGGCAGCTCTGCTCCAAGGCATGTCTGAGCTCTTGATCAAACGCACGGTCTCCCCAAACAGCAGGATGCTGTATGACTCCAGCTCTAGTTGGCCCAGGGCGCAAATGATGGTGACCAGAGCATCTACTGTAGCCTGAGCAAGCTGGCCATGCATGCTGAGGGATGTATCAACAACCAGGCAGATGCTGTACTCCTTGCGCCCACCCGCTGTCTTGGAGCTGAAGTACTTCTTGTAATTGAAGTCTGTGCTGACAGCTTTAATAAGGCCAGGGAGGTGAAGGGAGGAGCCATGGTAGTCGCCGCGCTTGCGTGTGTGGCGATTGTTGGGGAAGACACACTCCTCAAAGACTGCGACCAAATCTTGTGTCTGGCGATCCAGGCTGGAAACTGCTGCTGACCAGCTGACTTCTGCTTGCTTCACTTGATCTGCAAACTCTGTGGAGGCATCGACTTGAGCTATGAGTGCATGAAGCTGCTCAAATGCTGCTGCCAAGCTATTGGCATCCACTGGATCCTGGTCTCTGAAGGCATTGGCAGCTTCTTCATCAGTGTATGGAATGGGAGCATCTGCAGGGCTGACAGCATAAGCCTTGTCGCTACGAGGTGCTGATTGCTGATCTGCCATGGTGATTGTCCTGCTGTACTTCAGCTGGAACAGGCTAGTTGTCTGCTTGATGCTGGCCGCTTTCATATGGATGGCCAGATCATTGCGAGCTAGCTTGGTGTCCTGCAACACACTCAAACAGTAAGCCTCTGCTTGCTGATGTGGCTTGTAGCACCAAGACCTGAATGCCCAAGCCAGTGTTGATGTAAAACTGCTGGACAGCTGTAGCAATTTTGCAAATGATGTTGAGCTAATTGCACAGGTGAGCACACATGAGTATTGGACTCTAATTCAACAGCAACACAAAGAGTCACTGGCGCGTCTCAGCCGCCATGTTGAGAAAGCTTAACTGCTGGACTACAGCAAAGCCACAGTAATATGTAGCATGGCAATGAATAACTCCAGCAATGCAGGAAAGCATTTAGCACCGCGGAACGGTGCTCTAGTGATGCTCAGCAGCAATGTGAGATTGCACAATGCACTGCAGCAAGCATTAGAGGTCGATAGGCAAGGATTCACAAGACTTGGTGCTTGACAAAATGCTTGAGTCTGACAAAATCTGTGTTGAACAACACCACCATGATAGTGCACACAGCTCATAGGCAAACATTGTCCTGTGTATGCATTGCAAACAATGTGCCATGGTGTGCTTGTCATACTGGCCATGTCTCTGTCATCAGTATGACATGTGTAGATACTAAACTGCAGAATTGGTGCCACACAGCAGAATACATTGAAGATGTGAATCACCTGTTGCGTTCTGGTGAGCACACGCTGAAACTGCCTGGTCATGATCCGAGCAACCGCCATGGGCAACTCATTGATGTTGTCCACATCAAGGATTTGGTAGTTGCCCTGCCTGCCCTGAACACCGCCATCAGCTGTGATGGCCTCCAGCATTCTGACAATGTCCTTCATGACAGCGTTCTGATGCTGATCCTTGATGTTCAGGATGCAGAGGTCAAACTGATACTCCCGCGTGACTGCCAAGTAGTCATCAGCAACTGACTCTTGGGTCATCCCATCATAGATCATCATGACCATGCGGTGCTTCCTTGCATCTGGCGCATGTACTTGAGCAGCAGATCCCCAGGTCTCATGAGCAATGGCTTTCAGGTTGGTTCCTGGATGTGTACCCTCATTGTACGTGAACCCTTCCAGAATCTTCTGGCCTGTGGCATAGGTGAAGGGCTCCTCAAAGGTTTTGAGAACAACATGCCCAGAGGCGCCCTTGTTCCCAAAGCGCCAAACAGAGAAGCGGCATTCCAGCCGTCGTAGTGTCTCAATGGCAAGCACCAATGCTTCTGCCGTCTGAGTCTTCTTGCTGCCCATGGAGCCTGAGTTGTCCACCATGATGACCCACTCAAGCTCCTGCCGCTGAAGAGTGTGCTCATGAAAAGCCTTGAAGTAGCCTCTGAACTCGTTGATGACAAGGCGAGTGAACCTCATCAAAGCATCTGACTCAAGCAGCAGCTGATAAGACCACTTCTTGTGCTTGTCTGCTGGTGGCTGGACTGTGAGAGGGGCGGAAGGGCCTGAGACTGCCCCCACACGTTCTGCTGCAGCTTTGGTGTAGATGTCTGCATAGCCTTCACGCTGTGACTCAGTTATCCTAGGATCCAGCTTGATGTTGGCTGCTGCACGCTGTACTGCTTCGTTCTCCAGACCCAACTCAATGACTGGCGTGTTCTGCACACGTTTCTGCCCAGCAGCTAGACCTTGAGACACCGGCTCTGTAGCACGCTGCCTCATGATCGCTGGCAAGTTGTCAAGAGCCTGCTGTACATTCTGATCATGTGTGTTTGCTGATGATACGTGATAGCTTGGCCTGGACGAGGATGGGGCTGCTGTTGCTGAGACATTGACGCTGTCAAACTTCAAATCAATCTCCTTGCCACCCAAGAAAGATAGCGTCCCTCTGGATGCTTCTGTGGCTGGCCTTTGCTGATCTGAGGACAACAGGTCAAGTGGCTGATCAGCATCATCCATATAGCCAGACTGGTCTTGGCCAGCCTGATCCAGTGTGAGCTGCTCATGCTGCCACTGCTGAGGCTCTTGGGGCGTGAGAGGCTCATCTGCCTCAGGCAAGCTGACTTCAGGGCTGCGGCTCAGTCCAGAGGGCAGGCTCCAACTATCTGCTTGAGATGTAGCTGAATGATACAGGCCCAAAGCCTGCATTGACACAACAAAGTCAGTGATATGAGCATTCAGCATCAAACCAGACGAGTCCACAACGGTACTGCTTATTGCACATACCAATTTTACAGAGGCGCAAGTTCAACTTCAGGACTTTTTAAGCCAGGCTTTTGGTGTGCAGCATGAGGTTGGCATCTATGCTGCTGCTGCAGAACACCTTTCTGTGTATGCTGCTCAAGTCCTGCTTGCCTAGAGGAACACTCACATCAATGAACTTTTGGGTCTGAGCAGAGAAGATGTCTTGAGGCAGCTGACGCAACAGCTCTTGCAACTCCTGTTCATCAACCTGGATTGCCTTGCCCATGCTGGGAGAGCCAATGCTGAGGCTGTGACGAGCCACCTCCATCATGCGTAGGACAAGCAGACCCTGCCTGAGCAGCTTGGGTACTTCTGCACCATGCCTCAACACAGCACCAGCTTGCAACAGCTGACTGGTTTGCTGGAAAGCGGCAGCCCAGATGCAGGCAGCCCTCTGCATGCTGGGGTACATCCTCAAGACATGGCCAATTTGTAGTTCATCTGACCCAGAGATGTCCGCTGCTGCCATGACAGATTGAGCCTCAGTGAGCATCTGCTCTACAAGTGCAGTCTGTGCCTGTGTGTCCTTCTCCATGCTGTCTTGCTGAGGAGCTGATATAGTGCACGCTTGGTCAGCGCCAGCATCTGAGCTGTAAAACTCCTCTGCAGGAGCGCCAACAGGGAACAAATGCCATTCTGTTGCCACATCAGCATCACCTGCAAAATGAAAGCCGGCACTTGAGTTTGCATGGCATCCCAGCACCTGTTGTGCTTTGTCAATACAGCAATGCAGTGAGAAAGTGACATAATGCAGGCCCAAATGAAAAGACCTACAGCAAATATTACTACATGGGCACAAGATTTGTGTATATACACACACATATATACACACTTGCAATGACCCTGCAACTATGCCAGCATTGGTTGCCACTCAAACATGTGAAGTTCACAAAAGAATGTGCTACAGAGTATACGGGAAAGTCGGGGCATCTATGAGCACCAACCTGGATCTGTATCATCAAGACCGTTTTGGCTGAAGCTGCTCTGGCGCGAGACTTGAGGGTAGGTGGCTGGGGAGGGGCTGGGGCAAGGACAGTTGTTCACTGCATTATCACCTCATGCTCAGCAGATGCACTACACTACTGTCTTTTTACTGTGCGTGTTGCAACTGTAAATGCTTGCAGACATGCTACACAGTGAGTGGTCAACATGGAGTGCGCTTGTATGAAGCAGAGCAGGCTAAACAAGCATAACCAGCAGGTAACAATAAAACTGCACAGAGTGGTCAGCAGCTGTAATGGCTGCATCAAATGGCTTCAGATTCAATTAGATTTGGCATACAAGCAGCAGGTCAGAGTATGCTCTGCTGAGCTGTCATACCAGTAGGGTCAGCTTGCAACGGCAACTTGACAGTGCATGGCGCTCCAAGGCCCTCAGAGTGGGTGTGAATCTTCATCATGCTGATTAGCAGCTGCATGCAGGCCAATCTGGTTGTTGCATCTGCCCCAACACTTGGGCTTGACACCGTGGCCAAGATGAACTGCAGCGACTGGAGGAGTCTGAGCAGCATGGGCATTGCCTGAGCTGCAACTGTGCTGTTTGTCCTGGCAAGGAAAATACTTGAGAGTGTGTTCAGCAACTGGGCTCTGGATGCAGCCACAACTTCAGCTGTTGAACATTGAATGGCTGTCTCTACAGCCACAAGCACAGACCGTATGTCTTCAATGGCACCTGCCATAGCTGCATTCCCAATGCTGCTGTTCTCTGCCTTGACCTGTTCAAGCCACGAACAAATCTGCACAGTGTCTCCTCCGTGCTGCCAAGCCTCACGCAAGCGCAGAAGTATGCTTTGCTGGTGCACCATCAGCCCAACGGATTCCTGAATGCACAGAATGAACGTAAGAAGCAGCTGTGTGCATCACATGAACATTGACATGTAGTCAGTGACCAAACAACTCTCACATGCACAGACATAGCTGTTGAGTATATGCCATCATATGCTAAAGGCCTTGAAGGGTAGGCATGATGCTTCACCCAAATGTCCATCATTCCAGGCATGTGGAACCTAACAGAACAACTTAGGAGAATGTATGCGCTGCACACACACATGTGAACATATGTGAGCACAGGTATGCAGGAATCAGCACACAACATACAGCAGTAAGGGTGATAGAGGTGTAGAAAGTCTGCGTCAAAACAGTATGACTGATGCCACAGTGTCCTTGTAACAGTTACTAAGTACAGGGCGAGAGTCACCTCATGAATTGCGTCACGCAGGCTGCTGCGGTCCATTGTCTGCCGCAGATGGGCCATCAACTTCTCCAATCGACGAGCCAATGCCCCATGCTGGTGTGCTGCATCTGCAGAGCTGATAGTTACCAGTAACTGACAGGCAGCGTGGGCAGCACCCCATTGGCCCCCAAGATGCCCATGAGCAGAGGCAAAGTAAGTGTTGATGGCACTCTGCAGCTCATGCATCCTCTGTGCTTGCCGGCCGTCGGCTAGCTTTGCTGCCAAGTTGCAGCCCTGTGTCAGTGCAGACACTGGCGATGTTGTGACATCTCTTGCTGACCTACAAGCCAAGGCCACTGCCAGAATCTGAGGGGTCAGGTTGACTCCTGATGTCATGAGAACTATGCCACCAAATTCTTGCAGAGCTTTGGAGAGATCACTGGCTTTGGCAGCTGCAGCTGCCTCGCATAGACTCTTCTTCAGCTGCTCCTGGACGGTGATGGGAGCAGACTGCAGCTGAGATAGCAAGGAGGGATGCTGTTGCAGCACTGAATCCACGTTGCTGCATGTCAGGTCCTTGGCTTCTGTCAGCAAGAAGTCATGTCCAACAACCAGGATTGTCATGAGTCCCTGCACCTTGCGTCTGTCCATGCCCTCAAGCTTGGCAAGGGCCAGCAGGATGCTGTGACTGTGCTCAACAGTCTTGGGGATGCCATATCCAGGCTGCTCAATGACCTTTGTGATTGCTTTCTGTAAGCGAGACACGCTGCTCCCCAGAAGAGCAAGCGGTGCTGTCATGGACTTTGCAATTAGGCTGATGCTGGCATGCTCTGATCTGATGCAAGAGATGGCTTTACACACACGCAACAACCCAGACGCTGAATGGGCAGCCGAAGCACCTGACAAGATAGTAGCTGCATTCCACACTGCTGCAGGGCTGGACCCAAGGAAGTCATCAAGCATCTTAGACACGCTGCTGTCCACCATCTGTGCTGGAAGAGTGTCCCAGGCAGCATCAGTGTTGGACTGCATGGCTTGGAGCAGACACACTGCTGCAGGTGGCGCTGAGCTGCCAAAGATTGGCATGAGCATGCTAAGTCCTACAGCCACTGCACCTGACTGGAATGAGGTGGCTGCAGCTTGCTGCCAGACAATGTAGGCTTCCCAGAAGGGATTTGCTGACTGCCAGGCATTTGTGTTGCCAAGCACTGGGTGCAAAAGATGCTCAAGGGTATCACAGCTGCTGCCTGATTTGCATGCCTCCATGATGTCCAACGCCATTTGCTGAACTTGCTTGGCATGATCAAAGCTGGGGAGGTTGCTGGCAGCTTGTGCAACTGAGTTGAGGAGGGCGTCTGCCCAGGTGGTGTTGCACTGGAAGAGCCTGGCAAACTGTAGATAGGGGAGGCGGCTGACTGGAGAAAGAAGAGAGGAAACCAGTGGGAAGAAGGAGCTGGGATCTGCAGCAACCTGCCGTAGGAAAGTTGCCACATTGCCTGCTTGAGCTGCCAGCTGTGTGTGTGTAGAAGATGGCTGCCCTGTCACTGCTGCCTCTGTAGCGCATGACAGTGCGTGTGCCAGGATGTTGGCCAGCACATCTGCATTCTGGTTCTGCCAGGGCTCTTGAACATGCCAGTTGAGATTCTCAAGCAATGTCAAGATGCCATCAGCAAACCCGGGACCTTGCAGCAGCCGGCAGGCAGCAATAGCTGGGAGTAGTGCCTCAGGCAAAGCGCCTGAGGTGCCCCCTGAAGCAGTGTGCAGGAAGCTGAATGGCAGGTCAGCTACGCTGGACCAGCTGAACTGAGCCACTGCAGCTGGGTCTGGGGAATTCAAAACTGCAGTGTTGCCAGTGATGCCACCAACCTGTGAGCAGCAAGTTATATGGAGAAGGAGTGACAACACTGAATGTCCATTACTGTTGTTCAGCTGGATTTGCAACAACTGATTTGCTTCACGCTGTTTGAATCTCTTAATGGCCAGCTGATGAGAGCCCACATGATCTCAGATTTGAGTCAACTGCTTTGTACAATGCACGAGGTGAGCATAATGTCTGCACTTCTGGGTGTTGTGCAAGGCAACACAGTTGCCTTTTGGCAGAACTGGTATCTAGACATAATGTGCAGAACTGACTGTCTTAGTTGTTTTCACAGCTCAAATGTGCATGATGAAGCCATTCATCTGCTCAAAGCAATCACTTGCTCACATGCTGTGCATACCTTAAGGTTGTGGACAAATCGCTTGTACCATGGGGAAGTATTGCACAGCTCCCATTGCTTGCTAGCCTTCAGCACAATAGCTGCTTGCCACACACAGGGAGCAGAGGTAGTTGTGACCGTGACAGCGAACTCAATGGCACATCCACGACGGAGTTTCCAGCCTGGATGGTGGCTGCCAGGCTGCAAGACTGGCTGCCCATCAGTGCTGACATGGAGTGAGGCTAGGCCAGGGGGCAGCTCTGCTGCCAGCATCATAGCAAAGTCAAGGTCTTTGGTACCAGCATTACGCACTTGGAAGTGTTGGACAGCGGTGATGTTGGCAGCAATGATGCCAAAGTCCAGAGCTGTTTTTGGCTCACACTGCAGGAGTGGCGCCTTCAGCTTGACGCTGCACTTCGCAGTAATAAGTGGCACTGCAAGGGAGCTGGTCACCAGCTGAAGTTGGATGTCCTTAGGTACTGCTGTCAGGCTGTCCAGCTGCAGCTTGGTAGTGACGTCCAGCTGACAGCCAGGTGCCAGCTCCAACGCTGCAGGTACTGTGGTGAGTGAGGGCGACTGCATGAACTCACACTTGGCCAACATGTTTCCAGTGTTGCTGACTTTGAACTGGGAGAGGACAGGTGCCAGTTGGCCGCTGATGAATGATGCCCTGAGTTCTGCTTCTGTGCTGAAGCCTGCACTGAAGCTGATGTCTGCTGGCGTGAAGCTGACAGCAGGCTCTGCACATGGGAGGTCAATGTTGAACACGCTTGGTTCGCCAGACACAGACAAGGTACACTTCTCTGTCAGGATTGCTGCTGCCGCTGCAGGACCTGCTGTGCCGCTGCCGCCAATGCCGCTGACCCACACAGGAAGCTGCTCTGAGGGCTGCAGTCTGCCAGATGAAGGCTGAATGTCAAAGTTGTTGACTCTGAAGCGAAATTCCACTGGCACAACACCAACATTGGAGATCTGAAGTTGCTGGAGCACGCGCTGCCCTGGTTGTGCTGTCTCCATTTGCAGCGTGCTGTGTGCCTTCAGCTCATGTCCATCTGCTGCTGTCAGCTTGAACTCTGGTTTGATGACTTCAACTGACAGCGGAAAATCCATCACCTTGGCAGCAGACCCTACACCTACCATCAGGATGCCTGTTGCCTTCATCTCTGTCAGGGTGTGCTTGACAGAAACATGAAAGACAACCTGCACGCAAGCAAAAGCATCTCAGGACATAACGCAAAAGCCTTGTACTGCAGTGTCACTACAGACTGACCACACATGCTGTGCCATAGCAAACTCTGGTGAATGCTACCTTCACACAACATGGCACCTAAAACACAGGCATTTTGCAAGCTTCTGCATGGCTCTTGCGGCACTATGCAGATAGTGCTGCCACTCTGTGATGGCAAGCAAACCAATCAACAACGCAACTCACCTCATCATAGGGTGGCAAGGTGACAGCTGTTCGCTCCACTGTGAACATTCCTGAGTGAGCATTATGCTGAACTTGACCCTTCAGAGCAATTGACACCCCAGTCAAATTGCACACAGTCACTTTTCTTGTGCGCTCTGTTTCTAGAGCCACTTTGCCAAAGTCCACTGAGCTGCTGCTGAACTTGACAGCAAGTTCCTGGACGCGAGCTGTCAAGGTAGCATTGACTGCAGCTTGCAGTCCCTCAAATGCAACGCTCACACTGCCTTGCAGTACACCTGGGCTGACAGCACTGTCCAGGGAGATGTCCTCTATCCCTGTGCTCTGAGACGGTATGGTAAGCTGCGCCACAAGTACCTTGAATGCTGGATGGCTGCTGGGCTGCACCTGCAAGATCAGGACAATATGATTACACTTGCCCTGTAAGACTAGTCCAGACATCCCCAGCAGAAATTGGCTGACAGGTTCATTAGAGGAACAAATTGGTCTACTTCTGTAGAATTGCTGCAAGACTTAATCATGATATATAATGCGTTATTCTGCATTCTGACACGATTCAACTCTGCATGGAGCCCCAATGCAGATATGATGAACCATCACCTTGGCATGAATTGTGGAGCATGTGTGGTTCACCAGCCTGATGGCACGATCTGTTCTGCCACTGCTGCTGAGGACAGTGCCAAAGTCGACGGTGGTACTGCTGCTGATCAAGGCTGGTATGCCATCAGCGTCAGTGATTATGATCATGCCGTGCTGCTGAGACTGCACAGATGCAAGGGCCCTGCTGCTGTCTACTGCCAAGCTCTGCTCATCAAGCTCTGGCAAAGCTAGCAGTTTCTTTGCTTCCAGCAACTGAGCAAACCCCTTCTGCTTGTGCTGAGTGACAAAGTGCAGGATGGGGCGCAGCCTGACTACCTCTGAGCGATGAAGCTGCGTCTCAGCATTGCTACTGAAGTTTTTACGCAGAAGCTCAAGGACTGCAGAGTATGCTGTGATTCGCTTCTGAGCTGCTGCTGTCTCCGCCAAAGATGTTGTGCTGGTGGCTGTCAAGCACATTCCGTTGGCTGCCAGCTTGGACAAGCCCAGCAGCAGATGGTTGCAATGGTCATCAAACTGGGTGTACAAGGCATGGGCAGCCTTGGCGGCTGTCTGCATATCAAGAGTCCACAACTGATCAAGCTGCGCAATGAGCTGGCTGGAGGTCTCATCAACCAGCTTCATGGTAGGCCGGGACTTGAGATACCCTGCAAGCTGGTCGATGCTAGCAAGCAAGGCAACTGCAGGTGCAGTATGCTCTTGTATAGCTGCGCAAAGAGCATCTGCTTGCTTGAGCTCCAATGGCAGCTTGCATGCTGCCAGCAAGCTGTCAGAGAGCTGCAGTGGTTTGCTGAGGTGCATATCCAGAGCTTGCATGAGCTTACTGTGTGGCGTTCTGCTGAAGGCTATCTGGTCATGCGCTGCGGCTTCAAGATCAGCTTGTTCCAGCTTTGCAATCTCTGCCGCTGGATCTGAAGATGCAGCAGAACTGGAAGCCAGGCGAGATGGACGGCGGATCCCCCGCACATCGTTCTCAAAGCGAGTCACTGCATAACTAATGCTTGCTTTGCTAGCAGCCAAAGATTGACTAGGAGCGCTATGTTGACCAGGTGACATGGAGCCTTGCTGTGTGACATCAGTTGTTTGATTAGCATCTGCAGCAGAAACAACAAACTCATTCAGTGATGTAATCAATGCACTGTTGGCGCATCAGCATAGCATATCCAATGTGACACTGCATATTTCCACAGAGACATTGCGGTAAAGCATTGTTTGACATGGGCAAAGTGTCTATGCTCACAAGCTTGATCACGTCAGATGAATGTGGCTAGTGAAAGCATGACATGCACACAACTGACAATCTACTGTTTATACAGATAAAGGAGAGTGATGTGCAAGCTTGCCTGAGATGTTGAGTCCATCAGCCAGCTGCAGGCCGGGGCGAGTGGTGCAATGTAGACGAACTGTACGGCCAGCATCACACTCCATGTTCCATTCAGTCCCAGTCCGGCATGCTTTTTCCGCTGTGAAGACATATGTGCTGCTAGAGGATTGACCAAATACACGGCGCACACCATTCTGGATCCATTGAACCACATTGGGTTCTATAGTAACCACCAAGTGGAAGATGCTGCTGTCCAGCACCACACAAGTAGCAGTGTTGCTACCAGGATATGTGTTTATCTGGCACTTCTGTCTGGGTCCATAGATCTTTGGGCTGGAAATGTCTGGCACCATCAGCACGCCTCCCTCCTTAACAACCAGCTCCACTTTTTTGAACCCTGCAGTTCCAGCCTGCAGCCTGATGTCTATCAAGCGGTCTTGCACCTCTTCAAAGCCATGTGCTGCAGGCAGTAAGGGTTTCTGCTTCAGCATAAGAAACCGCTTAGATGCTCCCGCATACGCAGCCATCACACTTCCAGCCAGGTGTTCTGCTGACACTGTGTCTTTGGCTGCAAAGGCTCTGCATTGGTCAAGCAATGATGCTGCTTTGTCATGCACTTCCTGAAGTTTCTGCTTGTAGTTCGCTTCAGCTTGCTCATAAGCCCTCTGCTCGTCACGCTGTTTTGCTAAATAATCATTCCACTTTGCCTGCAGCGTTTTTGCTCGTGCTGCGGTGTTCTGCTGGTGCTGCCTGTGACGGCTCTGCAACATCTGATCTCCGGCTGCCAGCCACGCACGATGCTGATTGCTGATGCTGGTAGCGAGCAGGTGTGAATTGCTGAAGGCACTGGATGTGGAGATGCAGCTGCCTTCAGCCCACACAGTATCTGAAATCTGCTTGTAAACCTGGGTCTCAAGATGTGCAATGCGCTGCAGCAGCTGTGGATCTTCATGCACATCACAAAGACAACTGCACAACAGCTGCTTCACGGCTGCTACATGCTCCCCATAGACAGTCAGAACAGTTGCCCCACGTGCCAGTTGTGGGCATTTGCTGTACAGATCAGCTAGCAGCTTGCCGGCATCTAGCATGCTATGTACCATCATCTGCGCTGCAACATTGCATGTGCTGATCCACTCTGTGATATCACAGACTGTCACACCGCCAGTAGGAAGAGCTTGCCGCAGGGCTGCCAATAAATCAGCCTTGAAGAAGGTGTGCATCAGGCAAATTTGCGATCTGTCAGGTGCATAGCTGGCTGCAGTGAGGCCATCTTGGTGCACTGGTATCCAGACAGATGCTCCCAGCTGCTGAACATGCTGCCTGTTGCATAGCACCTCCCTGAAGCAGTAAATATAGGCTGTTACTCTGGCATCACTGCAACAGTGTTGACGGTCTGTGTCAACCAAATATATACTGCTTGCAGCACTGTATGGCAAAGCGCAGGAATGACTCCATATTTCCTGTGTAACACACAGTACTGGCCTACAACACCCAGTCTGCATAACAAGAACCAGCAGAACTCATTGCAGGTGCTTTGGCACATGTTGTGATTAGTACACGCGTCTCAACAGCAGCACTCATACTTGTATATTTAGCATGCAACTCAAAGCAGTTCATGCAAACTTTGATGCTAAGCTGCACCTGTTGAAGTCTTCACAAATTGTCTGCAGGACACCCTTCAGGAAGTGAGAGCAGAACAAGCTCGTCAGACTCTCCAATGCAGCTAAGTAGGGCCACAGGCTGCCCCTTCTCTGGGTCAAGATGGGCACCAACCCTGTTTTGACCACGTCCATAAGCCGGTCCAGCAAGGCATCTGTGACGCACATAGACATAAGGGATCCTGACTCCTGCTGGTGGTTGTGCTTGTCGACAATGTCGGTGAGGGCGTCAAGCACCTTGACTACAAGATGCAGCTCGCCAGGCAGTGCATTGATGGCAGATTGAGAGGCTGGCTGCTGAGCAGTCAAGGTGCCAACAAGACCGTCTTTGATGCAGGTGACGCCTCTGACCAGCTGCTCAAACAAGAATGCTGAACCAAGGAACACATCGTGCTGTTGCAATGTGCGCTGTACATCAGCAACAAGGCTGAAGGGGTTGCTGGTGATGCCATAACAAGCTTTCTGGAAGATGTTGGTCAGACTGGCAGCAGTTGAGCCCAGTCTGGCTTGAAGCTCCATCAAATGCTGCTTCAACTCAGTCTCCTCAGCCGGCAGGATCAGGCTGTGCTTCTTGACCTCAGCATCCATCTGTAAAACAGCAGCAAGGACAGATCAGCCACACAACAGTTAGCAGATTCAGTTGAGCATTTGTGATATTGTAAGGGCTGCATCAGACTGACCAATTGCTAGGCAAGCACAGCCAACAATGCTTGATTTGTGAACTGAACTTCTGCAGCACAAGTATGCGGTGATCTAGAAGCAGCTCACAGTGATGAATTTGAACGCAGGGACAGCCTGCATATCTTACCTGAGCAATTTGATCCAATAGCTCATGGCCGACATGTTGCTGTGTAGCCACGTAGTGACTAGAGGCGGCAGCCAGCTCAAGTACGAACTTGTCCACCATTCTGAACTCGACCTCAACAGCCTTGGAGGACCCAAGCTCTGTGAGCTTGCTCTCAATAAGGAGCCTGTACCTCAGCAGATCGCCCACAGCCTGCAGTGCTGATGCGCTGTCTTGGCCGCTGAATGTTGAGGCCAGCACCGCTGAGGCTGAACTGGCTAGGCCCTCCTGCATCTGTTGTAGGGAAGGCATAGCCTCAACAATGCGCTGCTTGTACTGGACAGATGCCAAGAATTTGCAGAAGTGTGGCCAGCTACTGAGGCCTTGTGCATATGCTGTGTGACCCAGTTTGAACACTTTGACCAGGTAGCCAACAGCACTTGCCAGGGGACTGCAGGTTGCCAGGCAAGCCAGGGTGGCAGTAAGACTGGAGAAGGCTGAGTCAGCTTCAGCTGTCAGCTTTGCCAGACTGGCATCAGCTTTTGAAGCAGTGAGACTGTCTGCAGATCTCACAGCTTGGCTGAACGCACTGATGAAGAGGTCAGAGCCATCCCGGACTCCTGCTGCCTGGCTAGACAAGACTTCACGACTGCACTGCTTGACACTGTTGAGCAGCTTCAGGCCAGAGTGCAGCTGCCTGATGACGTCGGTGGTGGCATGCTGTTGTGCTGCTTGCACAGCAATCTTACGGCTTTGCACTGCGCTCTCTGCAGCTTGAACCTCATCTGCTTGCTGGTTGGCATGCGCTTGACAGTCTGCTACCTGCAGAAATGCAGATATGCGTAAGCAAAGCTTCAAGCGGTTTGGCTTGGACGGCCACTGATAGCTCGATTGCTAGCAAGACAACAAGATTGCAAACATGGGCAAATCTTTCTACGATGTCTCTGTGATGTCACAAGACCGCAGCGTCAATGCAGGCAAGAATGTTCAAAGTGTAGTGCAACTCTTTTTTTTGCTGCAAACAATCAGCAGCAACAATGCAGCTAATATGCCACATAGGACTTGCAATGCAGAGGAGCAATGCCATGCAACAGGCATGCATAGACTCCCACTTGCCACGGATGTCTTACCTTCTTACTGCAGCTACGCTTTTCATCTTCTAGTAGCCTGCTCTGCATGCTATGGTTGTTTATGGTCACAGCATCATTGTACCTTCGCTGCACTTGGCGAAGGGAAGTCTGTGCATCTTCCAGCTCCTTCTCGGCAGCTTTCTTGCTTGCCTGTGTGGTGACCAACATGTGCTCTGCCGTGCTCAAAAGTGACTGCTCTGGGAGTTCTTGCGCAAGCTGGACCAAGCTGGCCAAATCAGGATGAGACAGAAGCTGAGAAACAGCTGCCTCAGCAAGGCTCATTGTGGCGTGAGCAAGGTACATTTGGGATGGCAAGAAGTCCTGAGGACCGGACATGCCACCCAATACCACATTGTAGCTGCTATCTGCAGCTTGGAGTTGCAGGTGAGCGCTGGCAAGCTGTGACTGCCACTGCTCAGCAACTTGTAGGATGTCCTGACATAGCCTCTGCTGATGCCCGGGCGCTATCAAAGGCTGATAAACGCCATGGACTTCTGTGCGGAAGGCATTGAGGCCAACCTGTTGGATCTCCATATCCTCTGTCATCAAGTCCTGCATGCCAGCCAGCTTGTCTGTGTCTTGTGGAATGTACTGCTCATTGATAATGCAAATGGAAAGCCAGACTAGGCAAATGTTATGTTGATAATTTGACACCAAGCACATGCTTGAGTTCTATGCTTGATCTTTCGTAATAGGGCATGCAGATGTCAATGTTCTGAATGACTTCCTTATGTCGCTTGCAGTTATGTCATGCATGCAAGCATTCACAGTGACCAAGCATGTTGATGGACACTATGTATTAACCTCGACCACATGATCTGCAAGGATACCTGTGCATTGTAGTCCAGCCTTGTGACTTGCTGCACTCTGTCCATGGACTGCTGAACACTGCGCTGCACGTCCATAAGGTGACTGCAGGCTTCTCTAAACTGAGGACAGAACAAGCTGATGAGGTCTGCTAGGCGCAGATGGACAGGCTGCATTGTGCAAGACACAGATTTGGTCTGCCCTTGCAGTTGACTGAGCACCACCTGCTGCTGCTCCACCAAAGCTTGCATGCTGGCAAACAAGCTTAGCATGTGCTGGGGTTTGCTGTTCAGAGTGTCTTGAACGGGCTGACATAGCTGAGCAACCTGATCAAAGTCTTCAAGGAGGGATGTGCTGCTAAGGCAAGCCTCAGACAACAGCAGCTGTGAACGGTAGGATGACAGCTCGCGGTGCAGCTTGGGCAGCAAGAGGGTTGCTTGAATGTGGACACTGGAAGTCCCCATGGATGCTGCAGTCTCCACATCAACTGCCAATTTGTCTGTGAGCACCGATGACAGTGCTGACAGCTGAGAGAGATCTGCTGCCTGTCCCTGCTGGTTACTCTCCCCACCTGCCAGCTGCTGACAAAGCGCAGCTGCTTGGTCCCAGCACTGCATCTTGATGTTGACTTCTAGCAGGTGCCGCAGCCGTGCATGATCTATACTCAAGCATGCCTCATTCTTCTTGGCCATGAGCCTGGTATAGGCTTGAATCACCTGCAACAAGAAAACTGATATTGATGCATACCACGGTGCAACTGATATTTTGCAGCAGTACCTTGTGTTTGCATGCAAGACTGAGTTCTGCTGGTTCAGCATCAGACAATATTCCACACCACTTGTCAGCAACATAGCAGAGATGGCAATGCAGGCGACACTACAAACACAGACGGACACTGACAGACACAGACAATTGACAGCAGACACAGGACCTTCATTTTCAAAACATGTACCTCTGAGGGTTGGGTAGATGCTTGCTCAGCAAAGCTGTCAGCTGAAGCATCAGTAACCATCCAGGCAGCTTGAGGAACGCTGAAGTCCTTGTTATATAACTCAGGACACGGCACCCTTGACAGCAGTGGATCACTCATATGCAAGGTAGCCTCATACTCCTTCATCTTCTGCTGCAGCTGGCTGAGGTCAAAGCGCCACTGTTTCAGGCTGTACTCACTCAGCTGCTCTGAACCAAGCTGAAGCTTGGCTTGCATGCGGTGCATGCTGCGTAGCAGGCGGACAGGCGTTACATCCAGCTTGTGTGCCTTCTGTAGAAGCTCGCCTAGGGTAAGCTTGATCTTGTCCAGCTGCTCAGCAAACTTGCTTTGGCGCATGGCAACAGGGTCCATTTGAGGTGCTTCATGAGCTGGAAGGTTGGCCTCATGGGCCACAGGTGCAGCTCCTGGTACACCCCAGTCACCTTCAAACTGGCTGAACAGGACATGCAAGCTGTTTGCCACCTGCACCTCTTGACGGATGCCGCACTGCGTCATGAAGGTATCGAACTGCTGCTGGGCATCTGTAAAGAAGCCAGTGGGAAACGTGTGCACAAGTCTGACGTCATCTGCTGTGGCATGAATGCTGCGCACAAATTGCCTGGTGAGGTCCTCAAGACCCTTGATGACGGCACTTGTATGCTGGTGTAGGCCATCGGGGAGGTGATCTACCGCCTGCCACATGAAGCTGACAAAGGTCTTGAGAGCTGTGTGAGCTGCGCTCAAGAGCTGAACATACTTTTCAAGCAGCGTGAAGGCTGCAGAGGAGTCATAGACCTCTCTCTTGAGATGATTAATGACTGTCAAGTTGTACTTCTCCAGCTTCTGCAAAGACTTGTATGTGCTGTGCCTGCCGACAACAGTTGAGGGCACTACAGCCATCATAGCCTGCTGCAGCTGCATGTGCTGCTGCTGCAAGCTGTGTGGAGAAGCATGCTGATCAAGGAGATGAACAATTTCCTGCAGTTGGCTTTGAGTCTGCCGTACTGAGAGCAACTTTGCTTTCATCTGGACAAGCTCAACCAACTCCACGAAAGCAAAGACCTCATCCTTGCGGACAGGGATCTGACATGCCTCATATATACTGGTACGTGCAGCCACTGTGTCATCCTCAATCTGCTCTGAAGACAATGCAGATGACGTGTGCTTTGCCAGTGCAATGATGCCGGCTAAGACAGCTTGCTCGTCCAGCTCCAAGGTGGGGTGTCTGCCTGTCATGGAAGATAGAACCATTGGCTCGACTTTCACCTTGATGCCAGCATCATCACAGTACTGACACCACCTCTGCAGCCAGCTGACCTGCAATGTCCAACAGCATTTCAGGGGTAGCTACACAACCAGATGCTCACTGCTATCACATGATCAGGGTACAATAGTGGCTGGACTGATCCTTTCTTTTCACAGTAACATCGCACGCAGAGTGTTCATTCAAACTTGTCCAGGACAGATCATGCTCACAAACATTTTTGTTGTATTTTTGACCGTGTGCAATGGTAGGAGCAGTGCTGTTGCGCTGTTGCGTCACACTGGCTGTGTTGACCAGTATCCTGGACTATGACTTGTGCAAAGTTGGTGCATGCTGTGTTGTCCAAAAGCAAGAACCATTATCAACCAGACAATCACCATTATCAACCAGACATCATTTGCTACCTGAGCAGAGGCGCCTTCTGCATGGTATGCCGACACTTTGAGCTTCCCAGCTGCGGAAGATTCAGCTACCAGAAGAGAAACGGATGCTTGCATATCTTGCTCTGGCTTTAAATGGAGTAGAAAAATTGCACAGGGTTGAGCTGGTGGCATGTGCATACTGCTTGCAAAGCACATGTAGACACCATTGTCCACAGGCACCACACCTGCACAGTATGCCAGCATCAGACATTCATTCTATGCCTGTATCAGCAATGCTATGCTGGTTCATCACGTCAATGAGCAGACATCACATTTTTGCATTTGAATGGGTAGTCCGTTGGATTGGCGTTTGATTTTCAGGCAGTGACAGGACTAGTTGTTATACACATGACCACATTGTGACTTGATGTCTGAGATCCAGACTTGATGTCAAAACTTAGGGGTACAATACTGCCTGGGTTGACAGCACAGGTGATGCTGACTACAGTATCTGCATAGCTCCAGATGCTAATACACATCCTGCAGTATGTGGACTTCTCAAGCCACACCTAGCACTTCTTTAGCAACTACTTTGCAACCAGCAGCACAGCTTGAACACAGCCAAGTCATGTACATGCAATTATGGATGGAAAGCAAGTACAGCACAGCCTTGGAGCCGCAGAATGCTGCCCATGACTTTGCAAATGAATGCCTTGCCGTATTTAAATGACAATGTGTCCAGAAACTAGCATGCTTGACATGGCAGATGGCAGTGCAGATGGGCTGTTGCTGAAGCCACAAAAGACAGTTGCAGCCACCCTCTGGAAGACAATGCTGACAGAATCTGACCTGCATGGATTCCAGCCCAGATCAGGGAACCTGGCTTTTTACGCAGCCTGAGGGGAAGCTTCTGAACAGAGGTCATCAGCTGGCCCTCGTTTGTTCCAGACCTTCTATCAGCTATCGCTTGCTTGATGATGGTTTGATGCTGGATCACGCTGGTCTGCTCAGCATGCTGCTTGAATGCATGCATAGCTGGTGATGTTATACATGCATTCAAAACCTCGTGTGCTTTGCCCAGCATGTCTGACTGACTGTCCTCCAGGCCAGTTGAGCCCTGGAATACATAACACATCAGATTCCGTGAGGGCCAGCTGCACAGACAGTTGCCGTACACGGACAGGTGCCGTACACAGACAGACATACAGACAGACAGACACAGGCAGACAGACAGGCAGGCAGACGGAGAGACAGAAAGACACAGACACACAGAGACAGACAGACAGACAGACTTGCACAAAATCGTGCAGAGCTACAGAAGGCAAACAGGATCCCCTTGTGACATGCTCAACTGCACAAATACATGGTGCAGACTATGGCAACAGGTGCATGCTGGCATGCAGCTGTGCAGCTAGAGCAGCTTGCACACAGAAAACAAGCACCTGTGATCGAAGGGCCTGTTCCGCCCACTCCACTTCAAGATGTGCCAAGGTGTCTGAACAGCTGCGAAGTGCGCTGGAAGCTTCATAGATGCACAGCTGATTTTCTAGCTGACGTAAGTGTGGCAAAGTGATGGGTACGCTGTCTGACTGTGTCTCAAAGAGCAGATGCTGGGGGTAGGTAAAGTAGCTGCTCCACAGCGCACTCACCCATTGCAACACAGTGTCATAGTGCCCAACGTGGGAGCCACACATTCCAGCCTGAAAGAGCGCTTGAACCATGGCTGGCAGTGACTGGCGGCACTCTGACACTGGCAGAGCATGCTCTCTCTGCAGAGCCCAGCCACACCCACGCTCTGAGTTGCGTTCCACCTCTTGCTGAAGTTGCCAAGCTTGCCTTTGCAACTCTGGTTTGTCAAGATCCTCAAAAAACGGCAGCATCCGCTTTGTGCTGAGCACCAGTCCCAAGCTGGTGCTGATGGTTTGACAAGCTGTGCAGGCATCTGACTGGCAGCAGGCTGGTTGGAATGCCTCATGCCCTAAAAGGTCGCATAGCTGTGAACAACCATTGACAACCTGCTGCAAGAAGTCCTTACGGCTGCTGCAGTCATCATATGAGCTCTGCTGCACAAAGGTGTACAAACTCCTGCATGCAACATGACCAATGTCAACTGGCCGGCACAGCACAAAAACCTGGATGGAAGATACTCCCTGTCTTAGGGAGCAAAGCAATGCTTTGCTTGCAAGCACCATGCTCATCAATCATTGTGAAAGCAGATGCAAGGGCAGCACAAGCAGTTGCGACTTCCAAATAGAGGTGTGTGCTGTTAAATGGGTCACTGTGCTATACAGTCAAAGCACTTCTCTGAATTCAAAGCAATCAAAGCAATCATTGGATAATAAACGGCATAGAAACAAAGATAGAATGTGAAATTTGCAAAAGGTGCTCAAGTGTCATCATTACACCTGAGGTGACATGCCAAAGGGCTTTACAGAACTGAAAGTGGCGCTGTTTTGCATGCCTTAGCAGGTGATGTACAATGCAAGCAGGTTGGCCCCTACAATTTGCATCTAGTGACAGTTGCACAAGTTCACCAGTTTTGACGTGTCTGGCTTTGGCAATAGGACAGTCCCCCTTGCTGTGGTAAGGTGCGTACGACATCAAGGCTATCGTCAGGCATGCTCAACTGGAGCAAATGTAAGCACTGCAGCATGATGATCACAAAGAACAAGGACTGGCAATCAGATGGCATCAAGCTTGTGGGGTTGCTGTGAGAATATCAGACGTGCTGCAAGTGGGAACTTACTGCTGGAGAGTCTGACAGGTAGCGCGTATCCTGGCCAGGCCTTGGTTGTTCTGCCACACCTGCTTCAAGTCCCGGGTAGTGACCAGGCTGCTCTGTTCAAAGGCCACATGCAGCTGCTTGATGTCAGCAGATGCCTTTGCAGCCCGGACAGCACTTTCCAGGCTTGCCACAGCATCTGATCGTTCAGGGTACATGCCTTGCAAGGCCTTGATCAGGAGAGAAGCAGCATGCCCTGCTCTGTCTGATGCCTTGCACAACAGCAGGGCCGATGCAGCAGTTTCAGCTGCAAACACCTCAAGCACCGACAGCTCGCTTTCAAGCTGCTTTGCACTGTGGACCCACGGCAGAGCATCAGATGCAACATGTGCTACTAGAGCAAAGCAGCTGGGATCAGCATGCGAGATATGGGCACAAGACATTGACAGCTGTTTCAGCCAGAGCTGTTGGTCTTGCTGTTTGAACGTGGAGGTGTAACTGCGCAACAGGCCCCAGATCACAGAAGGCACAACAGAGTGTCCCTGCTTGACAAGCTTGACAGAGGTATCTACTGCCTGTTGAAGACGCCGGAAGGTGATTTTGTAGCCAATAGGGCTCTGCATCAGGCCCTCTCTCACAGCACTCTGCAAAAACCATGCAACATTTGTCAGCAGCACGTGTCAGTATGAAGCTTGCTGACTCTTCACATATATGAAACATGTCAAGGGAGCCTGACTACATGTATGCAAAAGCTGCCAGCCCAACACGTCATTTATGACTAAGCAGGTGAATGCTTTATGACGGCCAGCTTCTGATGTGTGGTTCTGGTGCCAGTCAAAGGCTGTCCTATGGATCATTGTTGCTACTGTGCAATATCTGTGCGCATAAGGCGACACTTTGGCTGAGATTTGCAGCTTGTGTCAAAATCTTCTGCTAGAACAGGCTTGGCTGTTGTGCGCGAGTCTGCCCCATTCAGATGGCCATTTATGTAGCTGCAGCCATGCAAAACATCACACTACAAGGTGAGGTGGTATCCTGCAGTGTCTGCAAACTCAGAATAAGCATAAGCCATCTTTCGGCTTACCTGAACCTCATAATGAAAGCGTAATGCCATGCAAGCCAACTCCTTGCCAGCAGGCAAATCTGAGAAGTTACTCAGCACAATGCCATACACATCCTGCTCAGATGTCCATCGCATTTGCTGCGACACCTCAGCCTCTGTTGGTGTCTGTAAGACTGGCTGGGATACAGATGCTGCTGCTGCTCCTTGCTGCAGGTCAACAGGCGGTAGCCACACTTGCAGCACTCTGTTGAGGAAGGCTGCTGACAGCTTGTTGGCATGCAAGCGCTGACTGTTTGCTGTAGCAAAGATGCGGAAGTTTTCATGGATCTTCCCATTGCTGCGGCTCAGCTCCTCTCCTGCATGGTCTCATGAAGTCTTGACAAGCTGAAGACGCGACATATTGGAGGCAGTGTACACAACAGCTTGCAACAGCTTACAACGCATTGCAGAGCAAGCAAGCCTCAATTTGACAGCAACCTGATAACAAACAGCTCATTTTGTTTGGCAATGTGCAGCATGAGACAGACAAGCTGCCCAGCTTAGGCTCAACCTTGAGCTCAACTTTTCAAATTGAATTTGCTCAGTGATTTGCAGGTGCAGCTGTTTGCAAAACAATGCTTACAAAAATACCTCAGAAACTGTATGCTAGACGTAGACACAAATAACTCAGGAGGGGATACATGATACCTGCTGCATGTTCTGTGATGTTCAATGTGGGTTGCTCTTCTAGCAAGGAGTTGATACGCTCAATAGCCTCAGGCGGAGCGCTGTTGACGCTGTCTAACAGCACCCAGTGCCCCATTCTGATGGCGTTCAGAAATGCAGCCTCCACAAAAGCGAAGGCTGTGCCGCTGTTTGTGGCTATGGGCCTGTCACGCAGTCGATTCTCGTACTTGAGTGCAAGTGCACTGGATGAATCAGCCCTGACTCGAGTCTGGCGCTGCACATTCTGGTCGTTGCCGGCCAGGCTGAGGGCTGCTTGTAGATGCTCCATTGCAAACAAGTCCACACTACCTGTCTGTTGGCGATGTATGCAAGCCAAGTGCAGATAATCAAAGAGGCAAGACTGCTCTTGCATATGCATACTGGGAGCCGCCTCTATAAGCAGCAGCCTGATGGCTCTCAAGAAGAATGTCTCCAGGTCTGGCTGCCAGCTTTGAATGGCTTGGTTACCCTGCAAGTAGACTTGGTGTCAAGGCTTTCACTCTCAAGCAGACGGCATGCACTTGTTAATCGGGCAAGGGCATGTTGAACTCAATCACAGACTTCGTATTGTGCTTTCGTGCCAGAACTCATTTTGTTTTCTAACCCTGATAAGACCCTAAATTGGTTTAGCTTGTATTTGACCCTAATCCCTGCACCCTACTTAGTCTTGCTATGTTAATTTGAGGGTTTAGGGTCTTGTAATTAAAAGTGATTTAGGTGCAATACAAAAGAACGATACAAACCTTGACTGAGTGCATGTTGACTCACATCTGATTCAGATTAACAGCCTGTACAAGTTGTGTGACATGCTTGATGCACATTTACAACCAGGCATCTGCCACTAAGCATGTACATGGCAGTGGCAATGCAGAAGATCACACAGGTCAAAAGCCTTGCTGCATCACTGTTTTGTGGCAGTCTCTGACATTGCAGCTTATGCTCAGGGCATATGACACTGTGTGCAGCTGTGCCGCACACATGATGTCATTGCACACACACGTGAACAATGCTAATAGTGACAGAAAACCCTGACCTTCTCAGGAACAAATTGTCCAATCAAGCTGCTGGCATCTGTGTCTTGGTTCAGGGGAATGACAACCAGCTTCTGACGAGCCAGCCGAGCCAGCTCTTGGACCAGCAGGGTCTTGCGAGAGCAAGTATCACCCTCCAAGAGCATTGCCCGTTTGCTCTTGCAAGCAACAGCCAACAACTCAAGCTGCTTGATGGTGAGTGGTGTATGTACAGCTGGCTTGGTGCTTTCTGGCTCATCAGCCTTGCTCAAGTACACAGAGCCAATGCGTGCGTACTTTGACACGGTAGCATCAATGGACAGGGACGAGTCCAAGCGTTCTGAGCCTGCTGGGAACTTCTGGGCAATGAGCTGACAAACAACCTCTTGATCAGCAGCTGCATGGAATCTGTGAGCATAAGTTAGCTGCAGGTACTGACAGATCGCTGACACAGCAATCTGCTCATAGTTGGGCTGTTTGTTGAGCTGTTCAGGCTGACGGTGACCAATGATGAAGCCATAGTGACACAAGTGCTCCTGCATGGTTGCTTCCAGGATGTCCTTGACTTTGGTCATGTCACGCAGATTAATTTCATATGGTCCCCCGACTTTGCCAATTTCACGGCTGTTCAGCTTCTCCTGAACTGCTTGGTGGAAGCTGAACATGCTGTCCACATGCTGCTCAGTGACCAGACCCTCCATAGCCTTGGCAAAGAGGCCACGCATGATCATGTGGAGCTCTTGGGGGACGTACTCCACAAGATGCACCGTTGTGAACATGGACTTGACCGTGCGAGGCAGGCGCCCTCTGCCACCTCCAACACTTGCAGGGTTCATGGTAGCAAACATGCGGGTACCCCTGATCAAAGCTTCGTCAAGACGTTCACCACTGCCAGGTACAGTCAGCTCGCCTCCAGCCAACAGCATTGCCAGCCTGCCCAGGACTTCAGGGGGTGCAAGGTTGATCTCATCAAACAACAACCATTTGCCCTGCTTGACAGCCTGTACCAGCTTGCCGTCCTGCCAGCTGAACTCACGCCGGTTGGCCACCATGCGTGGCACAAAGGAGCCGTACAACTGCTCAATAGTGGTACTAGCAGAAAAGTTGATGCGCTCGCATTCATAGCCCAGCAGTCTTGCCACCTGCATGCATATGCACAGCAAAGCTTGTGAGCCCAACTGCCACCAGAAAAAAGCATATACAAGGCTCAAGGAGTTGCGAGACAGCTTGCTTGCATTGGAATGCCCATACAACCCTGCCTGAAGAAGAAGTACACAAGGTCTGTCAGCATCCGATGTACTTTGCCTGCAGCACCAGCCCTGGTGCTCAAAGAACCTCTACAAGAGGACAGAGCAACTGCATCTGCTTGAGACATAATCAAGTGCAGTCATCTGCTCTTGACATGTCACATGACTGCAACATATACAAATTGTAGGTTGTCATCACATGCGTTGGTCAATAAAGCTCTCAAAATTTGACCAGATTGCAAAAGCACAGCATTGCAGCAACATGCTGCGCAGCACAGCACAGCGCAGCACAGCGCAGCGCAGCACAGCGCAGCACAGCGCAGCACAACAATCTGGACCTGAGGCATAATGCCTATCTAAAGCAAAAGTGCCACTGCACAAATGCTGCATGCCACTTTGTAGTGACTGCAATGAAATGCTTTGAAGCTTATGCATTTACATGGGGACAAGGGAGGAGCAGGAAGCCCTATGGTAGAAAGAAAGCTTGCCTGGGTGATAACAGCGGTCTTGCCAATGCCTGGGGGTCCCTCCAGCAGTAGCGGGCTCTGTGCAGACAGCGCCGCAAAGATGCTGGCAATGTTCTTGATCAGGGTGGAAGTCACTGCACAGAACATCCGCGGCACAACCAAATCCTCTCTGACATCAGCACCCAGTGGCATGGCAGTCCCCAGTTTAGCAGCAACCTGGGTGTATCTGAGCTGGAGACTTTGGCCTTGCTGCGCCAGGATGAATGGAGTCTGCCGGAACAAGTCTGCTTCGCAAGGTTCCCCAAACATGTTGCCAACCCAAGCTGGAGTGCTGCTGGTGCCAAAGATTTTAGGGTATGCTTCAGAGATTTTGGCCTGTGCTGCGGTGTGACCCTGCTCAAAGTACAGAAAACGAGCGCCAAGAAGCACTCGTGCTTCCCAGGACAGGATGGGCTCCTGCCCAACAGGTGCCCTGCTTTGCGTTTCAATGAGATTCACCCAATGAAACAGCTGGCTGATGTCTGATGCAGCCCGGCCACTGCTGCCTTGTGTGTCCAGCCACAACTGGCGCATTGCAAACATCCAGTCCACCAGCTTCTCTGGCAGGTTCATACCAGGCAGGCGATACTGCAGCTCATCTCTGATCATTTGCTGCAACTCTGCTTCACTGTACTGTGTGACATGAATTTCAGTGAAGCGGGACTTGGTAGCTGCACTGATGTTGATGGCTTGCCCTGACTTGTCATTGTGAACAGAAGCAAAAACTTGGAAGCTGGTGGGCAAGCTGACACTTGCTGTCTGTGCATCAGCATATGTAACATCCTCTGTGACAGCAAACGTAGGCTCGGACTCCAGCAGGCTGTTCAAGCGTTCTGTGGCTGCTTGACTGGGCATGTCAAAGTCTTCCAAGAACAAAGGCTGACCAAGCTTGGCAGCTTTTGTGACCGGCCCATCCTTGAACAGGAAAAACAAGTCTGCCTGCTCTACAGAAGCCGCTTGCAGCTTGTCCCAGAACTGCTGAACTTTGGCCAGCATCTGTGATGCAGTTGCATCAGACTGCAGTTCGTGCTGCCTGCTTTGCAAAGAGTCAAGAACTGCATTGACGTCTGCTACAAAGTCGGCCTCAAAGTTGAAGCCAACAGGAGCTGGCACATCCCCTGCTTCTGCCTCAAATGGAGCAGGACAAGCCTGCAGTGGATATGAGTCCATGCTGCCAGCCTCTGAAGGCTTGCTTTGCAAATTGCTGGCCTGGTCTGCGATGCTCCCAGCAGGTTGCTGATTTGATGTCTGCACTGCGCCATGCGTTACAGGGGCCGGACCTGAGTCATCTGAGTCCACAGAACTGAGCGATGTTGCAATTGTGACAGGAGCGCTGTGCATTACAGGTGCCGGACCTGTACCATCTGAGTCCACAAAACTGAGCAATGTTGCAGTTGTGACAGGAGCATGTGCTTCAGGCTGCTGCACTTGTGAGCTGGTAGATGACTGGTTGGTGATGGTCGGCAAGTCAGAGTCAGCATTGGACCAAGAGGAGTTGCTGATCAGTCTGCTGGTTTGACCAATGCCAGTCTGCTGTGGCAGACCATCCTCTGAATCAGACTGGGTATCAGCACTGGACCCAGAAGGCTGTCTGATCAGTCTGCTAGCTTGACCATTGCCAGTCTGCTGTGGCAGATCATCCTCTGAATCAGAGTAGGCGCCAGCAGCTGGTGAAACACCTTGTGCATGAGCTCTAGTACTGGACGGCGGTGCATGCATGGAAGCCTCATCACGATCTGATGAGCTAGCAGATCTCTGCCATCCCACTGCTGCATCAGAAAATAGAATGAGTAACCTCGAACAATGGTCACGGTATCATTAAATGACATGGGGGCCTGTTGCAAATGGGCTGTCAGCCCTCATGGTGTCTGTTGAGGCATGTCTGTGATAGCAATAGAAAGGACAGCTCAGCAATGAGTAAGTGCAAACTGATTGCAAGCAGACACTTGCATATGCAGAGGAGTGCACAAGTCAAGCTGATTTTTCGAATTCATGTTGTTAATGAACAGCATATGATGACAAACACTGTACACTGTGATATGAAATTCCCACCTGTTGCAGGTGGAAGTGAGCCATCAGAGGACCATGAAGATTGCCGCTGTGCCCTGGAAGGACCCAAGTCCTCAAAGCTGCTGGAGCTCCCTGATGACCCAACCTCTGCCCTGACCTGACATACACCATGATACTTATGCTCACAGGTTGTCTATCTGGCAGGATACCACAAAGCATCTGCTACCTTAAACTACATGTGTGATGCTTTTGCATCATTCTGCAACTCATCAGACATGCAACAAAACAGCCAGGCACACAGTGTTCCAACCGAGGCAACATAGAACGGTAAATGCGCAATGTTGAGGGTCTTAAACTACTCACGATTTCAAAGGCTGACATTGGTGAAGCACTGGCATCACTGACACTATCAGTGCTGCTGTCACGATAGAGATTCAGCGTTGAAAGTGGCAGATTGGCTGGGCTTGAGTCTCCTGCAATTTGGCCAACGAGCTCGCGTTGTGCTGCAGGGTCGAGCTCCAGCTGAGCTAGCATCTCACTGTCATCCACCCCTCGTTGCAGCGGCTCAATTTCTTCATACATGTCCTGGGTACAACACCGCTCACTGACTATGGCAATTGCAGATTCTGGCAGACAAAATGTAAGGTTTACCATCAGCCACAAGTGAACTGGCAGATGCAGAATATAGGATGACTCCATCTTTAAAAGTAGTCAATGCATGCTAGTATGACTTGAAATTTCAACTGAACGCTGTTACCTGATCAGCGATATGCTTTGTGCACTGTGCAAATGCCGTAGTGCAATCAAGATTTACTGCCAGATGCATGACTTTAGTGCATTGCAACATTGCTGCATTCTTACCACGTCAGAAGGCACCCCAATTGTGCTGTTGTGGGACAGGTTTGAAACTGGTCTTGCAAGCACAGCTCTGTTGTAGCGGTCAACTTCCTTCTTCACGTGATCAGTGAGATCAGCAACTGCCTCACGCAAGAGCTGGTCTTGCTTCACACCCGCCGCATCACGCTGAGTGGATGCCTGAGGTCCATCAAGAGCAGCAAGGCGAGTCAACAGCTCTGTAGCCAGCTGAGGCAGACTGAGCAACAAGTCAACAAAAGAGCAAGGCTGAATCTGTCCTACAAGCTCTGAAGCTTCTGTGTCTGGAGCAAGGTGGACGGTGAGAAGCTCATTCTTGCGCCCTTGTAGCTCCACCCAAGTGGCAACTAACAGCGTCTTGTAGCTGGATGGTCCAACAAGCAGAACTGGTTCTCTGTTGCTAACAGCAAAAGCCAGCTGGACAAGGCTCTGCTGAAAGGGTGCCGGCGGACGACGCCCTTGCTGAAACAAGCGACTATGCTCCAGCTGAGAGCCAGGCACAATGACTGACAGTGGTCCTTCAGTGAATTGTACTCCTGTTGGCGTCTGGGTGATGGTGACGGGCTTGTCACCATATGCAGCTGATACAGACCATTCTTCCACTTGCTGAAAGATTGATGCCAGTCTGGCTGACTGGTCTGACCTTGGCTGGTAGCGTGGGGCAAGCAATGACAGACCAGCAAGAGGCCATGTGGCCTCAGTAGCTGGTGCAGTGCAACTGAACATGTTATACCGACGTACCCACTTGATGATCTCTCGCATGGTACACTGGTTCTGCAATTGAAAGTAGACAGCAGCCAGCTGCTTTGCAACCTTTGGAGACACTGGGTTTGTAGCCCCTGGCTGGAAACTGTCATGACGCTGAGCAATGATCTGGTGCAGCTCATCTTCTGGGAAACCCTCAATCTGCACCTCCAAGAACCTGCTTCTGAGCGAGACTGGAAGCACATGCCTGTCAGCAAACTTGCCTGCTGGATTTTGCGTGGCAAAGAACCTGCACAAAGCACCCACCTCACTATAGTCATACGTATGCTGATTGTCTATGGCAGCAGAGGTGGCAAGCAAAACCTGCAATCAATATGCAGCTTCACAAAGTGCTGCAGAACTGCAACAAGCTATCGGCTCTTGCTGTGACAATGACACCAAGAAAGTCCAAACAGTGATTTCGAGTACCAGTTGAACACGCTGCCAAAACATGCAAAGCTCACAGCTTTCTTGGATTCAATAGCTTGCATGCAATTAGGCAATACAAGGCACAAATATAAAGGCTACCTGAAGTTGGGATGCGCAGCCAGCTGCTTGTCTGTCCCAGGGACTGCAATGACAGGGCTGCCTTCCAGTACAGGAGCAAGCATTGCAATAACTGCTGGAGGGGCCAAATTTAGCTCATCAGCCAGCAACCAGCCCCCGTCCTCCAAGCAGCGGTACAGCACTCCCTTCTGGAACGAACACTGCTTCTTGCTGATAGGAAGCCACGAGCCAAAGTAGTCCTGGATTGTGGTGGTGTCAGAGTTGTTGACCCGCTCCAGCCGCTGCTGCTTCTGGCTTGCTATAGCTGTGATGAGCGAAGTTTTACCAACAGCAGCAGGACCCTGTTGCAGACAAGAAGCTTGTGATGCTCTGGAGTTGCTGCTTTTGCAACAATGACAATGCTGTGACAGGCATGCACACTGTTGAAACAGCTTGCAAAGCAACATGAGGGTCAATAAACAAAGTGGAACATGCTTCTGACACCGTGGTTGCAAGATATAGCAGCCACAATCCAACAGCACAGCAGCAGTTGTTATCACAACTGTCTGTCAAAACTGCTGATGTTGTTCAAAATGTTGCTATGCTGGTATGATAGTGTGCACATGCCGAGGCAAAGCATACCTCAAGCAGGACAGGCAGGTTGCAGTCAATGCATGCCATCAGGGCTTCAGCATGCTTGAGCCGGCTTGCTGTCAGGATGTGAGCACTCCCTAGGCTTGTGCCCTGTGCTGGATCAAAATACTTGACGGTGGCCATTGCATCCTGTGACGAAGGCTCATTGCCAAAGACACGCTGCACTGCCTGAACAACGCTGCCAGCCACTGTCGAGTCGAGCTGGCCAAAACAGGTTGACTGCAATGCTGTCCACAAAGCTGAAATGAATGGATGCTTCTGCTGCAGCTTATAGGTGCTGTCAATGAGGCGCACTAAGGATCTGAAAGTAAGACTGGGAATGTCGCGCTGCTTCTGGAACAGCACCCAGCAGACATCCACCATTATGGACTGATGAACAGGCGGCACGTCACCAAGCAACCTGTCGGCAATGATGGCTATCTCCTTCTTGAATTCTGCTTCCTCTTGGCTGACATTAGGCATATTCACAATTGTGAAGCGGTTGAAGAGCGCTGGCGAGAGCTCAGGGCCCTTGTTGTTGGTGGATGGAGTCATGGTAGCAAACAGCTGATAGCCCGCAGCTGGCCCTGAGCTCAGCTGACCATCAGCACCCTGTTTGGCAGCCAAGGCTTGCACCTCACCCTTTTCAGTCAACACCCAGACAGGGGGCTGCTCTAACAATGGGTTCAGGCGCTCCAACACAGATGCTTCAGCCTGAGCCAAGTTGTCAAGCAACAGCCAGTTGCCAGCCCGATACGCTCTGGTGGCATTTCCGTCCACCCAGGCAATGGTTGGCGAGTCCTGAAGCCTGCTGTCACTGGGCAGTTGCTGACCCACCAGCTCAGCAGGATCCGTCTCAGCAGTGAGGTAGCAGCTGTCCACGTGCTGTTGAAGCACAGCAGCAAGGGCTCCAACACAAGCGCTTTTGCCACAGCCATCGGGGCCGACAATCAAGATAGGCTCAAGTGATGCTGAATTCTTGGTGGCGGTCACAATCAGTTTCCAAGCATTCCTGAACCGCGGGGTCAAGACAAACGGAGTTGCAGCTGTAGACAGAACATCTGTTGGCTGTGTGGCGCCAGGAAAAGCACGCAAAAACTCTTTGAAGATACACTCACGAGCTGCCTGCTTGCGAAGGCATCCTTGATACAGTTGCACGCCAAGCTGAGCTACTGCTAGCATAGCCTGGCTGCTCATCAAGCCTGCCTCTTTTGCACACCTGCAGATGACCATTCGCCATGTGAGTGAGCAAACAAGTAAATCACCAATGCGACCAAATGAATGTGGTGACTGCAGTCCAGCTGGATCCATTTGTAATTGAGTTTACTTTGTAATAGGCCCACAAGAAACAAGAAACAAAAAAACAATCCCAACACTGAACGGCAACTGTCACCAGCATGTTTGTTGCTTTGCCACAATGTAAGACCACTCACCTGACCCAGTCCTTGAGCCAGCTGTCCTGGCCTAGGTAGAACCCATTCTGTTGAATAAAGGTAGTTGTACGGCACACTGCCAAGACTGCAATGTGCAGTGAAGCCATCTGCCTCAAGCACTCCTGAGAACTGACTGAGTCTGACACCTCAAACTCTGCGCTCATCTGCTGTGCTAGCAAAGGAGCCTCCACTAATGCCTTAGAGCTAGCAAGCTGGATACTGTCCAGCTGAACTGCAAGCGATTGGTTGGCACCTTGTATAATTGTGACCTCACTTGCACCACGATTGAAGGGAGCATCAAAGCTGTCTGCAAGCAAGCGCTGAACTGCTGCAGCGGCTGCAGGTGTCCGGAACCGGGCTCCATAGATGCTCCAGGCCTCTTGCATCATGACACGCGCCTGTTGCTCATATAGACATCGTGCAAAGCTTTTTGGTCTTGATGGCCTGCAGATAGAAGACATGGGATGAAGACCAACCCTTGCAAGGCTGACCTTGAGTCGCTAACAAAGATGACTTCACAAACATTGATTATTATTGCTTACAGGCACACACATTAAGTCAAAGATGTCTGAGCGCAACAGGTACTCAATCCAGCTGTGAATCAACTGCCTCATTGCAAAGCGGACTGCATTGTCATGAAAAGAAATACTTTGCCAAGTTTGCCGGCATGCAATACTGAATAACAAAGCTGAGCTGTACTTATCCCAACACAAGGCAGCGTACTTTGTTGCTGTTACACAGCGGTCAAAAGATAGTGCACAATGTGATCACACCTGAAACATGACACATGCTGCAGAATGCAGACACATCACACAAACTCTATTGCCTTGAACTGACCTCATGTGCCACTCAATGCGTCCCACCCATTTCAGCAGTTCTCGAATGGAGATGCCTGAATATGCTGTTACTTCAGAGAAAAGCAGTGAGCCTCCAGACACAGTGCTGGAGAAGGCAGTGTGGAAATCGACCATTCGCTTGGCCCAGGGTTCTGCCACATGTGCCTCAGCTGACTTGCCAAGCTTTGCAGCCACAATGGTCTGCCATTCCGCCTTGGGCAGCTCTTCGAACACAATTGGCAAAAATCTGCATATGGGCACCTTTGTCAATAAAACAAGGACTGCCAGGCAACATGTGATAAATCACTATAGTGCACCAAACATTGACAACTGCTACCACCAAGGGCCATGCCTCAAATGGGAGGTAATTGGACCAGCACGCATGATGATATTACATAGTGAGGGACAGCAATAGCAGGCATGTTCATCACATAAGCAAAGCGGTAGTCACAATTGTGTGATTGACCTACTGGTGAGCAAAACCAAATGTGGCATTATCAGAAAAAAAAACCACAGGGCGACACACACCTATCCAGAAACGTGGCACTGAGAGCCTCACGCTTTCCCTTGAAGAAGCCAGTGCCTGGGTTCTGGGCAGCAAACAACCGGAAGCTTGGATGCATCTGGATTGCCTCTGTAGAGACAGTTGACATTGTGCCCAACTGCAGCTTCCCGGTATCCAAAGCTGTCTCAACACACTGCAGCACAATGTCTGGCGCCAGATTCAGCTCATCCAGCAGCAGCCACTTGCCCTGCTCAAATGCCTCTGTGAATGGCTGCTTCTGAAGCTGGAAGTCCTCTCCATCAGGAGTCATGACAAGAGCCATCTTGCCAAGCAGATCATCAATAGTGATGCCAGACGACATGTTGAAGCGCACTAGCTCATTTCCTGTAATGCGTGCTGCCTCCTGGATGGTAGCAGACTTGCCAACGCCAGTGGCGCCCTCCAGCAACAGAGGAATTGGAGAATCCACTGCTTCAAGGATCCTGTCCACATTTTGCTGCAGGACATAGGCACGGTCAGCAGCTTGCAGCTTCACATATCTACCAAGCCATATAGAGATGCAAGAGCAGTGCAAAGCAGCAGCAGCAGCAACAGCGAGAGCAAAGCAGCAGCAGCAGCAACAGCAGTAGCAACAGCAGTAAAATGAAGGGCAGCAGAAGGAAACTTATGTGTGCAGGGTACTCTATCACCAGACAAAGCATACAAGGGGTACCTTGGTGGTGGCTGTCATGACCAGGCCCTCTGGATCAGCAACATCAGCACTGTCCTGAGGCCCATTGTTGCTCAATGCCTTCCTCAACTCGCTGCTGCTGGCAATGTTTTGAGCAAACCTATCCAGGACATTTGCTGCATGCGTGAAGTCTCCTGGAGTTGCCAATAGACGTTGCAAGGGTGTTTACAGCCGAGATGTGAAGAAGCGCACGCTGGGCTTGTCGGCACTAGCCTCAGGCATCTTGTGAAATGCTGTTCCATAAGCTTCCTGCATCATTTGTGACAGCTCAGTTTTTGTGTTTACAATATGAAGCCTAGGAAGCATGTGCTCCGCCAGTGAAAGAGATTTACAACAGTTTGGTTGTCAATACATTACTGCCGATACTCCAATCAAAATGGGCAGCAGCACTATGAGCAAGGCCGAGGTTATAGCAATTTCCAGAACATATTACCATCTGCAGCACCTATTTTACCTGCACATTCTTGATATCTTGTGGCGCAAGGTCGAAGGCATCAATCATGAGGTCAGCACCGTATGGTGCGGTAAACCCAAGCCTCAACAAGGCCAGTACCCAGTCAGCCCGGTGCTTGATGCAAGGCAGCAGCTGCCCTCGGGTTGCTTGCTGACAAAGGCATTCTATGAAGCTCTCCAACTTTACAACCAGAGGATTCTCTGACTCTGAAACGCCTCCATCAAAGTCCTGCAGCTCAACTAGACATTGACATCGCAAGAAAATGGGTCTGCAGATTGCAGGCTGGCAGCAGCAACTACAATTATGATTGTGTCGATATCATAAGCAGCACTGCCTACAAATTGTATTGCAAAAGAAGATGAGAAGGCTGTCAAGGCATATGTAGCAGACAATTTGTGGCAGCCATTTAAGTTTTGGCATGACAGTATCTGGCTCAATCTGCTATGTCAGTCTAGCAGACCAGCAACGGCTGAAGGCACAGTAAGCATACAATCCTTGCCACACGCATGAAAGCTGTCATGTCAGTGACTGTGCACACACCCACAACAGGAATGTAACAGCAGCAATAGCATTAAACACAACAGCACAGGTGGTGCATGGGCATTGCAAGCATTTGCTGAGCGCCATGACATGCTGCTGACCATCATCAGCATCAACAGTCTGTTCAGCACAGGCTCACCTGATTAGGCAACGCTGAGAACAGCTCATGCAGCAAGTCGCTGCAGAACTCTAGCGGAAGACAGGCCAGCAGAGTGAAGAGCTTTTGACAGTCCGCACGGTCTAAAGGGCAGAATAGCAGCTGGTGGCAGTCTGCAAGCAACGCTCTAGCAACTTGCAGCTTGGTGTCCACACCATCTGCGGCAACTGCATACTGCATCAGGAAGCGGGTTCCAGCAACAGAGCCAAGAACCTGGCCTGACATGAGTTGGCTCAGCAAAGCTGACACGTCTGTTGAGGCCTGCAGCATCTCAGTGGCCACCTGCAACACTGAGAGTGCTCAGCGCGTTGAAATGGCAAAGCCAATGCACAGCATCACAACAGCGAGGTCACCTACTGACTCCGCGCAATATATGCGTAAAGTGCAACAACAAGAAGCAACACACAGTGTTCTGATACAAGCCTCAAGCACTTTCCAACAAGAGCCATTGCTTGCAGTTGTAACGTATTATATTCACCTGAACCATTGTTGGAGCCAGCCCTGGTGCCACTGCAGCAGCAGCAGCAACTTCCAGCAGAATGTTGCTTACTTCGTATGCAGAGTCTGCAGAAGCATCAGCAGCCCAAGGCAGGAGCTTTGGAACTACCTGCATCAGAAGCAATTAGGTTTGGGTCAATCAGGAAGCATATCAGCAACTTCAACTGCCAGCACATTATTGCTGGCACTCAGGTGCAGTATCAGTACCCCAAATTGCAGGTGATGCTCTAGCTTCCAAATGTATGGCTGCTTGTGTTGAATGTACTTCAGAGATGATGTACCAAAGCAGCAACTCAGGAACATGAGTTGCATTGCCTACCTCAGGGGCAACAGCCGACTCCAGCCATGATTGCAGCGTGCGTGGCGTTGCAGACAAGGCCTTGTGGATCAGGTCAGCCCAGGCTGACTTGGCAAGCACTCCAGACCCATACATTTGCAGCAGATCTTGCAGCAAGGGGGTGCCAGTGAAAGGTGCAAGGTCTTGCAGCATGCTCAGCATAGCCTCAAGCCAACGTGAAGGAATGTTCTCAGCTGCGCCGTCTGGCTGTACTTGACCATGTTGTCCGCAAGCAGCAGACTGTGCAGGTCAAAGTGGTTAAGTGTTGCTTGCAGCCCTGGGTTCTGATGCAGCTTGTGGATGACGGCAGCCATGGCAACCAAAATCTGCATGGATGTGGAATTGATTGCTGCAAGCTTGTTATTCAAATGCACACAGCCAGCAACAAAGGCGCACAAGCGATCACAAGCAAGGCACTCACAAATCTGTTTTGCAACACGCATGCCAGTTGCAGAAAGTGAGGTGTCGCAAGGTTCCAGCAGATACATAGTACAAAGTTGCCACAGCTTGGCACAGACTCACAGGTGTTCACTCACGCAAATGGTGGCCCACAGTCAGTTGTCTCTGACAGCTGGGAGGCAGACTGACATACCTCATCATTCACGCCACTATGGTAGCTGGCTTGAAACCCGTCAGATGGGTTGCAGCTGGCTGACTTTAGCACATCAAGCAAAGCTGCAGCTCCTGGAGCATCCATCGCAGAAACAGCCTGAGGTACCAGAAGCAACATTTGCTGAGCTGTTGAAGCAAAGCCTGAGGCTGCATGAGTGGTGAGCAGCTTCTTGATGGTCTGCACGATCATGTGAAGCTGCAATGTCTGTGCTTCAAGAGGCCGCTGTGGACTGATCGCACTGATGATTGAGCCAAGCAGCTTGACTGCAACCTGTGCTGGCTGATACAGAATCTGGTCAATGGCATCTGTCAATGACTGTTCTGACAGCAGCTGTGCTGCGCTGTACTCCTCTGCAAGAACAGTTGCTAGGTCGCTGCTTAATTTCTCCACATTGCCAGGCAGCATGTCAAACATAAACCTTGCCACCTCATCCTGGAAGCTTTTCACACCCATGGCCTGCGGTCTGATTAAGGTATTGGGCACCTGCAGACACAATTTGCCTTGACCACCTGCTGGGGGCCTGCATATGCCTGCAGATTGCCTGACTACATTGATTGTGACTTCATTTGGGAGGCAGTTGCTCTGAGTTGCAACAAAACACCCTGCATGTACAAGGGAACATGCAGTGTCAAAGCGTACATATAGGCACAACTTTCTTTATGTTGATGCAATCAGCGGTGGCTAAGTGCAGCCATACATGCAGCAGGTGCAATGCGTGATCTCAATGCATGATTGTACTGCTGTAAACTTACCAGCAGCAACTTCCACAAATCAACATACGAAAGGTCTGGCAAGTCTGTGGTGCCAAGCTCTTTCCTGGCAGCAGCTGAACCATTTTTGAAGAACTGGGAGTAATTGGGACAGTAGCATCTCTGCAAAAGCTGGATGAGGCTCAAGTAGTCAGAGATGGACCCTCCAGAGTTCAGCATGCTGTAAACATGTTTGAAGCTTGCCAGCCTGTTGTGCCGGGTGTGAGAGGTGTCCTTCAGAGCCTGCATGGCTTCTGGTGAAATGCCTGCAGTGCGAAAGGCTCTTGCTTCAAGTGCTGTCAGCTCTGGGTCATACTGAAGTCTGCTGGCAATCAGCTTCAGTGTGAAGTTTGTGTTCTGAACATTCCCTTGTTCTTCCAGACACCTGTATTTGCAACAGAAAATGTCAAATCCTTGTTTGAAACTCAGAACCAATGCCAGCAGAAACATGTTCTCAGCATGCCTTTTGCAGTTAAGGAGCAAATGGTCTATACAATGGTTCAGATGGCCAAAAAAAACAATTTGCAATTAGGCATACCTTAGGAACAGGGCTAGTACAGAGGCCATGGAGGCTGAGAGCCTTGGGAAGCTGTTGAGCAGCAGCAATCTGGTGGCAAAGGGGCATACAACACAGTACAGCACTCCTTCTGCACATCTGACACCTTGCTGCCCCTTGAAGAGTACGCAGCTAAAAGCATCACGTAAATTCCCCAATTGCCGTAGGCAGGCGGCCTCCTGGTCAATTGAGGGAGCAGTCAGGAACTTCTTGGTGTCAGTCTGAAAGCTCGAGATGCAACTGTACAGGTTATCAAGCGGTCTGTTCATGGCTCTGCCTGCACAACACAGTACTGTCAGCCAGCAAGAGGTGGCTGGATGCAGGACATGTTAGCTGGTGTGTGCACAGCAAAATGAGATAGTGCCTGAGGATAAAACCAGTAAAGCCAGGCAGGGTGTGCTGTCAGCATCGTGAAAGAGACGGACATGACAAGGCACTGTCCATGTGTGAAGCACATGTCTACACCAAGCAACCTGCGAAAGGGACTGATATCCGAAAGTCTCACAGCCGATGAGTTTCCCCTTACCCTGTGATACACCGGCGGATGTCGCTTGCGCCGGGAAAGGGACGTCTATGACTGCAACAGTCAATCTGGGGAAGACTGCGAAACCAGGTCGAGCGCAACAGTCGCACACCTCAAGCTTATGAGCTCACCAGGGTGCAAGGTCAAATGCAGGAAGAGCGTTGCAAAGCTGCCCGATGCTTGTTACGATTGTTGCCAGCGTGAGCTATTGAAGCAAAAGCAGAAGTGGACTTGAATGCGGAGGTTGCTCAGGGTGACGCATTGGAGCGTTTACTGTCGCACGCCAAATGGCTCCCAGGATGCGAAACGTCGGACCGCAACATGCACCTCCAAGGTGAGGATCGCTTGTCTGTTCGCAGGAACGTGAATGCTCTGCTCGCAAGCTACTTTCTGCACCACAAGCGGGCTCAGCATATGTGCAAAAGTGCTACTGGTGGACTCTGTCCGCCTATTCAGGTCAGATAGATAGTGTCTGCCCCAGTGACGTCCAGGAAGCTAGAGATGCGCTGCCAGTAGGATCATTGGTTGCAAATTGTTGAACATAAAGTCTGGGTCAGACTCATAATGCTTCAATCACCGCTGTATCGCTCAGTTGAGTTGTACTTGGACATACAGCACAAGTAACAAGAGCAATTCAACCTGGTGTGCTGCAGGGTCACAGTGTCAGTGAGCCAACCATCCTTATCACACTTGACATGAAAAATATGTGATGTTCAGAAGAACCTGAACCTTGATCTACAATAATCAGCAACAAGTGTTGCTGCAGGGACAAAAGGCATGAACACCAAACTCCATACAATGACTGTGTAATGTTGCAGCTGCAGCTTGAGTCATGCTGCATGTTTCTACAAAGCGATGTTTTGGGAGTGAAGTCTGCAGTCTCGCTTTCTTTTCTGAAAATTTTCCTGACTGCAATCTTGCTTTGAGCAATGCTGCCATTGTGTAGACACGAGCAATATCAAGGCTGTGCATGCTTTGTGCATTTGTTCTGCTTGCAATGTCTTATACATTGCTTACAAGGGTAACTAGGATGTACACACAGCAAATTTTCCGTTATGGTTACTGGCTGTTGAATCTGCCTGACACTGTCTGATGACCCTCAGCTGTATCAGATGCTTTTTGACTTGATGTATAGGGAATAGGTGTGGATGCAGTCGAAAGTCACCCAAGGCGGCTTCACCTGCTCACTTCAAGAGTTGGCTGGAGCTTTGAAGAACTCAGACTGGAGGCACAGACTGAACACCAGTCAGTTGACAGACCTGTTGCAGGGGCTTTGCTGTTAATCATGAGTTGTTGTGCTGTTGGGAAACATGTGCGCTGAGCCTGGGATGGCTTCACAAGCAGAACTGCATGCCTTTGTATAAGACTTGTGTACCTCAAAAGCCACAGAACAGTTGGGCAGGCGCATTTTGCTTTGTGTGCAGGCTGAAACTGCTGCAGCCTGCAGCATTCAATGGGCCATCAGTCAAGCTTTGAGGTGAAATGGTGTTGTGCATGCTTTAGCACACTGACGTTTATGTAGCCATTTGTAGCCATTTGTAGCCTGCTTGCTTTGTGTGCAGTCAACTTGCAACCAAGTAACACGATGCTTCACGGCAAAGCTCATGATCAGTTTGCAATCATACATGCACAGGCAGCATCAAGAACAGCCTGCAATAAGTTCAGACAAATTGCTGCTTGGTGCTTCTCCACATGGCGCTATATCTGCTGACTATGCTCCCTTTGTGTGTAGATGCAATGGCAATTCCAGAGCTGGCTATGTTGTAGTCTAGTGAAGGGAAGCCTGCAGAGACTGCATGCCTGTGAAAGCTGGTCACGTGCTACACGCAAACCACTAAAATCCCGGGCCTGTGCTTGTCTTCAACCAAGTGCCAATGCATGTGGGGCTTGTCAGCGATACTATCCTGTGTGAAATCGTCTCCCCAGGCAATCAAGTAAGGACCTTCTGTGCGCCAGTAGTACTAGTAGCTGGACTACAACACGATTTACAAATATGCTTCGAAAGGGCAGTTTCAGACAGCTATAGCACCTTGCCTGATGCTTTGAGCTTGGTGGCAGCGTTATAGACTCAGCACCTCGATGTGACTTGATCCTGTCAACAGCTTACAATTGTCAGCACCATCATCAACTCTTGAACAGTCAGTGGTGGATCTGCAGTCACTGTGGCTAGACATATCCGCTACTAGCAGATTTGTCCAGTAGGTCCTGGGCGTGATTCCAGCCATGGTCGTTTACAACAAGACGGATCATTCCAGACACGGAACTTGTATTGATGTTGCGTGCTTCTGTAATTCAGACTCAGATGAGTCACTGTGAATATATGCTGACTTCTTGTAAAGCTTGAACTCAGTGATGTTGTGTGTCATTGGGGACTCAGTTGTGGTGGGCTGCCTATTTCAAGCAAACAAAATTGTAGATCCTTCAGGTCCCCAAAACTAGCGCTGGAAATACACATCACACAACCTTTAGTGTACCTTAGCAGGACAATTGCAGTCCTTGTATATACTCACCAAGACTTGCCAAAAATGGCAGTGCATGCTCATGCATTGTTTAAGCGTTTGCTGAATACATCTCTGATTGAAAGAGGCTGGCTTAACACCCTGGAGATCCAGCAGTGTGAAAGGGTTACCTCCTGATAGACTGACACGATGTCAGCACATTCTATTTAGGCAGCAGTGAGCAGTTTTGAGACAGCATAAGATGCAGATACAGTCATGCAGAGGAGGCAGCACGCTCTACGGCTGTCCTGCTCTGGTGGAGGTGAGGGGCCTAGAGTTGGTGCAGATGATCTCAGGTCTGCGCTCAGCTCTAGGTCAGAGAGTGCTGCCAGGCATGCCTTGAGCTCTGTAATCTTGAAGTCAAGGGCTGTCCTCCTTTGAATGCTTTCCTCCTGATCAGCTTGCATTGCAGCCCACATGGCTTGGTCGTTGCCCTCCACAGCGCTGCTCAGGTCCTACCCAGGGTGGCACGCTCATTGGTGCATGTGCTAAGCTCTTGTGAGACCTGCAGAAAATATCTCAGACTTGTCAAGCAACAGAGTTGTTTGCAGAACTGACGTGTGTTGCACCATCCCTGAAAGGTGTGATTGTGTTGTGGCCACGCAACTGCACCTAGTGATCACACTGCCACCACAATCATGAAGGAATCCATTGGAAATCAGATGCATCCGTGTGCAGATGAATTAGTGTGACAATGCTGTGAGAAGTAGTCTCAGGCAAAATGATGTTTCATGAGGCATGATCAAGCGGTTCCAATGTACCAAGACAGTACCTGGCTGGGCGGGCTTGGCAAGAGCCGCTTGTACACCTTCCACTGCAGACTCTCCAACTTCTCCACAAGTGCTGGCACTCCAGTGGGGCATGAGGGCGACGCTCCAAAGTCAGGGCTGGTGCAAAAGAACTCTGCCTCTGCTGTACGGACTTGTGCCACAGTCAGATCAGCCTCATCCCTTGTTCGTCGGCAGCGCACCTGCAGCAGCCTCCATCTTAGCCATTGGCGCACATCATCCTTTCCATGCAAGATTTTGCAATTAGAACCTGAAGCTGTGGATGGTCCTAGAAGTTCCACTTGGCAAGTACCAGCACACATCTTGTGTCTCACACACAAGTGGCACGGCTGCAGGCAGCCATGCACAGCTGTTTTTGTTGAAATGTGGAACAATATCATGATTTAAAGTTGGCATAGAGTCAAGTTGACTTTGACAGTACTCCTGCTTGGCATGAAACAACTCATTGCAGGCTCATATGAGCAGGCTAGTGTAGGCATGACTCACTGCATAGTATCCGTTTGGCATTGGAAATGCTCTCTGTGTGTAGAGTATATTTGCCATCTGACAAACCAGCTTTGGTCAGTACACCAACAGTCCTGACCAAGTCCTTGTCTCGCCTTCTATAAGTGACTATCATGCGCCCGTAGGAATGGGCAGCAGCTTCATCTCCAGCATTCATCAGAAAGCAGATGATCCTGTTATTTCCTGCAACAACATGTCTGTCAAAGGAGTTGTGACTCAGTAGAAGGCAAAGCCTTGTTTGAGGCAGCTTTACCCAGTTACATTGAATGGCCTCTCTTTCAGAATACGCCAAACGAGCTTCTGCTTTGCTTCACCTGGTGGTATACTTCTTGATCATGCGACTGACAGTCTCTGGAGCCTCCCTTACGTCTGTGTCACCAATCAGGCCGGGCAAATCGATGAGCGACAAGTTAGGTGAGGTGGGTGTCTCTATCTTAACAGAGATCCATAAGTCAACAACGTCCTGTCAAGTCAGCTGTTGCCGCTCGTGACCGGCAGAAATTCTCAGATTTCAAGCAGACCCAGCGACAGCTCCCCAACGTCAGCGCAGAGACTGCGTCGACAGCTCAGCTCACAGTTTTTATGTTTCTGCAGATCTGTAACTATCATCTCTTGCATCTCATAACTGCCATTTGCGTGGCTCTTCGCAGTCCGTCTGCTGGTCCGTCTGTCTTCGGATCGCGTTTGAGTGTCACTTCGGTGTCATCCCTCATTGAGTTCCTGGCCTTTCAAACATGTGAACATGCCGCTGGTCAATAATCTGCTGGTCAATAATCTGAGAACCTTAACTGATACAAAGGAAGACAGTAAAGCTTGAAACAGTAGTGCGGTCTTCCCATGACAGCATTTTTATACGGATGCTGGACAACAGAGATCGTTACGTAGTTAGCTGCTGGTTGAGCGTCCATTCTTCTGCGAAGAATGTGTTGTATCATTAACTAGAAAAATCAAAAGTTTTGCGTGACTGTCCCACAGGATCACGGCACATACAGCACTTGGAATTGACTGGACGGACAGCGCTGCCTAACCCCCCATAGTGAAGGCAGGATGTGTCAAGACTGTACAGCTGCGTCATACCATGATTTGTCCCTGGGGATGTAAAAGTGCTGCAGAAGAGCATGTCCGTGTGGGATATTGTCATGCTAAGGGAATTTTGCCTGGTAGCGGAGTTGATGCTGTCTGAAGAGAAGTGTTCAAAGGTCCTGCTGTGCTGTGCATATTGTGTTCTGCTTTATGTGCTGTGCGTGCTGTTATGCTGAGGCGATCTTGCCTGTGTGCTATCTAATATCATGCTATGCAGTGCATGCAGTGCTGCAACAGCTGGTAATCACGATCAAGCTGCAGAATACAACGTCCCATCAGGGTCCTGCGCAGTCTTCGCAGGCGTCTGGTCAGAGTTGCATTGCCCTTTGTGCTTTGCATCATTTGGTCAGGCTGTGCTCTCACGCTTTAAATTTGCTGTCACTAGCACAGTCATGTCTTGTGGCATCTGTATCCTGACAAGAATGAGCAGCATTTGCCAGGGGTTGCCAGGCTTCGCTGAAGTCACCCTTTCCTGCCGTACCCCGCTCTGCCTCCCAACCCCCACCCGACCCCCCCTTTGCCCCCACCCCTCACTTTTGCAGCTCTGTCATTGTGTGCTGCAGGCAGCTCAAGTGCAAAAGTCTACCATGGCAGTGCCTACAGCCCTTGCAAGCATCAAACAGCACAGACCACTGTTCAACAGCTAATTTGCAAAATTTACACTGCATCTTTGTCTTGTTTAGCTGATAGTTGGTGGTCTCATTGCAGCACATGTATAGCTGTGACTTACAGCATTCCCATCAATGCCCAACAACATCAAGCTACTTGCCGTTCTAGGTCAATGTCTGTAGGTGCAGCTTCCAATGATGTGTGGAAGCTTGCAGCAGCCACAGGGTTGCTAAGGGCCTCGCTACACCTTTCAAACTCAATAATATTGTCCTGCAGCTCCTGCTTCTTCTGCAAGGTCTTGCCCTGCCCAGCTTGCATCACACTCCACACCTCGCTGACACACTTCTCGGTTTGCAGCCTCTTGAACAACTCATTCCTCTCTAGCAAAAGATGCACCTGCATTGCAGTAACACAGCATAACTTGGTAGAATTTTGTTAATTCTGTTGAAACAATCAAGACTTAGTCCCAAAGCAATCAGTTAGTTTATTAATATTGTCATGAAGATCCAGTTCGTGAATGTCTCATTTAGTGCAGATTCATGAACCACACTCAGGCCTGATGTAGTAGAGAGTTTGCACTTTGCAGGACAAAATTTTTCACACATCTTCACAATGCATGGAACAACAGAACAAGCAAAGATCTTACCCGCTGCACCAGGAACATCCGTGTAATCAAGGGCAAATCATCAAAGACGCGGTCCAGCACAATCTGGGCATACACCGCAAAGCAGATCTGTGCAAAATGCTCCTGTGTGATGCCATTCTGACCAGAAATGACAGACGCAGCAGCTGATGACGGCAATTCTGGAGGTGGCTGGCCGGCATGGGTCATCTCTGTTAGCAGACCCTGCACTCCATCCATGCAGCACGCCCTTCATACTCAAAATTTACAGCTATCAAGGACGTCTAGATATCTGACAGATTTATCACAGCAAATGTATTGTATAGTACTGCACCATGCAAAGCCATCAGTTGTTGTTCTTTGCCGCACTGTGGCAAATGTAGGCAAGCAGCGGTCAGAATCTGGGTTTCTTACCGCAATGCCACCCAACTCCAGCAAGCCAGGAAACAAAGTCTGCATAAAGGGAAGACTTTGGAATATCATGTCCTTCAACTCCTCTACGCTGCGGTCGGGCTTTGCGTTGAACACCTTTGCATCGTTCAAGAATGCATTCCTTGTTTGCAGATAACGCTTGTTGAATGTGTTGTGATAGCCAAGCAACATTTCAATTGCCTCTGCAATGGATTTGTTTGCCTGCACAGCTTGCTTTGCCAATATATCGTCCACCTGCAAGCAAATGGCAGAACATTGCCAAGGCACGATGGATTTAATTCTGAGAAAACATGACAAGCACCATGCTGATTGGGACAAACATGCTTTGCGCAGTCACCAATATCAATCAATGCAAGTTGCAGATCTGATCAAGTCATGTGCACATGGAGGCTGCCCAATCTGCTCCTTCACACAGGGCCGGACTGTGAAAGCATGTGCAAATATGTACACTGATGCAAATCCGCCTTCCTCTGGTTGACCTGCAACCAGAAAAGACAAGAAAAGTTACACCGTTAGGCGTCATAACTGGAGCCTGTAGACCTAGATGCAGCCCGAGGCTGCTGTCCTAAGACAACAGCTCAGGGGGATGACCCCGATGATTGACCTATGAGGGGTCAGCACTCCTGCAACGTTCAAGAGCATCACCTCCCGTAGAATGATTGGCACAACATCAGGCCATTGCTTGTACACAAATTTCACCACAGTCCGGAAGATGTTGGAAACATGCACACGCACATCATCTACCAGGCGCTCTGCAGGACCTGCCAGCTCTGGGTACACCACTGCACAGGACACAAAACATATGCTTGCTGGCAAGAGGCACATGCAAGCAATAGCCAATCAGCACAAAGCAAATACATTGTGTGACACATCCGCACACTGAGCACCATCTGCTTTCAAAGGCACATTGATGTTTTGGCAAAGCATGTCATATGTGAATGCAGCTTGCAATCGCAAATTGCAGCAATGCCATGACATGATGCTTACTAGCTAATGTCTCATGATGCCACTAGCATCTCAATAGCAAACTAAGATTGTCTTCATTAACATCTCAGTCAATGTATTGGCTTCCTGTTAGACGGTCACATGCCTCACCTTCCTCAAACACAAGACCTGGAATCTCAGGGTGCGATCCGGGGTCTGGCAGTGTAGCACCCTCCAAGAAGCCCAGCTTGTTCTTCACTATCTCAGTTGTGCTCTGGCTCCGAAGAATACCTGGTAGTCCCTTTGGGGATGCTCCTGAGCCTGCGCTACCGGCATTGACCTGCCATGTTCATGATGATTATTGACAAAGTCACACCACCAGCCTGACATCACGGGGGGCCTGACATCTGACACAAAAAGTGGAGATGCATATCCAGTTGCGACTGACCCTCATTTACAGAAAGGAATGCTTGCCTTGTGCAACAGCGTAACATGGATAAAATGCTGCAAGCCGTTTACAACAACGCTGAATGTTGCCATGATACATCTACAGTAGCTATAGCAAACCTGATTCATGCCGCTGCAAAGTTTGCAGTTAACTGTTTATGACATGCAACCAGGTGGTATGAGAGCCGAACCGCATTGATAAACTTCTCTGATGCCCTTAAAAACTTCTGCCCAAATTTCACGGCATCCTCATTGCGCAAATCTTTATCTATGTTTGACTCATTGGGGCCGGTGGCTGCTTTTGCCTCATTAGCCACCTTGTTCAGCTGCTCTGTCAGCTGAAGCATGGCTGCTTCAGGACTCTCCACTGTTGCAGGTAAGTCAGCCAGCTGCTTTCGGAAGCCAGACAGCTTGGCATCAAGCTGCACACATACTGAAACTCATCAGACTCAAGAACAAGAACAGCAGAAATATGACTACTGAGCAGGAAGCACAAGCACTGCACAATTTCACCAGAAATCCTTTGCAACAGGTCCTGATGTGATTGGTATGACCACCTTGCAGGACCTGTCTCGTCAACAAGTGCTAGCATCACATGGGCTGCAGCTTTGTCATATGTAGTCGGACCTTTCTTTGAAGCTCAGGAATGCACTTGGAGTACATTTTCAACTGAAGCTCCTCCAGCTTTTTGGTCAATGCCGGAATTCCCAATTCACAAGGAGCGGGGTCCTTGAAGTCAGCACTGGTACGGAAAAAGTCAGCCTCCAGGCTACGGATGTCATCCTCTGACAAGGCTTTTTCTCTTTCTTCATGACCGTGGCGAGTCCGGACCTACACAAAGCTCACTGCTTGAGAGCCAAGGCACACAAATCTTGGAGACAGAAAACATATGGATATAACCAATACAGCTCATTCAGGTGATACACACACAGGCCCCTTGAATCCAGAGTAATGGTGGTGTAGTTGTGTAAGGCTCTAGATGGTCTAGGCGTGATACTAAGCCTGCTTTCATTTGACAGGTCGTCATCGCAGTTTTGAGCACAGCATGCTAGAGAGCTGTTGGGATGTTCACCGCAACGTAGCCATTTCTCAATGGATAGCTAGCAATGGTTTGCTCTACATGCCCTCGGACTGTTCCAGTAGAGGCAAGGCCATCTGCTTTGGTCAGCACGCCAACTGTCCTCTCTCCACTACTGTCTCTCTTCCTGAGCTGGTCAAGTCCCGTAGACTGCTGACCAGCATCATCATAGGCTGCCATGAGGAAGCACATGATTTTGTTGTCATCTGACGCATACAACCAAGATCTGTGGTCAAACTGTGTAAGGTAGAGTTAGTGAAAGCCCTGCTTGAGGTGTGTTGCTTCAGATATACTGCAGACACCCAAACGTGCACACTGAGCTACACTTTGAGCTTGCTGCTCAACTCAACCTACCTCTTGTGTAGTTCCTGACTATGTTCTTGACTACTTTTACTGTGTCCTCAGGGAACCCAGCAGGTGCCGTCCCCATAATGCCAGGCAAATCGATGACGGTAAGATCGCAAGCATCCGGTGAGCAAATCTTCACAGTGATCATCCTGTCGACTATCTTCGTATCGCCCCCGGTCAGCGTTTTGGTGGCCTGCACAATCTCGCTTGTAATCTCACTTAGTGTAGAAACTGATCCCGGGGGATGCCCGCCATACGATATTGAAAATGAGCTATGATCGCTGCGATACATTTCGAGCTGCAAGGGGCATCTGGTACAAATTTTGCTGTCGCTCGGCAACTTGATGCCTGATATCGCCTCTAGTAAAGAACTTTTGCCGACACTCTGCCCACCGACAACAACGATGCCTGGGAGATCAAATGGATCGTTTGACCCAAGCAGCTCTTGTATGTGGCTGACGACTTGCCTCATTGCGTTGAGCCTTTGCTGGCCAGGGTTGTCGTTTCGATACGCCATGCTACAGAGTTGTCAACGACAGTTTGCAGAGCGAAGCAAGCCGAGGCGTACAATTCCACACACAGCACAGATAATACCGAGGACCTTTGCAAGCAGCCGTGGTGCTGGCTGTGCCAGCGTTTTGTGGAACCCAGCACGGCACTGGAACTGCCATTACCTTTGTCAAACCGTTGACTCATCGTCAGGATTTCTAGCTCCATCTTAGGTCTTGTCTCTCAGTACGTACAAGCAGTCTGTTCTGAGCATTTCTGTACATATCGTTCTCACAATACAATGTCACAAATGCATTGCAAGCAGTTTGTCCAAAAGAGCGCGAAAGGGCTGATGCACATGTGTGTTTGCACAACAGCCCAAGTCTCTCCAGAACACAGCAGAACTGACAATGCACTGCAAGCATCTAACAGACAGGGTCAAAGCCCCACAGGACCAAGTGGTGGCCTGTCTCAGTTGCTGGAAGGCATTTGAAGGAAGGCTCTATTTGCAGCTGCCATGTGTGTCATCTCAGCATTAAAAGTGCAGAGGCGAAATGCTGTCCAAGTTTTTAAACCAAGACACCACCTTCAATTGTTCCCGTGCAGGGTGATGGTTGAATCTGCAGCTTGAGCTTCCCACCAACAGCCAACAATCTTGTGAGTATGAGACTCCAGCGCAGAGATGCGGCATCCACGACAGTGACAGCTACACTGAGCTTCTCAGCGATGTCACAAGAGAGAAGTGATCAGCATACAGCAGCTGCAGACTGACATGGAACCCATTGAATCCAAGAAACCACAAGCAGAATCAAAAGCCTTCTGACACAAAAGACCCAAAGCAATACTCAAGAATGCATTGATGTGCAGTGTTTACACAAATGCATTGTGGATTGCAGTGGAGACATGCAGAAGCTCAGGATTTGGAGGCACTGCAATCGATTCAGGTGTATCATAGTGACTATATCACAGGCTCATTTGGTGAATGACCCACAGCATCTTCTACAAAGCAGCTCTAGAGGATCCTCATCACAAGCTTGTCATGCAATGCGCCAGCCCCTGGGCAACCCACCGTGCCATGATTCAGCTCCAGTTCTCCAAAGCTCAGCTCAGCTGTCTAGACAGATACTGTCCGTTTATACAATATGCTTATGTGGTTATCATACATTTCTGTACTGAGCAGGCATTCATGCCGTATCACATTTGTACTATGGTATGAAAGTAACATGGTATGTTACTTTCATACCATAGTACATAGACATGAGGTAGCTAGCATGCATGCAATGCTTGAACTAAAATTCTCACAAACAGGCACAAATGCATCACTGCTTCTTCTGTATGCTTTGAGTATTACCAGTACATTGCAGGCATACCTGCACTCTGAATGCTCCCCAACCTCAAATTTTGTCCTTAGCTTGCTGCTGCTGCATTGCTTTGCTCAGGAGCTCTGCTCCCAACATGTTCTGCGACACATATGGCAAACAGCTTGACTACCATCCTGTATGGATTCTATTGCACACGAAGACACATTTGATGGCTGCAATGCAGGTTTGTGTCACTGCAACAGACGCAGGGTGCAAGAAACGACCCACGTGTTGACTTCAGTGCTTTCTGCTGCACACCCTCCTTCTGGCCTGGGCAGACAGTACTGCACATTGATAGACCTCAGAATGTCAATGGCGAAAACACGAAGATTTGCCTGTCTAACAACCTGCAGCATTAAAAGTGCTTGGAGATGGTGCAAGGCTTGCAGCCAGTTGAAAGTCAGCGTGCAGGCTTTGCTGCTTCTTGCTGCTGCAGTGTAGACGATCGAAGAACTCTGCATCGTTTTGTGTTGACACACAAGGCACTGTCAGGTCAACGGTCCAGCACAGCTTACCTGAAAGCAGCTTGAAAACCCTCTCTTGCAGGTCCTTCGAACATTTTGGCATTGCAAATTGGCAACGACCACGCCCGAATCGAGCAACGCTCTGCAAAAAATGATGCTGACGACGTCTGTCAACGTTTGCCCATAAACAGCGCGTTCGTTTTTCCGCACAGCCCCCAGCTTCAGCAGTATGTCTTCGCGGTTGCCACAGCAGGGACTGTCAAGAACTTTGTTGGTCAGGCAGAGTCTTTCTTGGCGACGGCATCTCCTACCCTCGTTCTTGGTGGATCCACGGTGAGAATACTACCGTACTGATCAGATCTCAAAATTTTGCAGCTTGCAGCTTGCAGGCAGTGACACGCTTGACCAGTCTTAGTGCTTGCCACCACAACTTGCCTGAAGGGTGTGTCCAAATGGTTTTATATGGGCACCAGCTGGTACTGACGTTGATACCTGAACCATATACTGGCTTAGCACTTCACAGCCTGTTTTCTAGTCAAATGTGATAAGGGGAGAAAGCAGTCTCCAAGTAGCCCTGGATCTGACATGCATGACATCGTAACACATCAACTACCATTTTGGATGACCTTATTTTGCACATTATTTTTGCTCAGCTGAAATGTAAGGAAATGTACTGTCGATAAGGTTTATTTGTATTTAAACTATAATCATACGCTGTATATTTGGCGTAAATACACTGGGGTCCAAACCCTAACTGGCTACTGAAGGTGCAAGGGTAAAACAGGGAACGGTAAAGGGTACTATCCGACTCTACATCTGCCGCACCTGAATGACACACCTTGTGGCTGATTTGCACAGGAATCACAGCACATGTGCCCAGGTTCCAGTACAGCACTCAGATGTGCATAACACCAAGCATATCTGGGTGCTTGATGTAGTTGGGTCTCATGCACACAGCCTGTGGCTGCGTACTGAGACATGATGTTCACTACAATGCGCTGCAGATCCTAGCTCACCAGTCACTGCTGCATTTGACTCGACACACACAAACCTTGTGATTGATGTGGACTGAAAATAAGTATGGCGTTCAGTTGTGCAGAACATCACAGCAAGCACAACTGGGTGGCATGCTGCGTGAGGTGCTGAGCAAGCACCCAGATGTGCTGCATGAATGTTCTGCAAACTTCAGCGCTGTACTGGAACTGTGCACATATGCTGTGGTAGAACTGCACCTCAGTCACAAGGTCTATGTATATCATCAGACTCAGCAGTAATTGGTGAGCTGGGAGGCGCAGCATCATAAGCTCATCGAGTGATGATTTTTAATGAACACATGTCTCAGTAAGATATGTTCCTAAAACTTCAGTTGATAATGCAATGTGCTGCAGATCCCAGCTCACCAATCACTGCTGCATCTGACTAGACACACAGACCTGTACAGTGGAGTCTCAGGCATATGTGCCCCAGTGCACAACAGTGAATACACACTAAACACACAAGCGTTCACCAACTGTGCTTCTCCAACTTTCACCCCCGTGAGGGGGGGTATAGGAGAGAGGGTGATTCTCCCTACTGTAGGGATGCATGACAGTTTACTTACCAGCTCCAAAAAAATTGCCAGAGTTTGGCCCTCCCCTTGCCCCTTGACTTTGACTTCGACGCAGACGCTGACTGCTGACTGCACCAGCAGCTTTCTTGCTGAGCAAAGGCTACCCCAAATTTTGAACGAAGTCTAAAGCTTTGGCTTTCAAACTTGGTCACGTAAGATGCAAGACCATGTTGAGTCACTGAGATGTCATGGTCATGAA
>JAABUP010001044.1_pt1 | contig 59370 bp, 89 predicted proteins | sample 5559201 | NCBI WGS metagenome assembly JAABUP01 (sample SAMN10711887, study PRJNA513373) | rock metagenome | isolation source: Antarctica rocks | place: Antarctica | reverse complement strand
GCAGCAGCAAAGCCAGAGCACTCTCGTTGTCAGACGTGTGTATCTGGTGTTGCATCATGCTCTCAAGGAACTGGCATCTAAACGCCTCAGCTCAGACCAGAAAGCCTTTGCTGAGGTGATTGTACAATCATCTTTGCAGAGCAACTTTTGACAAAGCTCACTTCCTTATAGTCACAAGAATCGTGGTCACAAGGATTACAAACATCAAGCCCAGACTCTTCAAAGCAATTGTCATCCTTTGGTAACAATTGTTGAATGAATGTCATGTTCATCTCCTTGATTCTGACAGCATTGGCATATAAAGCCTGCAGCACATATCTGCACATGCATGGGCAGGATGTGCACCAACATGAATGTGGTGCTGCAGTTGACCAAGCAGCTATTTGAGCATGTATGGAGCCAGTGGTGTTTTGATACTCAGCAAATTGCCAGCGGGCTACCACAAGCCTTGGCCAATCAGACACCAGGCCAGCCTTTGCTGCTTAGCCTGGAGCGATGGCTCATCCTGCTGAAGGTGCCCCACCCCATCAAGTCACTGTGCACATGCATGCATCACAATCCGTTAATGGCATGCATCACAATCCATCAATGAGGCTCTGCAACACCTGAAGCATTTGTGTACTCATGCTATTGCACCGTCTACTTAACCTACACACAGCTTGCTTATGGGCTTGGCTTTGTACATCTGGACACATGGGTTGCAGTGTAATGACTGGAATCTGTGTCTTCACAAGATAGCTTTGCCGATTGACAGAAGGAAACTTGACCATGCTTTGCCTTTGTCATGACTTCTTCCTGCAGGCTTTGCGGAGGCTGGTGGTGTTTGGTTTCCAGAGTGACTCCAGGACTCTGGAACCAGTAGCAGTAGTGACTCAGACAGTGCCCGTGCTGCTGCAAGCCCTGCAGACCCTGCTGGCAGCCCGCCCCGCCAAGGGTGCGCCCCGCTCCCAGCTGGCCGTCATGCTGGACAGGGGGCTCATCAAGCTGGCTAAGGTCATCACTAATGTCCAGGAAGTGCATCCCTGGTAGGGCTGGCCTGTTGGCCCCATCACCAATACTCAAGGCCAGCAAAGCAGCGGCATCACTGCTTTCAAAGCATTTTTCCTTTGGAAGGTCTTTCTGGCCTGAACAGAACCAGTTGGATCAGCCTTGCTGTTGATTCTGTGATATCCCTGTGCTAGATTGCTGCCTGTGGTTGTGCAAAGGCAAGCTCATGCACACACTTCATTGCAGCACGTAGCACCTGCTTATTCCTGTTGATGGTGAACCTGCGCCTGCTGATTATATGCATACCGTGGCAAAGAGGCAGTTCTGGCTGGCTGCCTGGCCTGCCTCTCTGGGCTGTATCAGTGGTCACTAACAATCACGCACACGTGATGTGCAGGTCTTTTTACTATGCTGGTGTGTTTGATGGTGCCATGGAACTTTTCTTTGGCCAGTTGGTCAGTGGACAACGACCAGATGGTGGACTGTTTGACCGGTTCTTGATCCAGTGCATGTTGTTCCACCATGCTGTGCTGACCTGCGCCTCCTACAAGGGCACCAGCGGGGCCTTTGAGCTCAGCTCAGCTGCACGCTCCCAGGTCAGTCCACATTCTGGCACTGTGTACCTGATGCAATGTGACTGAGACACATGCATAGACCACATGCAAGGTGTGGGGCTGGACAATCATACTCTTGGATGAATGACATGGCCCGTTTTCGTCTTGCTCACTTCAGCTTCATGGGCAAGAGTACACCAAAAGGCTGTTACTGTGTGCACCGTTTTTGCCTTGCTCACTTCAGCTTCATGTGCAAGAGGAACAGGAAGGCTGCTACTATGCGCACCGTGAAGCTTGTGCAACGCATGTCAGTCAGCAGCATGGCAGGGGGTCCTTTATGGCTAGCAAATACATCACAGCCGCAGTGCTGATGCAACCACATCCAGTAGACATCTCACGCCAACAAGCATGACCACCACGTCCCTCGTCATGTCTGCAATGACAGCATTAGAGGTGCCAGCTGCAGTAACAGCTTATGGATCTGCAGAACATGAGTGGAGCAATCAAGTCACTGGGGGCTTCAGGGGCATCTCATGGCATCAAATCAGTGGTGAGCTGTTGCCTGCTGCCATGGAATGCATCCAAGTCCTTTTTTTTGGCCAAACGAGCTCTGCTATTGCACAGGATTGTGTTTCTGAGCCTCCTGAACACAGAATTGCTGAGTCGCTGCAAGTCCATGCATGGCAGCATGCCACCATCCTTGCTGAATAACACCGAGCTTGATTGCCAGACTTGGAGATGATGCAATGTCCATATATGTGTTAGGAATGTGTCTGTGTGCAATATGTGCAGGCAGATAATGTGAAGCAGATGTCCCAAGGCGTGAAAGCTAGCATGGCTGCATTCTGGACCCCAGACCGCTTGCACCAGCTGGCACAAACCCTAGCCTATCACTTCTTCACTCTCACGGTGAGCCATTTACTGCTTTGCCTGGCGGTCTTAGTAACTCCATGTATGATCAGCCACTCAGCATGGCTGATGTAGCAAAGCTCAAGCAAGCTTGACAATGCGATGACTTAGTTGTCCTGATTCATGTGGTGACTGACTTGCGTCGCACATACCTGATGCCTGCTGGCTAAGTATTATTATTATTATTATTATTATTATTATTATTATTATTATTATTATTATTAATGATAACATGGTTGGGGGTTTAGGACCGTGAGCTAGAGCACTGGGAGGAAAGCCCAGAGGAGTTCCACCATCAGTCAGATTCTGCAGCTTTCCGGGACAATGTGCGCCCCTGCGCTGAGCTGCTCTTTGCCACCCTGCTACAGGTCAGCCTGCTGCTCCTGCTGCTGCCTCCCATCCATCGGCTTCATCCACCTGCCTATCATGGCCACCGTGTCTATACGCCTGCTGCTGCTGCTGCTGCCCATTCACCAGTACCACATGTCGTTTCTGATCACTGGCCAAGCTGGCATCTGTCAAATCTGTCTACTTTGTACAATGCAGCCTGTTGCAACGCAGGGTCCAGATCAGTGTGTGTCTATGTGCAAGAGGCTTGTGACCATCCCTGAAGTATCACAAGGTTACAGTGCGATGTACAATTTTGTGTCACTCCATACTATAGCTCCGGTTGTGTATATTGTGTTGTGAGTCAACCAAGCTGCCAACTTTTGCAACAGCGGCACTTGCAAAACACAAACACAACATCAGTGCCGGCCAAGACTGTTCACAGCCACTGCACGGCCTGGAGATCAAACGATGTATGGGTGCAGGCCTACAGGGCAGAGCTTGCCCCAGCTGTGGTGGGCATGCTTGCAGCAGCCAGTGAGGCTTGCCCCCCGGGGGCCCCTTCCCGAATGGCCACTCAGAACGGGGCAGCCACCACATCACCTGCCATCCCAGCTGCTGTGCTACACAAAGAGGCCATCTACGCTGCAGTGGGCACTGGAGCCTATGAGCTGCATGACTTCATTGACTACCAGCCCTGGCTCAGAACCACCTTAGTGCAGGTAAGTGAGCATTTGTGATAAGAACTCTAAAGCTGCCCCGACGTCGTGGACAAAACACATGAACAGAGCCGCATATGACTTGCTAGGCAGATTTGGCATCAAATTGATGGCTTGACATAGACCACAATCTTCATGATTTTATCCAAACTGCAGCTGGTGTCTCAGACTGCCAGAGCACTTGCCACCTCTGGCACAAACAATCTTGGATGTGTTGAGACATAGACTCTGATTGTGTTTCCCCAGCACATCAAACTTGCCAGCTTCAGCTTACTGTGTCACAGCAGGAGATAGCTGACCAAAGCCCTGCAGCTCGCCCCTTGAGACGAAGGGCAGGCCTACTGGTAGGCCAGTGGGTGGGCAAACTGAAAGGGGAGGACAGGCCTTTGGCCTATCGAGCGCTCCTATCCCTACTGGCAGACCCTGACCCTGCCATGCAGCTTGCAGCTGTCGCCAGCTTGCATGCTCTCATAGATGACTGGTCAGTTTCATGTCTGTTCGCAAATGTGCAACTCCCCAGATTGCATATGCTCTGTTTACTGTTGGCCTGTTCGGTCCAGAACTGTCAACCACACCATCTTCTGATGAAGGCCTGACGTGCTTTCTGACTCTTTGCAAGGACTGGTCAACTGGATGAGCGCTGTTGCCCAGATGCTGCTGCTGCAATGACTGCTGATCTCCAGCTTGCAGCTAAACTGCATGATGTTTAGGCCCACCACTTTGCAACTCTGAAGCATTGCGTTGTGGTTACCAAAGCCAACAGTCTGTTTCACATGCTGTACTCAGAGCCTTGCTGTTGTGGTGCAGGGAGTTCCGGGAAGATCAGTTCCTGGACCTAGTGGGTCCGTGCTTCCAGCTACTAGCCAACTTCATGCAGTCTGCTGTTGACTTTGACAGCCAGCTCCAGGTGACCATAATTGCAGAACAACATTGCAGAAACTATGGGTGTGCACGCCTTTTGCATCAGACATGTTATGAGATGCTGCAGATTTTTGGCCGAGACATTTCGTCCTGTTGCTGAACTCATCTGTCAGCAAATGAGCCATTGTTAGTCTTGGCATATTATTCATGCATGCAGCAGAACAGACAATTCTCCAGTGGCTAGACCTATGTGTGAAGCATGTTTGTGTACATCTTTAGGCATTGGTCAATGTCAGCTGTGAAGCTTGATGTCAATCGCATATGTGCTGTTGCAGATTTTTGGGTTGATGAACCTCATCATTGACCGCCTAGGCGACAGTGTGAAGCCATTTGCTGAGGGCCTGCTGAGACTCCTGCCAGAGATTTGGCAGGATGCTGAAGGTCAAAGCTTACTCAGGATTCAGGTTGGTTTCAAGCACCCTGACTGACAACTACGGTCACTTCACGTCACATCAACCCATCAAGGCGACTTGATGCCAAGTTTGCTTCATCAAGCAAACCACCTACAGATGTGCACTGCCACGATGTCTCTTGCTTGCATGTCATCAAGCCAAACTCTGGCTGCATGGCAACAGTATTTGCGCCTGTGGCTGACTTGCAGCAGGGCTGACCACAGTTTCTGCCTTCAGCACACACACAAAGTGCACTTTCATGGAGGCAAACTGGTCTGTATTTGCAGCACATGGTCCAGGGCATGTTGATGATGCATGCAGGTGCTGCTAGCGCTGCAGCGGCTGGTGAATGCCCTGGGCATGGACTCTCCAGCCTCCTACACCCTCTTGATCCCCATTCTGCAGCAATGCGATCAGGTACCAAGCAGCTTCTGACAATTTGTAAGCTAGGGTCTGCTGTTGGGGTTAAGCCCCTCTACAGGGGACTGTTTCATTTCAGGATGTCACTGTCTTGAGAGAAAACGCCCGTCTCATGGTGTGTATCTAAACTCAGAAGTCCCCTGGGACTGGCATCGAGCGCTCCCACTTTGAACGGTAGTTCTCAGGACTGTTGCACCTGAAGCCATACCCTCTTGCACTGTGGTGATTGCAGACTGTAGCATTTCAACACAATCCGTTGTCATGCTGAAAGTCTCAACATTAGGCTCTGCATGCCCTACACAAGCTGTCACTGACCGCACTGACGCTGCGACTGTTGGTACAGCCTGATGAGCTGAACCTACTGGAGGATGGGCTGCAGCTGTGGCTCATTGCGCTGCGCAATGCCCCTGCGCCGCATGCTTCCCTGCTGGACCTCTTCTCTAACCTAGCAACTGTCATGGAACGCTCCACAGGTCAAGACACATTCAGCTTTTTGTTTGATATGACACAAAGACTCCTTCTGCACACCATGCTTTGCTACCTAGTGCCCTGTTTGCCCCTTAGTGCACGCTTTGCCAGTAAGGTATGCTTTGCTATTCCAGGTACGCAGCTACTCAGGGTATGCAGCTATTTGTAATGATCAGGTGGTGCACCCTGCTGTAGACCCCATACTCTCCCCATGATCGCCACTCACCTTTTTTTGTCATTGCTTTGGTCAACACAGATCTTGTTGATTGCTGTGCATCTCAGGTTAAGCCATGCAGGATTGTAAGCAAGCAACTGTTGAAATTTTTGAGGAGCGCTGTGTGCTGACTGGTTGTGCACTGCACTGCAGAGCATGTGCAGATGGCATGCCAGATCATCACCAGCTGTGTTCTGCTAGGCAGAGCCTCCTTCCTACAACATTATGGTGGTGCTGTTGTCCGCAGCTTACAGGCCTTGATAGGTAACCACTGCACTTCAACATGCTGATGGGAAGCCTGAACAAGGATTGCAGGGTGTCTGCAAAAAATGCATCAAATTCTGTCTTACATGACAGAGCCTGATACATGCCTTCAGCAAGCAAGCATTCGAGACAGCTTGCCTGACAGAGCCGCCATCACTGTAGATGATAAATATACAGCTGTCAGAAACCCCTGACAGCTTACAAATTTGTCTGGCAGTCAAAGATACTTGCTGCTGCCCGGTGGTAACGCCAGCCATGGTTTGCAGGCAATGTTAACGAGAGAGGCATGCTGCTCCTCTTCACCACCTTGGAGGTCATCCTGCAGTGTTTTCCGACCGAAGGCCCGTCACTACTACAGCCAGCGCTGCAGCGGCTGCTAGTCATGGTCCTTGGTGACAAGGAGTCCGGCCTCACTGTCTCAAGTAGGTTAGGCAATCTGGACGTTGGCAAAGGCATCATGGGCTGATTCCCACGTCCAGTATGTTGTGCAGCCTGTCTGCACATGTAAAGGCTGACATAGTAAAGGCTGACAAGAAATTTGCATCATGTCCATAGTTGACAATGAGTGCCAAAGGTAGTTGTGTGTGACACAATGATGATTGTTGTAGTAGTGACTGCCAAGATGCAGTACAACAGTGTACAGATCATCACGCAGCATTGCTTTGCTCAGAAACAACATCAGCAGAGATGCTTCACCTTGCTTGCAGATGCAGTCACTGTATACGCACGGACCCTGCTACAGATGCCACAATGGTTTCTCCAATTTTGTGAGGCTACTGGTCCTCAGCTAGCCCACTTGGGGACTGGAATGAGCTCTGCCACGGGAGAGCAGTTACTGCTTGCGTTCCTGGATAGATGGCTGGACAAGTTCGACTCCATCGGAACACCTGCAGCACGGAAACTGTCAGCACTTGCCCTGTGTAATGTGCTTACTTTGCCAGTGACGCCCATTTTGGACAGGCTTGATCCAATTGCAGCCCACTTAACATCAGTCTGGTTTGAGGTAAGACCTTTTGACGCACCAGTCACATGTATTCTGCAGCTGTGCTTGCTGCCAGCACTGCTGCATGTGTAGCCCCAGCCTTCTATCTCCTCAGAGGTCTACATCCTCCTTCTGATTCAGTGCTGCATGCTGCATGCCATGTTGATGAGGCGCATCATCATCTCATATGAAACTGCATATCTGCCTTCTTGTGTCACTAGATGGTGTTTGAAGCTTGACTGCAATGCCAGCATGTCACTTGTGGCCATAGCTCGTAAGTTACAATCTGTTCTACATGATGACACTGGCATCGCTCAGCTGGTTTGCAGGCACCTTGGTATGCTTGTGTGCAGATTGAGGGCACGGACGCGGCTGATGGACATTCTCTGGGCGCTGAGTATTACACAACGCTCAGGTCTGAGGTAGACAATGAAGTAACAGCAGCGACCGCTGCCTCTGAGGAAGCTGAAGCTGAGATTAAGAGGTGGGCCAGTGCATTGGCAAATGAGCTTCATCATGACTTGAACTGGGAAGTCTGCCTGCATAATGCAGGTACAGTCTCTGACCAGTGTTGGTAACTCCTCTTTAGTTTCAAGTACAGGGCACCTGCCCCAAATGTGCGTTAGCCATGTGCAGCCTGCTTTGTATGTGGCAAAGTGTCTTTGTTTTGTGTTATTGCAACAGTCGGTTATTGGTGCAGGCGGCAGCATTTACAGGAGCATGATGTGGTCAACCAGCTTAAGCTAAGTAGTTTTGCTAAGGAGAAAATGCAGCAGGCCATACAGATGCATGGACAGAGATTTGAGCAAGCTATGCAAAGGATCGACGGCACAATTTCACAGCAGTTGCAACGCATGCTTGCTGGCTGATATGCAAAGGCTTGAAGGCACACATATGTTTGCACAGCAGGACTGACTGTCATTTACTGCCAATTGAAGTTTTGGTTTGGGCCATATTCATAGCCAAGCAAGTGTTTGTCTCCTGTGTCATACAGTCTAATTGGCCTGTAAAACATCCACACTTATGGCACAAAAGAATGCAGAAAAGCACTGGCCGCAAGGTAAAAGTCAGACTTGCACTTGAGATCAGCCACTATCATCATGAAATAGAGCCATTTCAGGAAACACCAGCAAGACAACATCTACTCTTCCTACTTTTGTCTGTGCAGGCCTGTAATCAATGACATGTGGTTGCCTTAAGCACTTTACGCCTTGCAAGTCAAATCAGACATCACGAAACACACTGGCATGTAATGGCAGTAACAAAAGCTAGCATAACCCCTGCCATGAAAGAAGCAAATAGTGCATGTCCACTGATCCCTTCACTTTGTTCAGCTTGCTCGCTAGTACAAGCTGTGCTTGAAATCAGAACTAAGACAATGGGCCAAAGGGGCTATGCAGCACAAAAACGTCACATCTGACCACAACACGGAGTGTTTTGTACATCACCAGACCCAGATCTTTTCAGCAAAGTCAAAACAGCCAATGGAAGCTTATGACAGCAGAGCAGCAATACTGCCAGTGTCTCCCAGCTTTAGGCGCTTTTCTGCTGTTTCCAAAGCGTCCTTGCCTGGGTTGACAGGCAGTGAAGCTTCTGTGAGATCCTGCCCTATCTTTGCGCCATTAGCAACAGAAGCTAGCATATCATCTCTAGATCGCTTCTCTCGTTGCACGTTTGCTTGCTGACCAGCTGCACTGCTTTCTGGCAGTGCACTGAAACTCCCACTCAGCAAGACATCTGGCTCTGCTGTGGTCCCTTGGGGTGATGTGCTGCGTGGGCCTGCTGCCCCAGCATCAACAGAAGCCACAGGCAGCTGGAGTGTCTTGTCTGACGCCGGCAGACCTGATTCCAGCTCCTGTATCCTGTGCTGAAGCTTTTGAATGTAGTTGATAACCTCCTCCAAAAATGCTGCAGTGTTAGCCCTCTCGGCGTGAGGCACAACTTGTCGCAATCGGTCGAGCCTGCAAGACAGAGTAAGCTGGTAAATGATGCAGCAGCACTTTTGTTTCTCCACGGAAACCCGCGCATTCGACGTGATACCTGTCGTTGATGCGAGTTCTTCGCCTTTGCTCTGCGGCCTGGTGCCTGGAGGCGTATGCAGATGAGGTCTTGTTGTCACCAGCCTTGGCTTTGCCTCGAGCGCCAGCTGCCCGTCCTGGGTCAGTCTGACCCGCAGACGCCTGCTGTTGCTGCTGCTGCTGCTGCTGTTGTTGCTGCTGCTGTCCAAGTAAGCTCAGCACGGAGGGATCTATCCCACCCGTGCCACCTCCTGGGAACAGCTGATTGAACTGGCTAAAGAGGGCCAAGTCTGGATACAGCCCAGTCGTTGGAGGCACTGCCGTGAACGCGCTTCTGCCGATGCCTGACAAGAAGCCCTGACTTGTCCGTGCAGCCGCGTTGGCAGGGGTTGCTTCCATCGCCTCAGAAGCAGGAGCTGCCTGCCCGAGTGGCCTAAGAGGATGTTGGGACTGCATGCGGATCGGCAAATTCGCAGACAAGGCTGGGTCTTTTGTTTTGGGAGTGGGCTAGCGGTGGATAGTCTGCTTTAGTTTCTGGCGGTACATAAAGCTAGTATGCATATGCATGCCTCATCTGCCCGCCAAAGTCATTCTTTGAGTCCGTTTGCACATGGATTCACGAGAGCTTTCGCAAGGGCGCATGTGTCATTTTTGATGACGAGGATGCCACGTGCATTGGTCACAATGTACTACACACTTGTACACGGCTTCCACGTGTTGTAGCAACGTGACCCCTCATGCGTTTTGTGCAGCGGCGGGGAAGCTATTCACATGCATCAGCGGGATACGACACGTGTAACATGTGGTGACCATGTGTATTGCGCCAAAATGACTGATCGAAGCTGCGCTCCGAACCCATTGCCTTGTAGAGGAGCAGCCTGACATTTGCATGCACACGTACGCTCGAGACCTCTGTACAATGTGCTGTACAGAGTGTTTTGGGTACGTGACCGAAAAGCACATCCCAATTTTGCTCTGGCGATACAGCTTGACTAATCTCCAAAACATGTTTTTGATATGTAGGCACGAAGTGCATTGTCAGCAACAGCAAGGTGCTCCTAGCCGTTTGCCTGACTGCTGAAAGCTGGTTTATAAGCGTCTGAGCGCTTGAGCACCAAGTCAGGTCACGGTGCATAGGCACCAGCAGGACTGAGGACTGCATACCACCGAACCAATGCGCATTTGCCCATGGAGGATACATTGACTGGAGCAGCACACAGAGCTTGTGCATAGCCATCAAGGAGGGACATGCAACGCCATATCATACCTATATGCTTTCTGCCTCAATAACATTGCGAAGACAGGCTGGCATACTTACACCAAGGAATCACCAGAGCTATGACACTCACCAACAACCCTTTTATTGCAATGAAATCGACAGTTCCCAAAAGCTGCTACCATAGTCGACAGCATACACGTAAAACGTATGCTTGTAACAGCAAGGAACAGCACAAAAGCACTTACTTGCAGCCAACACAAGGCTGGCGCACACACAAAATTGTGACAGATCACATGAACAAACTGACATTTAACACTGAGATGGCTGAAGCACTACTTGCAGATTGGTCTAGGCACTCATTCCTGGCTTCAAGACAACCTTCACACAGTTGTCAGTCTTTTCGTTGAAGATCTTGTAGCCATGTGCAGCCTCTGTCAGAGGCAGCTCATGAGTAATAACCATCTCTGGTGTCAGCTTGCCCTCCTTGATCAAGTCCAAAAGCTTAAACCAGTATGCCTGCACTGGAGTTTGTCCAGCAGCCATAGACAGACCCTTCTCCATGAAAGCACCGATGTTCAGCCCATTGACAGTGGCAGCATAAACACCAACCTGCAGCAACATCAATTTCTGTTTAGAGCGACGTCAAGGCATCAAAACAGCATTGCTTGGGCAAAATTAGGCACATCTGAAACTAATTCCACAGACAGGTGTGAAGCAGACTCAGCATACTAGAAACAATGTCCCCACCCACAACAAGTCTTCCTGCAGAGACATACAGCTGAGAAGCACTCACAATGGAGAGCCTGCCCCGCTTCTTGCAAGCCAGGATCATCTCATTCAACATGGACGCTGGGTCAGTCTCCAACATCAGTGCCATCTGAATCTTGTCTGCCAAGGTCTTGGTGTAGTGGAAGCCCACAGCTTCAATGCACACATCGGGTCCATGGCCAGTCCTCTCCTTCAAGGACTTGACCACATCCTTGGTGTCATCAAAGTTGAGCAATTCCAAGTACGGCAGCTTTGACTTGGCAAAGTCCAGCCGGTACTGCTGGTTGTCGATCATGATGATCTGCTTGGCGCCACGAATGTGAGCACATTGAGCCGCCAGGATACCGACTGCAGATTCACAGAGGCAATCAGCTGCCAGAATGCACACGTCAGCATCCCTGTCAAAGATAAACCCGACAAACAAAATTATCCCACTGTCTGTGCAAGTGGGGGTGCAACATACCACAGAAGGAAGATCATTGTAGCAAAAGTCAGACAAAGCAGTCTTTATCCAGCATATGCTGCATATCGTATTATCAAGCGACATAGCTGGTTGGCTGGACAAAGCTGCTGTGGGGCAGCGGTGGAATCACCGCTATGTGGGAAGACGTCCATATGGATGTGATGCAATGCAAGTGCACCAAGACATTCCAAGGCCAGATAGACTGACCTGGGCCACAGCCCCAGATGGCCACTGAGTCGCCATCATGAACATTGCCTAGCTCTGTTGCATGCCAGCCTGTTGCCAAGATGTCTGACAAGAACAGCACCTGGTTGTCAGACAGGTCTGAAGGCACCTTGATCAAGTTCAAATCACCTAAAAACCAGATAAGTGTGTTGGGTATGGTATTGGACTTTGTTGAGAATATGAGTGGCAAGGCACTTCCTACAGGATTACAACACAGAAAGTTGATGAGAAGGCCAGCATCAGAAGTGACATGCTGACTGTTGTGATTGAAGGCAGCAGCAGGGCAGCAGCAGGGTTTGCTCACCAAATGGGACACGAGCATACTCTGCCTGTCCACCGTCGAAGCCACCTGTCAAATGTGAGTAACCATGGAACCCAGCAGTTCTATCTCCATACAGATCTCCTTGCTGTGTACTGCAGCATCAAGCAGGATGTTGACATGTTGTAGCAAGCTACAGTTAGCCCAACATAATGTGTGCTCACCTTGGGTTGGTGGTGTCACAACTGCTGAATTGGTCATGCTTGCAGAATATACACTGTCCACAGCCCAACTCAAAACTGGCTACAGCACGGTCTCCCTTATTAAACTTGGTGACTTCTGAGCCCACTTCTTCGACCACACCCATGAATTCATGGCCAAGAACATCTCCCTTCTTCATGCCTACAACGCCAAAATTGAGCTGACAGCGAAAATAGTTGCTACAACAGCCGGTTAGTGCAAGCAAAACAAAGATCATAGCCCCGGCTTCAAAGCGAACTAAAGTCAACTCAACGTCCTGCAGTACCCTCGTATTGAAATCGCACTGCACACCTGGCATGGCGTTCAAGTACAGGTGCAAGTCTGAGCCGCAGATGGCTGTCGCCGTGATCTTGAGCATGACGTCGTGCTGCAAGGTGCAAGAGTCTGATGAGTTCTTGCCAGCTGCAAATGAACACACGAAGTGTACAACAGCGTACTCACCTGATCTGTAAGGAGTGGCAAGGCATGGTCATTAACTTGGATTGTTTTCTTTCCTTGCCATTCGGTAGCCTTGTGAGTCTTGCTCTCTGAGTGCTTGGTGGGGGTAAAAGACAGCAGGCTATGGTCAGTCATGATGATTTAGTTGCTACAATCGACGTGAAGTGCGCAATGTGTGCAGATCAACCAAATTTTACGGCAGACTATGTCGTGCTCGACGTGCTTTTAGGCATATGAAATTACGTCAGTATTTCCCTCGCATATAAATCGGGACCTCGCCACGTGGGCTTCATGACTCATAGCGGTACGCTGCTTTTGCCATTTCCTCTGGTTCAGTAAGCCTGAGAGAGACAAAGGGACACAGTCCGAGATTGCATTGCATCAGTAGTTGGTGATCAATTGATCACAGATAGTACAGTGAAGAAGATAAATTCACAGTGTAAGGACTTTTAAGAAACTTCAACACAAAATTGATCAAGCAGCTTCATCGAAAGCTACAGATGATCCTGCTGTGCAAACAACAACTCACAGCAGTTGGCTGTAAACCCTAAACCCTCACTCTTTGCATCTTAAGTCATTATCTTCTTATGCCATCAGCCAACATATATACATTTATGTGAATTGTATGTACTGGTATGTTCACTCATCTCAAGTCTTTTCGTTGCTCTGCAGGTATGTGCCAGGTGACATCTGGCTGATGACCGCACTTGTTGACCACTGGTGACACGCATTGGTTGCCATGCACACGTCATATCTGGCTCATTGTGGGCTGAAGCTACGCATGCTGGCGCTGTTGCTGCTGAACAACAGACTGTGCAAGGACATCAACAGGTGATTTTGAGCATGACAACATGCTTGGTTGTACCCTCTACGGTACTGTGCACACATGGACTGTTGCACCCGGCATATCATGAAGGAACCACGACATGCTGAATGAGTAGCCTTTCAGCAACTACCAGCCTCCATGGACCAAGGCCAACCTCTTCAAAGGAGCTTGAAGTGGCTGGTCGCCTTCTGCTGGACCAGCATATTCCAGCCACTCAATCAAAGGTTCATTCCAATCTGCTTATACATACCAACCCCTTTGGTTGCTGGACTATACACATTTGTTAAGCATGCGTGTCTGTATACAACTACGAAGTCTTTCTTGCAGACTTGTAGGTCGCTGTTTAGTTACATGACAGGACATACTTGGGGGCTGTCATCTTGTGTGCTGTGATGTCCCTCTCTCTGTCTTCTTGTCTAGTTGCAACAATTTTTGTTATTCACTGGCATGACTATGCTTGTGCTTTTGTGGTCAATTGTAAATCAGTGTTGATGAAGGTTTCCACACCATGTATCATCTTTGCATGTCAAATAACAACCAAGAGTGTGATGCATGCATTGATTGATGATGGGAAACGTCCAAAATACGCTAGTATGTGGATTTCTTGCAGATGTTCATGACTGACGTGCATCTGCAGTTCAGCCTGCCAGGCTTGGCAAGCTTATTTGAATAGCATCCAGGCACAGCTCAGCTGGCCTCTTGTTGCATGAACACAATCTCTGCACCCAGAAAGCGCCATGCTGCATGTGACAAGAGTTCAGGCAAGTCTTGCACAGCCATCTTGACATGTCTGGTGCCAGAATCCAGTCACTTCAACTGGAATTTGTTGACTTGCACTACAGATGCTCTGGCTTGCAATTGTTGTCTGACCAGCTGGACTGTACAAAAGCTGCAGCCCTAGCACCACAACAGTTTGCTCCACAACACTTTCAACATATGACAGCTGTTGTTCTGACATCTCTTGTCTCTGTGTCAAGAGGACTCCTGTACCTGACCTGGATATGACACGAATAGTTGCAGGAAGTACTGGCAGCGTGTGCAGATCTTTCTGGTATGCCATTTGTATGATGTCAGATGGATATATATTGAGAACTGCAAGTCACACGTACAGGGTGACGCTTATAAACAGTATTGGTTCAGTGCAATTGGGCACACAGCCAAAGTTTGCATGTTGGGATAATAACTTATCTCTGAGCAATTGGCGCACTAAGCATGCTGCAAAGACATGGGAGAGCAAAACCTGCCATGGCATACATCACACTATGACACACAGCCACAATCTGAAACCACACAAACGCTGTGCAAATGCACCTGCAACCCCTGACGTGCAGAATCTGCGGCAAAACCTACGCCATGCAAACAACAGCTGTGAACAGCAAAACAATTGCAGCAACTCAAGTAGTGTTTGATGCTTCTATGGCTGCCCTGACTTTGAGTGGGGACATGCATGACCTCAGTATCTTGCGTAGGGATGAGCCTCAGACTAGCTAGCTGCTAACAATGATTTGCCCAGCTCATGCACATGTGTACACATATACAGCAGACCTGTGCAATGGTGATCACAATGGCTATTGAGAGCCTGTTATATATCAGTCTGACCCAACAACCTGCAGAATTAGCTCTACATGTGAGCAGCTGTCAAAGCCAGCTATTCTACTCACCATGAACGTAAGTAAATCCTCTGAGGTGCATCTCATTTCTTTTCACCACATTGTGCATGCATGCATGCATAGCGCAGCCTAGCATAATTGCATACTAAATTGGACTCTGGTCCATCCAGACACATGACATGCATCAGTGCATCCTTGGGAATGTATATCTGAGGTCCAGTCGGCCTGCACTGTGCTGCCTCTAGTGATTAAAGGAATTTTCTTGCCTACCTGTGATCGCTATCCCAGTTTAGGATCCCAACGCCCGACTTGAAATTCCTTTCTGTGCAGATCAAGGGTACCGCTTAACTTGTCATCACACGCCGGTCAGACCACGGACAAGGGTATAGGCAGGCAGTACTGTGCAGCACACTACTATAGATTTTGATATCGTCTGCAGAGATGGACAAGTTTGAGAAAAAGATGAAGGATGCTGGCCTAAGCCAGGCTGCTATTGCGGCTTTTCGTATGAACTACGATCAGCTCGCAGGAGGAGCAACTGGTCTGGTAGGTCATGCTATCTGATCTGGAGTCCCAGAACAGCCTATCGAGCGGAACCCTGCTTGCTGATGGCTTCAATCTGTGCAGTTGCCCGAGAAGGAGATCGACGCTGTGCCGGAGCTTCCAAAGCTTGTGGATTTGAAAACGTCCTCCGGCGCCAACAAGCAGGTAGAGAAGACCACTTAAGCTTTGGGTGCATGAGCTGCAAAAGCTTAATTCTGACAGTGTGTCCGATGTGCAGGAGCTTCTGTCCGCCACAGCTGTGCTAAAGCTCAATGGTGGCTTGGGCACATCTATGGGTCTGGAAAAGGCTAAGAGTCTTTTAGTTGTCAAGGACAACAAGACTTTCCTGGACCTGATTGCAGAGCAAATCAAGTACACACGGAAAAACTTTGATTCCAATGTTCGGTTTGTGCTGATGAACAGTTTTAGCACTAGTGATGACACCAAGGAGCACCTGGCCAAGGCACACAAGGACCTCATCAACGAAGAGGATGTCGAGCTGCTTCAGAACAAGTCCCCCAAGGTGGATGCAAAGACACTGGAGCCTGCCACCTGGCAACAGGACCCAGACCTAGAGTGGTAAAGCTCTGCAAACTGCCTCGCAGCTTGACGTCCAGCATCTTGCATGTCATGTTTTGCACAGTTTACAGTTGTATCCTTGTGCATGTGTTTGAGCTGGTTGATGCCTCTGTAGCGCCCATGTCTGAAAACCAACCACAGTCAGAGAGGCTGGTTGCCCAGAACCCATGCACTCAGTGTGTTACAAGAGTGCAAGGGCTCCTGAGCATCCCATCTTCTTACAAACTGCACGAGCGCATCCATCAACAACTGCTGCTGTCTCTGTGTCTGTGTCTCTGTCTCTGTGTTTGTGACATTGCTGAATGACTGCAGGTGTCCCCCTGGTCACGGAGACATCTACTCCAGTCTGTTGGGGTCAGGCATGCTTGACCGCCTCATCAAGTCTGGCATCAAGTACCTGTTTGTCTCAAACAGTGACAACCTGGGTGCCACACTGGACCTGGACCTTCTAGCCTACTTTGCATCCAGCAAGAAGGGCTTCGTGTGTGAAGTAGCAGAGAGGACTGCAGCTGACAAGAAGGGGGGTCACCTGGCCAAACGCAAGTCAGATGGCCGCCTTGTCCTCAGGGAGTCTGCCATGTGCCCAGATGAGGACAAGGGCGACTTTGAAAACATCTCCAAGTAGGCTCCATGCCTATGCTGCCCTGCGTCCAAATCCAGCAGCACATGTGACGTACTCATTCCACTGTTGCATGGTGCAACACAAAGTCAAACACAGTTGATAGATGTAACGCTTGTCTGTAACAACGCACATCAGATACGATCACTTACCATCATACATCTCTGATGTCGCTTCACTGATAAAGCATGCTTCTATGATTGGCAAAAGCCATCTGCCACAAGGCACAGAAACCAAATTGTTGACATAGTTCTGACCTTGACTGATTGACATGCAGGCACAAGTTCTTCAACACGAACAACCTGTGGGTGAACTTGCCCAGCTTGAAAGCGACGCTTGATGCCAACAAGGGGGTGCTGCAGCTGCCTCTCATCAAGAACAAGAAGACCATCAACCCTAGGGACTCAGACACGCCAGCAGTCTTCCAACTGGAAACTGCCATGGGCTCTGCCATTGAGTGCTTTGATGATGCTGGAGCAGTGGTGGTGCCCAGGGATCGATTTGCCCCTGTGAAGACATGCAATGACCTGTTTGCCCTGAGATCAGATGTGTATGAGGTATGCGCTGACTTAGCAAAAAGTAGAGTACAGATATCAATTCTTGCAGCTGCAGGCAGGACTTCAGAGTGTCAGTTTTGTCAAGCTGTCATGAAGCCGGCATGCATGTGATCTGTTTTCTGTTGTTGTCAACTGCACCAGCCATAAGGTCATCTTTCTGTAATTTGTTGTATGTGAGCTGGGTGCTCAACAAGCATGTCTGCTTGCCTGGTGTCCAGCAGCTGCCACTGAGTCTGAATGGCCATACTAAATACATGCAAAACATTCATGTGTATCTGGTTGGTTGGCAGGTCACCAAGGAGAGCACAGTTGTGCTAGCAGTGCCAAGCTGCCCTATGGTGAAACTGGATGACAAGTATTACAAGCTGGTTGACAAGATGGAGGCTTTGACGGAGGCTCCCCCATCTTTGCTTCATGCCAAGAGCCTGACTGTCAAGGGCCCTGTCAAATTTGTCAAGGGCGTTGTCATCAGGGGAGATGTCACATTTGAGAATGGTGAGCAATCTTCAGTTCTGTACCTCACACTCAGATGCATTGCGCTCTGGGTGGTGGCTGTAAAGTTCATCCGTGGTCTGCTTGTGTGAAGAACTTGCCTGATTTGCTGTCAGCAATGTCTTGCTATGCTTTCACATGTTGTTGTGTATTGGTGCAGACACCAAGGAGCCTATTTCTTTGGAGAAGAAGACATACGAGAACACCACTGAGAAGCTGGGACAAGGCAAGCAGCAGTCAGCACCAGCTGGTGCACAAGTTGCCTATGCTTAAACAGCAACAATGATTTAGTAACATTGCTTGTGTTTGCAAGAATCGTTGTTGCAGCAGTGCGTATTGCTGGTGTGTTTGCTTTAGTGTAGTGACTGAAATACAAAAGCACAGCAGGCTGACATAACAATAAGCAGCAGCAGTGCTGCTCTGAACAAGAGCAGCAATGTGATGCTTGTCTTTTTGTTTGAGTTGCAGCTGATGAACTGTCAAGTTATTTTCTATTGTACTCTGGTCTGCAATGCTCTGAAAAGGTAGCATAACAGTCGCAATGGTGGACAAGGTGCGAGAATTATAAGGGCCGACCCACTGGAACTTTTGAGGATGTTGGCGACTATCTGGTTTCTGCTGACCGTTTATAACATCCCCCTCGTGAATTTTGGCGGGTTTATGTTGGGCTAGATGTCTGGTGCCTAATCAGGCAAGCACCGTCACAACGATCAAATTTGAAGTGATGAACACCAACTGCAAAGTGCTGATCGCCTTCACACCCCGCTCTGGAACTATTGTTTGTGCGTAAATTGCTTGTTTCGGTCGTACACTGTGACCGTGTTGCAAGTTGCAAAACCCCAATGCCTGGCGCAGACCGTAGACGAGGATCGGGCACTCTACGTACGAGTACGAGAACAAGGCAACAAGACAAGGCTGAGGAAACTGTGTCTCAGCTGCCGCCTGCGCACGGGTATACCACTTGTCCTCATGCCTAGCACTGCTTGCCGGATATGCCATTGTGTATGTCATTCTTGTCTGTTCTGCAGAAAACAAGGCGGTTTTCTTCTCCCAGCAGTGCCTCCTTCAACGCAGAGCAACCGTGGCGGACCAACTCGCAAGTCTGCAAAAGGAGGTTGGACCCCTGAGCAGGTAAGCTTGCTGCTTTTTGCCTCATCAGCGGAAGTCCCTCGCGCAACTACTCGAGGGCAACGAATGTACACGTTCATATGTCCACCGGTTTGTGATGCAGGACGAGCTGCTGCGGAGAGCTGTGCATCATCATGGTGGCAGAAACTGGAAGCAAGTCGGTAAGCTGCTCGCTCAATAAGCCTGCTGATGTGCAGAATTTCCAGCTGTAGGCCCTGCAGCAATAGTCCTCTGCGTATGGTGCCAGCCTCACCTCCTGCGTCAACAATGTCTGCTGTTTATGCAGCTGAATTCTTTGAGGACAGAACAGATGTGCAGTGCCTACATCGCTGGCAGAAGGTCTTGAATCCTGAACTGGTGAAGGGACCTTGGACTAAAGAGGTAAGGTAGCTTGGCGGCTTTGTCTCAAACCTTACCTGAGACATCATCATTGCTGCAACATCAAGCTGTTCAGTGGTGTAAATATACATTTGACTCAAGCCACTGGCAGTGCCACTGCAGGAGGATGACAAGATTGCCAGTCTGGTTGGAAAATTGGGTGCTAAGCGGTGGTCCCTGATTGCACAGGAGCTTCCTGGGCGCATTGGGAAGCAGTGTAGAGAAAGGTATACTCAAAAGCTGTGCATGCTTTGTGTAGGTGCTACAGGGGTTCACATTATGTGTTGTGCACACTGAGCCTTTGATCGCCTGTTGTTACTCAATCGTCAAGTAAGCTGGTGGTTCCTTGACACATGCTGTTCTGCTCAGTCTGCAATTACGAGTGAGCAATCTGCTGAAGTGCTACATTTGCTTGTTCTTGACATCACGTAGCACAGAGACTGCTGCAGTCAAAATGTTGTTTGTGACTGATGCCACTTGCAATGCAGGTGGCACAACCATCTTGATCCAAAGATTAAGCGTGGTGATTGGACAGGGAAGGAGGACCAGCTTCTGGTTGAAAAACATGCCGAGTATGGCAACCAGTGGGCCAAGATTGCCCAGTACCTGCCAGGCAGAACAGACAATTCCATCAAGAACCACTGGAACAGCACCATGAAGCGCAAGGTTGAGACTGGTCAAGCCAGAGCGTCTGGTGACAGCAGCAGACGCAGCAGCGGGGCTGCGACAGTTGCGTCTGAGGCACGCGCATCAGCTGCATCAGGCAGCAGCAGGCCAGGCACCAGGGGCTACAACCGCATGCAAAGCTGCTACTCAGGCTCTTCCATGCGAAGCAGTCTCAGCGCCAGCAACTCAGTCAGCAGCCTCGAGGACACCTCAGAATGGGCTGGAGAGCATGCTGACTTTGACATGGCCGGCATGGATGATCTGGATGCAGCAGACTGCGATGCGGCCCAGCAGCTGACAGAACTGTCAGTGTCGCCGGTGCCATCTCCTACAGCTGTGCAGACCACACTGCAGACAGCCAAGCGATCAGCCAGAGCTTGTGCAAGGAAGTCCAGGTGTGTGCTGCTGCCGCTGGTTGCATCTTCGTGAGCAAATGCAGAATGCCTCCAGCCACTACTTTTGTATCAGACGTATGCTTAACACAAGATTTTTGTAAGACATGCACTTTTGTGCTGGTGGCACCCTCGCAACTTTGCAACGTGTCATCCCGTGCATTGTTCATGCCCAGCTTGTGTACATGTGACAGTCACTGCCAAGATGGCAGGGCTCAAATACAAGAAATTGCCACAATGCCGTTCAGGGTTTTGGATGCGCCGTCGTCCAAGTCTCCCTCCCCTGACCCCGGCCCACCCCCATCAAGACCTCGCACCAGAGCTGCAGCTTCAGCAGGATGGGCCCTGCGCTCTGGGTCAGGCTCTGCTGACATTGCAAGGCAGGGCTCCACCCAGCTTAGTGGGCAGGCCTCCATGTCACAGCCAGGGTCAGCTGGTGAGCACGTTTCTGACCTCGTGTGCAGCTAGTGCATCTGATGCTGCTACACTGTCTTTGCCTGCAGCTGGGTAGTGCTTGCAGTTGTGACTTGATGCTTTGACCTGCATACTTACGCACACACATCCAAAGGGTCCCTGTCAGGTTCATATCATTTGTGCTGCTGTTGGCTGAAGATTTGAGATGAACTCAGTGACTCAATCATCTGCTTGATTTGTGCTGTGCTGTAGATGAAGCTGTTGTGGCAGAACTGCTGTCTTACAAACTGCAGAATATTCCTGCGTCGCTGGCCTTGCCAGGAAGCTACAGGCCATGCCTGCAGCTCGGCTAGACAGATGTTGACATTCTTGTGTCCACCTGCAGAATTGACCAAACACATGCCACATGCACAGCATGCTCCCCCCTTGTTCAAGCAGCCTCCCAAGAAGCGCCAAAAGATCGCCAGCCATCGCAGCGACTTCCGCCCTCAGTTCCATCATAGCTCTCGCCATGTATCCCCTGACTTGCAAATTGACACCAGGCATGCCTTGCTGTCTGTTGTCAAGACAGAGGTCTCTAGCGGTGACAGCCCAAACTCTCTTGAGTCCCCTGACAACTCCAGTGACATGGCCTCACAGCCAGCCCACTCTGCTGCAGCCAAGGAAACCCCTGGCAGCAGTGCGTCCTGGCAACCCACCCCCCAAGGGGGTCACAACACCCCACCCCTGCTCTACCCCGGTAGCTCAGGCCAGGCTCAGAACATTGCCCTCCCCCCTCAAGCCACGCACTGCGACACGGGTGTCCAGTCTGGTAGCAAAAGCAGCAGCAATGCTGTCACACCAGATGCTCCAGACAGCAGGGGCCTCCACCCACAGCTGCTGCATGATCAGCCCTCCGGAGCATCAACGGCTGGGCACAGTGTCATGGACGCTGTTGCCGGCCCCTCTCCCTTTGACCCCTCTGACTCCATCAAAAGGCAGCTGCTGGCTGCAGTGGGTGGCAACCTGGATGTCACCAGCCTGGAAGGGCTGGTCAAGCCTCTGTTTGCTTCACCCCCTGAGGCTGGTCAGGCAGACTTGCATGGCATGCTTCTTGCTGCACAGCAGCAGACCAAGGGGCAGCAGCCTCAGGCTGACCAGCAGGATTCCCATGCAGAGCAGAGCACTGACAGTGCTGCAGGCGCTGACCACACCCATTTTCCCACTGCAACCATCACCAAGGCTGATGCAGGTGGCTCCCATCTTGCTGTGCCCTCTCTCAAGCTACAGACCAACCCCATTGCAAAGCCACATGCCATGCCCCGCACACTGGATGTGCAGTCCAGCATTGCTGCCAGCACAGACCAACCACTTGAGCAGGACGCTGGTCCGGCTGCCGTGCCCAACCCCCACTCGCAGCAATCAGAGCTCCACAGAGCAGCATCAGCACACATGGCAGCCATGCTCCAGATTCCCTTCTCAGGGCTGAGCCGCATGCAGCTCTGGCAGCCACCCCCGCTGAAGCTGGACAGTCCCCCCCTGACCCTTAGCCCTGACTGTCCCCTCACATCCCTACCCCCTGTCATTACCCCCGTGACCCTCTCCTCCATCAGTAACATGAATCAGCAGCAGCACCTGCACCAGCTGTTGCCAACTGCTAGCCTTTCCAAACCTGCTGTCATGTTCAACCCTGCCGCGCTGCAATATGTGCATGAGAGTCAAGCTGATGACATCAGTTTGGATCTGGAGTCTCTGATGAAGGCAGTGCGTGCTGAAGGGGCAGCTCTGTACGCTGCAGCAGTAGCATTTCAGAAGGATCAACCAGGTGGGCCTTGCACATTTGCCAATGCAACGTAACATTGGTATTGCATGTCACACTGCTGACGTTGGTTGACAACATTGCTCTGCAGTGACAAGAGCAGGCCTTTCGTCACAAACAGACTGTGCCCTTCATGTGGTAAAGCATCAGAGACTAGCATCAGCAACATGCACAATGCCATGCTTGCATTTTGCTGCGCTGCAGCACAAAATTTCTCAGGTGGCCTGTACATTTGGTGCTGTGCCCCTCAGTATTGCTGCACAGCTTGCGTTGAAATTCACAGTGCTGATCATTGCCATGCAGTCTTTCTCATGATGCATGCAGGCGGTGCTGCTCAGCCCTCTCAAGACAACATCAGAAGTGATGCACATGAGCATGGACTGTCAGGCAGCAAGGAGAACGATGGAAAGACTTGCAGCCACTCAATGCCTGCTGTCCATCTCCCAGAGGCCCAAGCACAGCAAGCTGCATGCATGCCAACTTCTAGTCCACCCAGACCCACCTCGCATGTTACAGTCCAGGATCATGGTCACAGCAAATGTGAGAAGCTCATGCAGTCTGGACATCAAGCTGGCAGTGATTCAGTCCTCAGCCCTTCACAGTACCTTGTCAAAGAGTGTAGATAGCTGTACATTGTTGGACCAGCAGAACATGTTGTACTAGCATACAGTAGCAGCAAGCCATTGACGTAGTGATGACAGTCAAAAGTGCTATTTCATCCTGTTGCTTTGTTCTTGCTCTTGTGGTTTCAGAGCCTTGGCTGCCATATGCTTACCTGAAAATTCGAGCATGCTGCATGTTGATTTCGTTTTAGACACAGGGTATGCAGGCCTGTGCACAAAGCAGCTGCACCTGCACCTGCAGGTAGTTGGTCCATACACTGGCATACTGTGACTTCAAGCTTGTAATGCTGGTTGACCACATACTGCATGAACACATTGGATGCTGGCTATCGTTCTGGCGCCAATGGGACTGCAGGCTGTTCTGCCTATAAATAAGGCTCGCAGCATGACTGTCTCTCAGGAATGGTAAATGCAAAGCCGCTTGCCGATCCCTTGACTTTCAGTTCAGATCGAGGCAGGACTTGTTGAATTCTGAAGCGCATTTCTATCGCCCTGCAGGTGTGGTTTCGCCCTTGCAACGGGCAAACTGTGCAAAGAAGTGGTCGAAGAACAGCACGCTGATGACCTTGCTGAAAGGACGAGAGTAAAAGTGTCACATATATGGTTTGGTGGGGTGTGCAATGCTGACGGGCAAGGGGAACGACCAGACAGTCCAAGGCACAAATGATGACGCCCAGATCAGCAAGTTGTACGTTTCGTCCGACCCGTCACCACAGAATATGTGGCGGCAGCACATAGCGTCACCGCGCGCAATGAACGATGCAGGTCTTGCGTCAAACTTGGATACTTCCGAGATGATTACTTGCAGCACTTTGTGAGAAAGTCCTCCCGCAGATCACCACTTATCAACCGAGGTCTGCCTGTGCCACGCTCTTCGCTGACTGCTTTGGCCGCATGAATAAGCTGTACATGTTTGTGCCAGGTTATTATTCAAGGCAGGCCGCACTACGACTCCTACTCAAACAATTTCTTGAGGTCACTCATAGCAAGCAGTCAGGACCCACACAGATCCTTTCGTTAGGAGCAGGGTTCGATACTACCTGGTTTCAACTTCAGGTACCACCGTCGGGTCGAGCTGTGAAGCTTTGTGCACGTGATCTTTCTTAGCTTTTCAATCTGGTTCAGGCAGAAGGTGTTGCTCCGACACACTACTATGAGCTTGACTTTCCCGAGGTTACCAAGAAAAAGGCAGCCATTATGGCAAACAGAGACGCGCTGCACAAACTTGTAGGCCCTGGAGTTGAGCAACAGGACATAGGTATCTTCTCCTTTCTGCTACTTTCAAATACAATGCTACGCTGCATGTTTGTTGTCTCGCTACTGCACACGATCACACCCTAGCTCAATGCACATGCAGGTCCCTGTATACGAGAGGTACATATGTCATTGCTCATGAGACTTCACAGTCGCAGCCTGTTCAACACTGTTTGCGCTACACAGGCCAAGGCAGGATCCATACAGCCAATTACTCCCTGTTACCTGTGGACTTGAGGGATTTGGGTGCTCTACAAGCATCTCTTGAAACTGCAGGCTTCCAGCCTACCATTCCAACCTATGTCTTAGCAGAATGTGTGTTGGTTTACATGGAGCCTCATGAAAGCGCTGCTTTGCTGAAGCACCTGGGCCAGCAACTGCCATCTGCAGTCTGTGTTGTGTACGAACAGGTACTACCATACTGTCGTTTGCTTTACTAATACTGCCTGTCATGCTATAGACCTTACTCCACTTCATGTTGGCAAGCTCTGTGTGTTGGCATTCCTGGGGCATATCATGAGCTCTGGCAAAGAATGCACACAGCAAAAGAAGTTTTGAGGTGCATCAAGGCATGCTGTGTATGTGTTCACCAGTTCTGGTGATGCTTATACAGGCTTACACTTCCAGCAGTTGCTACAGCTCAGGAGCTTCAATGTCTACATCTGACTCATATGCCTGTGAGTGCAGATACACCCAGAAGATGCATTTGGTCAGCAAATGATGAGAAACCTAGAGGTACTGTTGCTACCAGATGTACAGTTTCTCACTTTACAAGCTTGCCTGGCAAGAGATATTGTACTTGCAAAATATGCATGGCAACTTGTATGACAACTTTGTGACAGAGCAGATCGTTCTCTTCACAACAGGCTACACCCAGCTGCATGGAGTGCGCTACATACTTGAGCAAAATAGCCTGTCATTCTTTGTGCTTGCAGCTGTTACTGCCTGCTGAACATTGCCTGCTGAACATTGTATGCGCAATGATTCTGATGCAGAGCAGGGGCTGTCCGCTGAAAGGTCTGCCATCAACACCAACCTTGGAGGCACACCAACAACGCTTCCTGACCAACAATTGGGAGAAAGCTGAAGCCACTGACTTGGACACCATTTACAAGCATCACCTTGATCCTCAAGATAAACGCAGGTGTGTTTGGCCCACCCTTTGCAAACCTGGTGTGTTATTAATCATGTGCACTCTGTGAAGATAGCTGTTCATGGATATGAACAACGCGACTGCTTATGCTGTTCTCCTATGTGCCAGTCAGTCCGTATGCAGAGAAAGGCTTCCCAGCAACAGCCGTCCTGCAAAGAATGTCAGAAAATTGCAAGCCTGTGTCCAGCTGCATTCAAGTGACATTGCCCGTGGCAATGCTGGGTGTTGTTTTTTCACCCTAAACACCCTAAAACCCTAAACTAAATGCATTTCGTAACATGTTCCCACAGATGCACAGAGTTGCAGAGGATGGAGGAATGCCGAGAACATAGTCTACGTCTGAGAATGTCCAGTGCGCGTACATGGTGTTACATTTGTTTGCAGGATAGAGAGGTTGGAGATCTTTGATGAGTTTGAGGAATGGCACATGATTCAGGTTAGCAACAGCCCACATAGCACAGAGACTGTCAGCCTGTCGGCTGACGAATGCAAAAAGAGCTTGTCTTTGCGGTGTCACTTGTGCTGATGGACATGAGTATCCTCAACGGGCAGATTTGTTTCTGTGAGTACTGCAGATTTCACAGATGCAGCATATTCAACTCATCTCGTTGGTGTTTGCAGGAGCACTACTGTGTGACTGTAGGAATGAACGATGCAACAGGTGCATTCAGCCAGTTTGGTCTTACCAACAATGCATCTCCCAGACGAGATGTGCCAAATGCAGACTAATGTACTCCATAGATATAGCAAATGGTAAAGAGTTACGTACAACGACAAGCTGTCTACAACAGCTTCCCCAAGCGTGCATGCTCTATATGTCATGCTTTGACATAAACAAAGTAATTGCCAATGAGGTAACACCCAAAGAATACAAAACCGAAGGACAGTCTGGAGGTACAAAACCAAGTATCTAGGTGGTGTATGCCGTCTCATGCAACAGCACTGCTAAAGTTCAGTTCAAGCTATCCGCATGTAGCGCACCGCCATCAGCACTAACATTCTGCCTGGGCAGTGAAAATGACACCAAAATGAGCCAGCAGTAACAGTCTACTTGCGCTGCTTCCTGCCAGCTTTTCTGCCAAAGCTACAGCACACAAAGCGTGCCTTCCCATCATCTGATTCTGCAATGCGCCTTGCTGGGGGCTGCCCAGCAGCAGCAGCAGGCGCTGCACCTGTGGTAGTAGATGCCACATGTGCAGCTGATGTGGCAGAGCTGCCAGCTGGGCGGGCTGCAGTGGCACTGCCAGATGCTGCCTGTGCTGCCTGAGTCTCATCTCCACCAGGACCTGCAACATTGCTCACAAGCTCAAGACCCTCAGATTCGATAGCAGTTCAGCTAGCAGCCGCTACTGGCAGCATCAAAAGCAATCCTTCCAATGCATGGATGTCCAGTGGCGATGGCGTTGTTGGAAGTAGCTGCTGCTTCAAGAACTCTGTTTGCAGCATCAGCAATTTCCAACGACGCAATCACCCCAACATTGCATATGACTGCTGTGACTTGCGTGACGATCTTCAATAGTGCAGCAATGGCAATGAGACACAGTGTGCAGCAACAGGAATGAGGTACACTGTGAGTTGCCATTACAATGGTTATAATTATGGTATGATACAGGCAAGTAGGCATAGCAACTTGAGCATACCTGCATGTTTTGCCGATTCACCTGCGCCACTTGCACCCTGCCTGACCCCCTCCACACCCTGGGACTGCACCCCAGGGTGGGCAGCTGCTCCAGCTGATCCCTGTGCTTCTTCCTCCTTGACAGGACTAGTGCCACGAGGTTTCTCCAGCGACAAGCGAGCCATGACAGGCTTCACCTCTTCAGAGGACAGACGCCTTGAGAAGGGGCTAGTACTGCTCATCAGGGCCTCTTCGATGCGTTCAGCCCTACTGGTGCCCCTTGACGACAGCCCACTGAACCTCGGCTGTTCTGTCAACACACCCTCCACGCCCCCCTTGCTGGTGCCACCTGTTGACGCTGCTGCTGCTGCTGGTGCAGCAGTAGTACTGGCTTCTGCAAAGGGGCTCGTGGGTTTCTGTGCAGTGCGGGGGGACCTGATAGGCGACGCTGGGTCATCGCTGCTACCAAACAATGCATCTGACAGCGCCTTGCTAGAGATGAAAGGCTTGTTTGCTGAGGCTGCAGTTGCTTGAGGAACAGCAGTATCTACACCAGAGCTGGAACCGGCATCAGCAGAAGTGGCTGCAGTCGCGTCTGAGGCGGCAGCTGGTGTGCGCAGCTCTGAAGCTGCTGATGGCACCCTTGCTTGGCTAGTATCAGACAGCACTGGTGTATCAGACAGCGCTTGACTAGCAACAAATGGCTTGTTTGCTGTGCTACCTGCTGCTGAAGCAACTGGCCGCACAGACTGAGCAGCGGCAGCTGCAGCAGCAACACCAGGCTGCTTGCTAGCTGCGCTGACACCAGGGGTTGGTGTGGGCACTGCTTGTGCTGTGCTGCTGCTTATGGGATTGACATCAGCCAGCATTGGGGCTTCAGTAAGTGCAATGGGAGGGCCTACTGCCTGTGGCTGTGCCTGTGGCTGTTGTGTACTGGATGACAAGCCGCCATGCTTGGCTGTGACAGCCTGGGGGTTGACATTCTCAATGTCTGCCTCCTCTGATGTCGACTCGCTTGCATGCACGCCTGTGCAGCACCAGTTGTGAAGTGCTCCAACAGGGGAAGGAGTGACCATGCAAGCCAGGGACAGAAGGGCTAGAAGCAGTATGAGTAAGGACATAATGACGCTGATATGCACAGCTTTGTAACAACCACATGGGCGTCTTGCGAAGAAGAGGTCAAGACCTATGAAGTAGAATGTATACAAAACAGCAACACTGCACTTTGTGTCTTCCTGGTGGGCTGTGAGAGACAGCAACTGTAGAACTTGTGTTAACAGCACTGAGTGTCATAACGCACTTCGTGTCCACCCATGCATGTGCATGTGGCAAAGAAGACAACCACCACAGCATAAAACATACAGAGCAAATCACAAGATAAATGGCACACTTCGAAATTCATGGCATGTTTCAGAAGCATGTGAAAGATCTCACTGCATCTGCACACGCACATCAGTCACGGTCATATCTGCACAGATGCTATACCTTTTGTCTCGGTGCTGGCTGCTTGCACCTCTGGACCACGTCTAGACCCACTCTCTGGCCCTGTTGGCTGCAGCCCTGATGCGTGACTACCCTCAGCCCTGCCCAGACCAGAGCTGTACCTGCCCTCGCCAGCTGGCATGTCATCAGTCAAGGCCTGCTGCCCAGGAGCAACTGCCGCAGAAGGTGCTATAGCAGCTGCTGAAGATGTGGAGAATGGGACATGGGACCTGGCAGCTTCTGTGTCCGCCCAATCTGATAATCCTGTTGATGCTGAACCGGGTGCTGCTGTGACAGATTGTGCTGAAGCCTGACTAGGAACAGACATTGGGGGTTGCATCCTGGCTGGGGATCCCCAGTCGACAGGGGTACTCCTGAGAGCCATGGGGGCGCCCAGGGGCACGGGCGCAGCATGCTGACTCAGACTTTCATGAGCGTCTGAGGCTGCTGCTGTGTCTCTAGAAGCCCCTGTCTGGCTGACTAGGGGATGTGGGGGTTGCCCTGGACCTGTGGCAGGGGGAGACCCAGATGCCAGGGAGGGTCTTACAGTTTCAAGGGGGGTTGGTGCCAGAGTTGGGGGTTGTACTGGAGCCTGGCTTGGGACTGTTGCGGGTGCTGGGGATCCCCAGTCAACCGGAGTGCTTCTCAGGCTGGGGTCAGGTACAACCATTGGGGCAGTTACAGTATGATGGTCCAGGCTTTGGGTTGGGAAAGAGGGCGCCTTTGTCATCACTCCATTGCCTCCCTGTACCAGCATGTGCTGACCATGTAACATGTATAGCTGACACACTGCCAGCTGCAAACTGTCAGCTCTGATGAAGGATTGCGTTTCATCTGTCATGGCACAGTCATCTGCAAACTGCTGCAGAACTCAGGTCTTGACTGTAAGTTTTGTACTGTGTTTGGTGCGCTTGTTCCACTGCCTTTGTCTGCGTATCTTCAGAAGCATGTGAGCAGTTGCATGCACCATCAAGAGTGACTACAGCACAGAGCCCGCAGCAGCGGTTGTCACAGGAGAGCAAGAAATTGATATCATTTGACCTACCAGATTGTCAGAAGCTTCTGGCAGCAGGTCAGCAGGCTCATCAGCTATGCTGGCATACTCTGTGTCGCTGACCACACTATTGGCAGGCGCAGCGCGGCTGACAGCTGACACAAAGGACCCCTCACTGGCATCAACCTCAAAAGGTGCCTCCTGGATGAATGCACCGCAGCTGAGACTCAACTTGCTTGTTTGGGAGGAAATCTCTCCCTCATTGTGATAAGGTTCCCAATGGTCCTAAGCACTTGTCATGCGTTTGTTTGCTGAATCCTTGTGTTGGTTGTTTTACATTTGTCAGCATGAGCCACATGTGGCCAGTCAACTGAGGGCAGTCTTGGTCATAGAAGGCCTGTCCTTCCAACAGCCCCAGCTTGCAGTCCACATGATCAGCTTGCATGCAGATTTTGGGGCATAGCAAAACACAGCACGCCAAGGCAGTTTTCATAAATGGCTCACTGCCCCATGCATTCTAGCACACAGACCTCCAGGCAGATGAGATGACACACATAGATCTTGAGCAACCGCAATGCACGCTGAGCGCAGCTGCCACGTCTGTACACTGAGGGCCATGCATGAACGACATGTCGCAGGAGACCATAGTCAAAGATGCAAATACAAACAAGGACGTGCAGCAACAGCAGCATACCCTTGCTTAACCAAGTACAAAGGTTTGCACCAGCAGTGCAAAGCAGTGGAATGAAGGACTGCAGCTCCTTGCACCTATGCATCCTGTCGTTGTCAGCAGCAGCCCATGCACTGAGCTGCTGGCATGCAGTGCAGTGTAACCTACAGTGTGCATGAGCAGCAGCCATGTTGCAGACAAACAAGAAAGGCATTACCTGGTCATGAGTATGGGAGACCTGGTTGGGTCCAACGCTCACACCCAATTCATGCAGGCTCTCAGCACCGGGGAAACCCTCCATGGCAACTTCTGGCACTGACTCCATCTTGTCCAAGGGCTTGCCCACTGCCAGAGCCTGTGCAGCATCCCATGTGTCTAGCTTACTGTTGCGTAGGAGAAAAAGAAAAGAAAAGACAACACCTTCCAGCATTGATTTAATGAGAAGCCAGGTGTTGTGCCAGAATGAAAAGGTGTTCAGGTTGTTTTAGCCCGCCCCGGTATTCCTCCCACTGTTGCTTATCCATTTCATGGTGATGATGCATGCATGCACGTCAGCTTTGAAGCTTTTGTTAGATTTGCATTGGCTGCATACAGTTGAGCAGCACTGGCAGATTGACAAAAAATGCAGTAAGGAACATTTTGCAGACATTGGTGAGATCACTAGATGCTACAAGTCATGTTGAATTGTGAGGGGAATGCCATCTCGATGCAACACAAGGATCTGCAGCAAAAGCAGCATGCAGTGACACAGCCCTGCTTGCAACGCATGTGTGCACACCAACCTTGAGCATGGCAGCTGCCCTGTCAGCAGTGGCAAAGACGAATGCTGCCTCCACGCCTCGCTCCAAGCTCGCTGTCTTGGCTGCCTGTGTGGTGCCGTCTACACTGCGCATTGCTGCAACTTGCCTCTCACTCGGGTAGTTTTCAGTAGTCCCTGCAAAAGAAAGTGGGTTCAGTTCACAGCAATGCTTGGCCAAGACCTGCTACAGGCTTTACCACCACCGAAAGCCTTTGGCTAACACACACAGCCAGTGAAGTAACTATGATGCTTGATTCTTGCTGAGCTGGCTCCCGTAGAGTTCCCACTGTCAGGGCTGATGTGTGTTGCCCCCCAAACAAACACAGAACTGCACTATTGAAGATCACTGAATTTTGCTCAACATGAAGCAGCGAGGTGAATGTAGCTGCAAGTCTAGCTAAGACAGAGCTGCAGCTGGTGTAGTCATGTTGTCAAGCCACAGCTGTGTCAGTATGCTAGGCTCACCTGAGTGAGCGGGCAGCCCTCTGGACAGTGACTCAGCCTCTTCCACATGCCCTGCTACTAGGGCCTTCAGGGTACCAGTGGCCCTTGCAAGGGCCTCACCCTCCTGGGTGCCTCCACCAGAAAGGTTCTGACGCCCACCCCTCTCATTCACAGCCTCTTGCACCTCTGCTGCTGTCTGCTCAATTTGGCGCTGCACTTCAGGACTGTTCAGCCTCATCTGTTTGCTTTGGCTAGAGGAGTACTCAGAGCCGCTGCTGTTGTCCCCTGCTGGCGGTGGCGCAGAGGCCCGCAGCAGTGGTCTGGAGCCAGAAACAGCACCCTTGTTGTTGAGACCCTGTGTTACAGCTTCAGCAGGCATGTACTGGACACCACTTTGGGGTTGGCTGCCAAAGGTTGAGTCAGAGATTGCAGCGCTCTGGAAAGCAGACTGTGCTGGTGTGCTTGTTGCGGCTGGTTTTGCGTATGCTGAGAGGCGTTCAGAGTCAGGCGAGCTGCTGAGCTCAAAGGGTGGTGGAATCATGGCTTCAAGAGACAGCATGGCAGCAGACTGCGGCTGACTGCGGGCTGCTGCTGATGATGTGCTGTTTCTTGCACCAGAAGTCTCATCTGCCGCTGGTGGTGTAGCTTGTGTCACAGATGCCTCAGGCTGTGCTGTGGTGTTGCCCTGACCCAGGGGCTGAGTGGCGCCTCTGTTGGCAGCACTGGAATCTGTTGTGTGGAGCTCAGCAGTACCTGGGGCAGAGACAGGAGTAGGAGCCTCTGGGGGATAGCTGCTATAGGGATTTCCAGCAGCTTCAGCAGTAGCAGGAGCTCTGCTCTGAGTCCTTGCAGCAGCAGCATCAACTACAGGCGCTGTTGGACTGGAGCTTCCAGGCTGAGTTGCCACCCAGTTCGAATGCTCAGCAGGCACAGCATGGTCAGGCACAGCATGGTCAGTCACTGCATGTGCTGTGCCAGCTGATTGGTCCTTAGGCAGCGCATCTTGGCCTGTAAGTTGGCTCTGGAGCATAGCCTCAGGCACTGGCTGAGGAGGCTCGGCATTTGCGGCCTGAGGTGTGGCAGGAGCCACAGAACCGCCAAGGCCTGCGTGCTGCCACCCCTGAGGATTCTGGGCAGCCTCCTGTTGCACCTTGACTGCATCCCTGCTTTCTGACTGCCCTGCCATGTTGACAGGTCCCTCGTTGACATTGGTGTCTCTGGGCGGTGGACCTGTCTCCACAGCTGCGGGCTGCTCCACTGCTTCAGTGTCACTGGTGGTGGGCTGTACAGCCTCTGCCCCAGCTGTGGCATGCTCTGGCTGAGCTGAGGGCAAGCTGCGTCCTCCTGGCACAGAGGCCACGGGTCTGTCATGAACAGAGGCAACATCAGTAGAGCCTTGCTCAAGGTCCCTGCCAGATGAAGGTTGGCTCAATTGGGTGCCAGTGGCAGTGAACGCCTCTGGAATGGAGCGTGCTGAGGTGGGGGTTCCAGAGTCAGCCGCCCTTTCATCAACAGCTTGAACCCAGTGCTGAGGCAGAGCTGGACGCAGCCTTGCAGGCCTGGAAGTCATATTGCCTGCACACCACACATCGCATTGAGCTTGTTTGCACTGAAAGGGACTCTTTTTGGGTCCTTTCAACATCAGAAAGGTCCTGTTCAGTGCAACCTTCCCAGATTGATCGCAAGATGTGCAAGGCAGATGTGGAGCTCTCCATAGATTCAGAAATTAAACAGCAGTGCACAAAGAAGCATAAAGCGGAAGCTAGAGCTGAAGCGGACTGATTGTGCACTGCTTCACAGTTCATGTCACGCTCGCAGTTGCAAAACGCTCATGTCCAGCGCAGCAAAACTTGATTGTCATCTGAGCAGCAGCAACACTTGTTGGTACCACTCACAAACAAGTTACACCAATACCACGAACATAGGAACATGCCCATGATTTCACAACAGCCAGGGAAAATGCTTCACTGCAGAACGTGTTTGCGCTGAAATGCTTATGTCACCTCTGGCAAAGTTGGCATGGGTAGCTGGCCGGGACCAGCCATACCCCTCTTGGGTGGTGTCTGGGGCAGCATAGTCGGACCCAGCTCTCTGAAGCTCCGCGCCTCCTGATGTGTCAGCTATGTTGCGGTCTGCTGTGTCAGCATCCACTCCACCTGCCGTTTCATCTCTTGCTTTGCCAGCTGTTTCAGTCTCCTGAGGAGCTGCAGAAGCAGCTTCTGGGGTGCCTGCCCTGCCAGCTGCTGATCCAGCTGCCGTGCTAGTTTCAGTAGTGCCAGCTGCTGACCCAGCTGTCGTGGTAGCTTCTGAAGTGCCTGTGAAGGCAGCAGCTAGGCTGCCTGCAGCAGCAGTGGCTCGGCCCCACAAGCTGCTGGGGGGTGCCCAGCCATACCTCATGCCACTGCTGCCATCAGCTTGTGCTGCTGGATGCTGCTCAGCTGTGCTGTGTGCAGCACCTTCTGCATCACTACCATGCTCTGGTGACTGCTCAGCCACTGAAGGCTCACTGGAAGCTGACTCAGCAGCTGCATGAGTAAAGCTGTTGTTCCCTGACGTGTCAACTTCCTCAACAGGATGGTGTGCAGAGCCTCCAGACCTGTCATCAGGCTGAGGGCCTGAGCCTGAGTGCTGCTGAGGCGCATCTGGGTACCAAGGAGCCTGCTGAGCTTCTGTCTGTTCGCCCAAGCTTTGCCTCTGCTCTTGCTGGGGAGCACTCTGCTCATGCTGGGGTGATGCCTGCTCAGGGTAGGGCAGCATGTCACGCTGTGACAGGGCCTGCTGATGCTGTGAGAAGAATTGCTGGATGGGTTCTTGATCTTGCTCGTACTGAAGAGGCAGATGCTCACGCTGTGCTGGAGCCTGCTCGAACTGTGAGAAGGCTTGCTCGTAGCGTGCTGATGGTTGCTCATGCTGTGACGACGCTTGCTCATGCTGGGATGGGAAATGCTCAGGCTGGGACTGTGCTTGGGGGTACTGTGAGGTGGCTTGCTCGTACTGTGATGGCTGCTGATCATAAGACGAAGGTGCTGGGGCGTACTGTGAGGGGGCATGTTGGGGCTGTGATGGCCTCTGCTCATAGTCAGGCATGACCGGCTGCTGCTGCCACTGCTGCTGCTGGGGCTGCAGCTGTGGCAAACCCTGCTCATTATGCAGCTGTGGCAGACCCTGCTCATTATGTGGAAAGCTTTCCTCATACTGAGGCATGACTTGCTGCTGCTGCTGCTGCTGCTGTTGGTGTGGCCAATTCTGGTCATACAAGGCAGGCTGTTGTTGCCTGGGGGTATACGTCCAGTTGCTGGTCTCACTAGAATCATCAATGTGATGACTGATATGGTAGGAGCCTGAGAAACCGCCCCTGCTTGGGCCAGTGGGACTGGGCTGCGCCCTGGACACTGGCAGCCAGCTGTCCTCCTGGGGGTATGCTGGGGTAGCCCCCTCACTGTATGCGCCCTCTGTATAAGGCTGCTCCTCATGCATGTGAGTCGCTGCACCTGTACAGGGCAGCAGGCAGCTCAGCTGGTGTTGGACTGTGCTAAACGCTGGCTGAGCCAATCTTGCTTGCATACAAGGTACAAGTGCAGCACTTTGGTATAGCAAGCAGTGACCTGTGTGTCTCAGCAGCGTTGCAAATTGCTTTGCCTATGACATCTGCAAGCAGGAAGCCTTTGAATGGTGAGCATGAGACTCATGAGATACCCACACCAACAGATGGGGTTTGAACATGTGATACCACCTGAAACTGGCTGGCGTAGCAATATGCCGTGCAAGCTTGCCAAATGGCACATTCAATCTGCCTTGTGTCGTGCAATTCCATGTCAACATGCCAAATGCAACTTCAAAATCAGCTACACAATGCTGGCTTTTAGACACACATCAGTCCTGCTTACTACAATAAGATAGGTAGGAGCACATACCAGCCTGTGCTTGACCATACTGCTGACTACCATCATAACGCTGTTCTTGACCATACTGTTGGTCATGGCCATACTGTTGATCTTGACCATACTGTTGGCCAGATTGGTCCTGAGCATATTGATCTTCACCGTGCCGCCGCTGTTGACCATAGTGCTGCTCCCACCTAGGCTCCTGATCAGGCAACAGCTCCTGGGCCTGATGATAGTCATGCCCTGGACCAGGGTATTGCTCCTGACCAACTTGCTGGTCTTGAGCATACTGCTGGTCTCGACCAGACTGTTGCCCAACTTGCCGGTCTTGAGCATATTGCTGGTCTCGATCAAACTGATGACCAACTTGCTGGTCTTCAGCGTAGTCCCGGTCTTGACCAAGCTGTTGCCCAACTTGCCGGTCTTGAGCATATTGCTGGTCTCGACCAAACTGTTGACCAACATCCTGGGCACCAGCATGCTGCTGGCCGTGATCAAAGCTGTGGCGTTCAGGGTAATGGTCATCTTGACTACGCTGCTGGTCTTGACCAAAACGCTGATCACCAGTATATTGCTGCTGTTGCCCATATTGCTGGTCCTGACCGTTGTGATGCTCCTGGCCCTGCTCTTGCATGGCCTCTCTGACTTCCAGGAGCCGCTTGCGGCTGTCATTCAGGGAGTTTTGACTGACCAGCATAGCTTCACGCTGTGCCTGCTGTGCTGAGGACAGGGCAGCATCGGTCTCGGCTGTGCTCGTGTCCTCACTGCCAGCCTCTGAGTGTGTGTCTGCAGCAGAGGATTTGGCTTGAGTCACAGACTGCTCAATCTCTGACACTTTTACTCAAAACCAGAATGTAGCCACTTGACATCTGCACTTCATGTTTCCTGATGCAAGACTCTCACCAAATCAGGCTCACGACTAGCAAGCACTAGCACTAGCAATCATTGTGTGCACAGCATTGTCTGTACAACATCATCGGAGAAGAACATGCACAGCATCATTTTTGCACAACAGGCATGGAGACTCTGCATTGTGATGGCCACTCCAAAAGCAACATTCATCAATACTGACTTACAGGGATGACAACACATGTCAAGTGATAGTCATGCCATGAAGGTCATGCAACACAAAAACGAGCATCCTTCAATCAAAATTTTTGTACCAAGAACAAACACATACCAGACATGATAGCCAGACACGTGCTGCTTTGAAGAACGCACAGCAGCTGAGGTTTGAGAGGTCGCACACCTGTTTCGCTATGCTGTTGCATGGCCTCTCTGACTTCCTGCAGTCCCTGGCGGCTGCTCTGCACAGACTCCTGCTCAGCCTGCAGCGCTTCCCTCTGCGCCTGCTGTGCTGTGTGCAGATCAGCATCACTCTCTGCCATGCTCCTATCAAGGTTCTGCTGCTCCTGCCCATGCTGTTCGCCGTAAGGCTGCCACTGTCTATCATAGGAAAGCTGGTCTTGGGGTTGTGCCTGGTGCTGAACATGGGACTGATTAGACCCGGCCTGCTCATCACCACCGTACTGCTGCCTTTCAGCCGAGCGCTGGCCTTGAATTTGTTGCTGATGCTGGCCAGGCTGCTGGTCTTGATCAAAGTATTGGCCACTACCAGCTTGCTGGTACTCTTCTTGCCCAGCATCTTGACCATATTGCTGGTCCTGACCAGACTGTTGCTCCTGGTTGTGCTGTTGCATGGCCTCTCTGACTTCCAAGAGCCGCTTGCGGCTGTCATTCAGGGAGTTGTGACTGACCAGCATGGCTTCACGCTGTGCCTGCTGTGCTGAGTACAGTGCAGCATCAGTGTCGGCTGTGCTCTCACCCTCGGTGCCAGCCTGTGAGTGTGAGTCATCACCAGCCCGACCAGCTTCTGAGACACCTTCCTCTGCACAGCAGGCCAAGAAGATGCAGTCCATCTCTGACAGTGCTTGCATGCATTCTTTGTTGCTCACTGGAGGTCCAAATGCCAGTGCAAATGCATGGCTACAGGGCGAACAGGCCTACCAGTGTAGCAATCTAGCGCAAAAGACAATGTTGTATGTACGCTGTCAACATGGTGTACAAGTCAAGCAGACTGCTGCTCCATGTGTTAAGGAGCGCATACAATTGATGTCTGACCAGCAGGACGTAACAGAAAGACGTGACTGTCAAAAAAAGCAGGTTGATGGACAGCACCGATTGGAGCATACCTGTTGCCTGATGCTGCTGCACAGCCTCTCTGACTTCTGCGAGCCCTTGGCGGCTGCTCTGCAGAGACTCCTGCTCAGCCTGCAGCGCTTCCCTCTGCGCCTGCTGTGCTGTGTGTAAAGCCGCATCTGTCTCTGCCGAGCTGTCATTGCCATGCTGCTGAGCAGCTCTTGACTCATGATCTGCAGCAGATCACTCATCAGCTTGAGATACTTGAAAGGCAAGTTCAGACAGGTTTGAGGTAACTCCAGACGAGTGATAGGCCCAGTCAGGACCATAGACAATTCCAAACCTCATTCAGTTTTGATCTGTTATTTGGCAGCACCCCTGTCAACAACCATTAAGGGTAAGAGACATATCTGCATTGTGTTCAACACACAGTACTGGAAATGCATTAAGAGTACAATATATATACTGGCATTCAACTGCACAGTACTGAACTGTGACGTTGAGCTCAGCTATGCGTGTGTCAGGTGCAATGCAATACTACAAGCCACCCAGCTGTCTGCCGCAAGACTTCACATATGAGTTTCTGTGTACAAGCTGATGATGGAGAGAAGAGGGCTCAAGAAGACCAGCTTCAAGATGCAAGCAGCTCACTCCTAGACAGCAACAGAGAGAAAGGTAAACAAACTTGACAGAGCAACAGGCATCCACACAAAAGTATATGTGCACAGGCAATCGATTCTCAGGAACGCACCTAGCTGCTGGTGCTGCAGTGATTCTCGTACTTGCATGAGACTCTGACGGGTGTCAGACAAGGACTCCTGCTCAGCCTGCAGCGCTTCCCTCTGCGCCTGCCGTGCTGTGTGCAGATCAGCATCACTCTCTGCCATGCTTTCATCATCACCTACACCCTCTGACCCTTGCTGCCTGCTTTGCCCCATGTCTGGGGCAACAGATCTTGTGTCTGTCCCAGTAGCTTGTGTGTGGTGACTGGCTGACTCTGCAGCACGGCTGGAGACTGGCTGCTCGCCATGTGATCTGGGGCTTTCAGCTTCCGGGTGGTGATCATGACTGCCAAACAGACTGCTGAACAACCGACCTGAGAAGCAGCATGGCTGTTTGTACAATCTGCATGACTGCGAGTGCAGCACGGCATGAAGCACAATGACTGACAAATGAATGACAATGGCATATGCTTTCATGTCACTGACTTAACATTGTCAGTGACAAATCCTAACCACCCAATGGCATAGCTGCATCTTCTCACCAGCGGAGATAGGCAACTCAATCATGCCATTGAAACAGCACTGCATTTCATGCACAGACTGCGCAGCAGGCAGTCATCCTTGCTTGAGGTCTTTCAGTTGATCCCATAACTCAGTGTCAGGGTCAATCTGGCCAAATCTAGTGCCCAGCAAGGCACAGAATCTAGCCCCAAGTATGCTCAGTCACAGGCAAGGCACGCATAGCAGTATGCATGTAACCAGCAGCGGTCTGTCATGCAATGCCCAATCATCAGGGTGTATGTAGTTCAATTTAAAGAAAAGAGACGTCGCATTGCAGAATCTGAGCACCGCCCCAGCCTGATCCTGATCACCCTCTCCAATGAAGAGGTTTAGGACAGCATGGTTCAGCAGAGTTGTCAGCCAAAGGTGTAGAGGACACTGTTTTAGCGCCCTTCTTGGCACGCCTAGCAGCAAGCTGTGCAAGCCTAGCGGCATAAACAGCAGCAGATTCCTCAACAGCACCAGAGGAAGAAGATACATCAAGCATCATAGCCCATATGGAGCAAGAAGGATACTACCCTAGGCACATAGTTGGTGCCAGGGTAGCATCCTTCTTCCTCAGTATCAACTATGTTGCTTGAGGTACCTTCTTCCTCTAGTGTCGTCGAGGAAGCTGCTGCTGTTTATGCTGCTAGGCTTGCACAGCTTGCTGCTAGGCAATGCCAAGAAGGGCGCTAAAACAGCGTTCTCTGCAGCTTTGGCTGACAAATCTGCTGACCCATGCCGTCCTGAACCTCTCACTGAAGAGGGTAATCAGGTCGAATCAACGGCAACAAAAGCGAGCTGCTGAATGTCAACGTTACGTTGCCAAGCGCATTCCACATGCCAATTTGGAACAGAAAGAAAAACCCCTATCAAGTAAGACGGCCAGCCAGTTGTTACCTGTCAAGCTTTGATGTGGCTCTTCAGCCTGTTGGGAGCTAGCCTCTGGGACTCGGCCATCGTCCTGCTGTACAGACACAGCTTGACTCCTGCCGTGTACTTCTTGGGCCAAATCCTGCTCCAAATCACCATGCTGCTTTTGCTCAGGGTGTTGCTCATGCTGATGCTGTTGCTGTTGCTGCTGCCGAGCACCAGCATACTGCTGGTCAGAGGTATGGCGCTGTGCATACATGGATGTCTCAGCAGCTGGCGCCTCATTTGTCACGGAGTGCTGCAGAGCAAAGTCCTGCTCACCAGACGTTTGTCCAGCAGGCGAGAGAGGCTGCCTCGTGCTAGGCAATGACTCATTCCCTTCACCAGCAGAAGCCTGATGCTCTGGCTGCTGTGCATGAGAGGGGTGTCTGTCTGATGTCAGAGGCTCTGAGTACATGGCCTGCTGGCTGGCAGGTGAAGCATTGTTCATCCGATGCTGAGAGACAAAGTCCTGACTGCCAAAGGCTTGCCGACCAGATGTGAGTGGCTCAGCATGTTCAAGCTCTGCAGGTGCCTCATTGTTGACCTGATGCTGGGATGCAAAAGCCTGAGGGGTGTTGTCATGAGACTGCCCAAGGGACGACTGATGCTGCTGAGTAGCAGCAGCCAGCTGGTACTCATCAGAGGTAAGTGGCTGTGCAAACGTGGATTCTTGACCGTCTGGTGCCTCACTGTGCACCTGGTGGTGGAGTGGGAATGTGTGTGCATCAGCTGTGTGAGGACTCTCAGAGGAGGAAGGGTGATCTGATTCACTGGCAGGTTGCTGCTGGAAGTCACGATCCTGGCGATCATCAGAAGCAGACCCTGCAGGTGAAGTGGCTGACATCAGCACCTCTCAGCCCTAACTACAACCCAAAAGTGGGCGTTCAGCACTATACACCATATACAATATATACAATATATGACAAGGCATTCGCTGCCTCAGGCTAGGCAAAAGGCAAACACGATGCTGATTTACAACGGACAGGCCGAAGAGCAAACCGCGACGCAATACGATGCTGCATAGCAGCACTCAAGCATCAAGCAGGCTTTGCACATGGCGACCCCAAGCTGAAGCATCTTCTACAGCTTGCAGTCAAACAAGAGCCTGCCACATGCAAACCTATCCATACCTGCTTGTGTTGCAGCAGCCTGCCGGGCAACCCCTGACTGCAGAGCTGGTTCCTCAGGTGCATCTGCATCTGCAGACCCCTCTAAGGCGGCACCATGCCTTGCTGCCCTACCATCAGCACTGGCCTGCTGCTGCCCAATGTCAGACTCCACTACTGCACCCTCTGGTTCACCAACTGCTGTCAATGCTTGACGTGAATCTGCGTGCCCAGCTGTTTGGCCCTCGACTGCAGCTGACTGCTGCTGCCCAACCTCAGAGTGCAGAGCTGGCTGCAGTGGTGCAGCTGATTGGCCTGCTGAGTCAGCATGCCTGGTTCCTTCACTCTCTGACTGGCCCTGTCCCTGTGCAATGAGCCCAAACAAGCGCCCTGCAGAGTACACCACTCAAGTCACACCAACTGATACGCTCTTTCCTGAGCTTCAGGTGGTTGTGGACGAAAGCGAGCAGACGTTGAGTTGTTGCTATTGGTTGAGAAGCAATGGGAACAACATGCAGATGCTATGCAAGCTAAAGTCATGCTGATGTGTAGGCTGAGCAGCGTGAGATGTAGCTGTACCTATTGGTGGCGATAAAGCTGCTAGTGATCTGCACTTCCCAGGCGCTTGCTGAACATACAGACAAGATGATAGACTTCTGTCTCTTCCACCACATGGCCATGCTCACAATACAAGCCAGGCAAAAGATTGTATCCCAGTGCTCATTGGTGCATGATGCACATGCTGGGGCTATGTAGATGTAGTGTTACCTGCTAAACCCTGGTGTTCCTGTTCCTTTTCTTGCTCATGCTGTTCAGCTGAGTCGACCTGACTTGCTGAGGCTCGACGCTCATCTCTGCCAGAGCCCTGAGATTGAGGCTCATCAAGTCGAGACACCTGAGTGGCACCACCGGCTTGCCCTTGAAACACACCTGTCTGTATGTCTCTGGTGTGAAGCCTATCAGCAGTGGCTTGCTGACCAGCAGGCACAGCTTCTTGCTGGTGCTGCTGACGATCAGAAACAAGAGGCTCCGCAATCATTGAGTTCTGACTGCCAGGTGCTTCATTGTGAACTTGGTGCTGCAAAGCAAAGGTCTGTGCATGATGAGTCTGAGACTGATCATTGGAAGCTTCCTCGCCGTCCGCGGCCTGCCTGTCATGGCGTGTCTGTCTGTCTGTGGTGAGAGGCTCTGCAAACATAGACTCTTGCTCACTCGGAGCCTTGTTCTGCACCGAGTGCTGAGATGCAAACGTCAGTGCACCGTGCATCTGAGACCTGCCAGAGCTTGACCCATGCCTGGCTGCCTGGCTTTCACCTAAAGCAGCTTGCTGCTGTCCAACATCAGACTTCAGTGCAGTTTCCTCTAGTACTCCTTTTGTATCAGAGGCCCCCTGCCTTGTGTCGGCGTGCTTATCAGTTTGGCCCTCAACAGCAGCGGCCTGTTGCTGCCCAATCTCAGACTGCAGAGGTGGTTCAGGTGGGGTGTTCACAGATGTGGGTGAGTCTGGCGAGTCAGCATGCCCTGCTGTGTGGCTGGCTGAGGGTGACTCATCAACCTCCTGCCTGCCACCAATCATACCAAACAAGCGCCCTGCAGCAGACCAAGCACACAGCTTCAGAACGAACAGCCTGTACACACTCCCTACTGGGGAAGTCTGGTGCAGCAATGCAAGAAGCTTGGCTATCAAAGCTGTGCTGACATGCACACACACACCGGTGCTCACTTTTTCAACAAACCGCCAGGCACGCCAGACTGCAAGCAAAGCAGTCTAAATTAGGCAAGCTCTACACAGCTATGCTTGCAGCACGCCTGACAAGTCATTTATTCAATGAGCCCTCCGGCAGGCGTTCCTGAGACATAGCATCGCCACTCAAGACAGGACTTGCATCAACAAACAGGCAGCTTTACCTGTCAAGCTCTGATGTGGCTGATCAAATTCCTGCCGGGCTGGTGCAGAGCACGGCTGCTCCTCGCTTTGAGCCTCCTCCTCACGCTCAGGCCCCTGAGACTCAGCTAGCTGAGTCTGAGTCTGGTGAGGCCAACTCCTCTGATGAGGCCAGTCCCCCTGTGGCTGAGTCTGAGAGGGCTGAGTCTGCTGTGACTGAGTCTGAGTCTGAGAGAATTGAGTCTGCTGGGGCTGAGTCTGAGGATGTGAAGCCTGCTGAGTGTGAGAAGACTGAGTATCATGAGTACCCTGGACAGCAGCTTTCTCTGCCAAAGGCTTTTCAACCACTGTTGGCAAAGGCCCCTGGTCCAAAGCTGGCTGGTGTGTGTGAGGCGCATCCCATTCAGCTTGGCTGTCATCATAGGGAAGCTTGATGTCAGGCATATCTTCATCTGCACAAACAGACAGCACCCTCAAGCACCCTCTGATTCTGAAACGCATGTGCCTGCAGCTGTTGCTATGATTAGAGAGCAGCGTCTATACCAGACCAAAGAGGAAAGGCGGGCACGTACAAGCAGAGATTAGTTTTGATGCCAAGTTCAGCCTGAGGAACTGATAACTTGACACAGCGCTAATGCATGTGTTAACCATTGGTACCACTTTTGGTTGTACTTTTTGCTGTATTACCTTGTCTTATGTATCGTCAAGGCTACCAAAAATACAACTAAAAGTTACATCAATGTAACGGCACAGATGCCTTGCGCATGATCAGGGCAGCGTAATGCTTGCTGGCATGATACCAGTTCTACAGTTTGTGCATGACTTGAACACACCAAGCGCCCAGTGTTACCGACATAAAACGCTGAATTGGCATGTTTCATAGCCCAGGAATGCATTTCACAACTGACAGTTCATCCTCTTGATGCAATGGTGTCATGGTGTGATTGATAGTCAGGACATGCATGACATAAGTGACATTTCATCATATTGCTGCAGCGCACCTTTTTCCGACGCAGCAGCAGCATGTTGACCTAGTGCAGATTCCAAGCCAGGCTCCTGTGGTGCAGCTGCTGATGCAGCTTCTGGTGCAGCTGCTGATGCAGTTTCTGGTGCAGCTTCAGCCATCTCCTCTTCAGCTAAGTGCTCAGGTGAACCTCTGTCACCCTGGTCATGACTCTGAGTCTGTTGCTGAGCCTGCCTCTGGCTTTGAGTCTGTTGCTGGGTCTCAGGCTTGGCACCTGTGCTAGCAGCACCATGCTGTGTTCCCTGCTCAGGCCCTGCTGATTTGGTCTCTGAGGCTTCTGGAGATTGCCCTGAATATGCAGTTACAGCAGAGTCACCACCATGTGTTTGTCCCCACCAGAAGCATATGAGCAGCCCAACAGGGACGTCACAAAACAAAGATGCAACTAACATTGTGCATGGCACATGATGGGTGCCATTACATATGACCAGCATGCTGATGATCACAATTGAGCTAGGCAGAGCTGGGCCTGAGTCAACAGCTCTGAGGGCTGTGGCGGAACTACTAACTGGTTTGAGGTGCAGCAGACGTCAGGTGAACTAGACCAGTTTTCAGTAGTGACTTGGGAATGATGTTGCTGGGCATTTTGTGCAATGAAGACCAGTTGGGAGTCACGGAGACTGACCTGCTCTTGTTGTCCCAGACGCAGTGGCACCTGCCTGAGGAGCCTGCCTGTCCTCAGCCTGCCTGCCATCCTGCACGCCTGCCACATTGCCAGCAGCGTCCTCACTTGTGCTGCTGCTATGGCGCTGGTGAGAGTACTCAACATTTTGGTTTCCCTCAGGAGTAGATGGTACGATGCCCTGTGTGGGTTCTGAGGCAGCTTCTCTGCTACTAATGCCCGTCCCGGGGATGCTGCCTCGGCCAGAGTGAGGCCTCTGCTCTGGTGCAGTGTTTGCTGCTCTGTTGGCCTCAGTGCCCGGAATATAGCTAGCAAGGCCTGTGCCTGCAGTAAGCAGCAGATATGATGCCAGCTTTGGTGTCTCGTGGTTAATGGCAGATGCAAGCACGCTACACACTTTGGCTGCACACAGCTGACATGCAGAACATAAAGCTTGCTGGGGTGTATGCAATGTTCAATTGCCCTCTTGCACACAAAGAAGAAAGTTGTGCAGGATAGTGATGCATTGCCCAGCCTTTCCATGTAGCTTCAAGCAGTGACCACAGTCACACAGGCAGCGGCGGTGGTTGATGCCAAAATTGAATGAAGGCACATGGCAACTACAGTCTCACAGAGTGCCTGATTGACTGAACTTTTCTATGAGGTTGACTGAATCAGATACACTCATCTTGTGTTTGCAGAGAGAGATCACAGCACATCCCCACCTGGTTGAGCCTGAGTCTCCCTGTTGGCTTGTGTGCCTGGTATGTAGCTAGCACTGCCAGTACCACTGTCCGATCCAGAATCAGCGTGAGCTGCCCTGTTGGCCTGAGTGCCTGGGATGTAGCTGGCAATGCCACTACCAACACTGCTGCCTCTGCCAGACTCAGCAAGTCGGAGCTCAGCATGAGTTGAGCTGTCAGCCTCAGCCCTGCTTTGCTTGTCATCAGCTGCTCTGTTGTAACCTGCACCCAGACCTGGGACATGGCTGGTAGTGCCACTGCTGCTGCCAGAAGTGGCGGCCGGGCCTTCTTCAGCATGAGATGCACTGTTGGCTTCAGAGCCTGGAACATAGCTGGCAAGGCTGCTGGCTACACCACTGTCAGAATCCAGCCCTAGCTCTTGTGCAGCGGTGGATGCTTGGTTGGCCTCTGTGCCAGGGATGTAGCTCATGACACCACCGCCACCACCGCCACCACCACCACCACCACCACCACTGCTGCTGCCGCTGTCAATACCCTGCTTGCTGCTGTCACTTGTGGCGGTGTCCCTGTCACTGTCTCTGCCTTGCTGGTCAACTTGGCTGCCAACAGTACTGTGCCGTTGCTCAGACTGGCGAGCAGCAAGCTCAGGTCCAGCTTCACCCTGTGATGCCCGGTTGGCTTGAGTAGCTGGTACATTGCTGGCAAGCGCCCTGCTGGTTTCAGTACTAGTTGAAGATTCTTGTGCCCTGGGGTGTTCACTGTAATGGGCAAAGCCCTGTTCAGCCCTGGACACGGCGTAGTCAGCCAGGCGGCCAGCGGTGGAGCTGCCCGGAAGGTAGCTGGCCAGCCGCCCAGCTGTGGTCCCGCCAGGGATGTAGCTAGCAAGCCTGGCAGCAGGACCATCGCCCAAGTAGGGGTCTGGTGCCTGCCCGGCATGGGAGGCTCTGTTGGCATGGGTGCCTGGGATGTAGCTCATGAAGCCGCCACTGCTGGTGCTGGCAGCATCATCATCCTGGGCTGGGGCCAGCTGTGCATCTGCAGAGCCTGAGTCAGCACCTTGACGCTGCACAGTCAGCCTGCCAGTTGCCAGCTCAGCCCCAGCATCAGTCATCATGCTGTCATCAGCATCTCTGTTGGATGCCTCAGCCTGTGAAGCTGGTCCGGCTGCAACATGCTCTGGGGATTGATCAACCTCCTGCCGTTTGTGTGGGGACTGGGAGTCAGCCCAGCTGCTGTCAGCTTGACGTTTGGCGCTGCTGGAGACACGCTCAAGGGTAGGGCGGCCTACTTCAGGCAAGTCAGGTAGGGCGCTTTGCTGTGCTTCTGCCGTTGTCTGTGCTGACATGCCTGCGTCTGAGGCTGAGCGTCCCACTGTTCCTGACTGCATATGCAGCAAGGTGAATGGGTAGTAAGCTTTATAGTCCATACTGAACGATAAATGTGTTCTAGTGCATGGCAAATTTGCATTTGACTATGTGTACGATGCTTGCTGCTTTTTGAGAGATGGAATGTGAATGCAGGCACAGGTGAAGGATCATCACTAGGCAAGAGCAGACTGTCAAAGTGCTTGTTAGATTGATATGCAGGCAAGTTTTAGGTGGGAAAATCACAGGTGCACACAAAGTGGTACCTTCTGTGCCTGTCTGGGTGATCGTGGAAAGTCCACTGCATTCAGAACAGCTCCTCCAGTCAGGGCCACTGCCCCAATTCCAACCAGGGCAGTTCCAGCCATGATTCCTGCTACTGCTCCTCCTATGGGCACATCATGTTGTTTGACAAATGTTGTCCATGTCATGCTTTAGTGTGGACTTGCATATGACAAGTCAAACAGTGCTTGACAAGATTTGATAACAGAATTGCTTGTGAGCATATAGCTATCGATGCACTGTATCACTGTATGCATCACTGAGACCTTTGATGGTATACAAACACTACACTGACCACTAAGTACCCAAAGTTACAGAATGCTGCAGTGAATGTCTGACTGCAGAAGCTATCCTGTCTTCAAAACACGCACAGCCACTTTTTTTTGTCATGTTATTGATTAGAATCATCACGGTCACTGGTCTGCCCCTGATTGGGGCAGTAGCTTGGCCACCAGCTGCCTACTCAAGCCATCTACTTAAGCCAGTGGACATTGCCAGAGCAGCTGAGAGTCATAGTCTGAATGTGCAGCATTCTTGCCTCACACTGCAGCCCAGCACCACTATTGCATTCCAACATATACTGCACTCCCCAGTTGACCTGTCACACCCCGTATGGCTCAGCATTGGCCTCAGGCCAAGGTTTCTGCCAGCACTTTGCTGATGGCAACATGGGTGGAGTATAACATCATGAGTTTACGAATTGAGAGTTCAAACCCAAAGTGTGCACTCCCACCCACCAGCAGAGAACCAATGAGATGCTGACTGAGGAAACAGAAGTAGCTTTGTCAGAATCAGGCGTCAAGATCAGCAGGTGCTAACCTGTCAAGCCGACAGCAGCTTCTGCATAGCCGACAGCTCGGCGGAAAGGGGAGCGGGGGGTGCCTTGGCTTGTCATAGAGACACCAGACATGGCTGAGGTTGTGCTCCTAGGGGAGTCCATGCTGTCTTCTGGTACAGCCTCTGTGTTTCCAGTGCTCACATGAGCCAGCCTGGGGATGGCATCCACTGCACACACAGTGCTTTCATCATGTCACAGTCATGCAACAAGGAGGGTTGCAAGATTGGATCTGCAGCATCTGTGCCAGTGCTCACATGAGCCAGCCTGGGGATGGCATCCACTGCTCCCAATGGTTCTCTCAGTTTATAATACACCCAAAAGAGATAGGATCCGCAGTGCTTTCATCATATCACAGTCATGCAGCAAGGAGGGTTGAGGGATTGGATCTGTAGCACTGCCTTTGGATTGTTCAGTCAGGGCATGGGTGATGAATTGTGTGATGCAGCAGGCACGCTGTGCATGTGGCTTGGTGCGTAATAATTGAGACAGGTTTTGTCAAAGAAAGATCATGGTGGGAACACTTGAGGGTGAGCAAACATCTGCATGGTGGATCAATTTGAAATGAAGAAAGACATCGCATCATTGTTGAACATGAACACCAACAGGATTTGGATTTGGATTTGGATTTACTGTTGAAGTTTGAGCTTTGACTGACCTTGTAAGGCTCCATGGGGTAAGGGCTCCTCCCCAATCTGGGGTATCTTCAGTGCCCCAGACTTCTCATCTGATTCACCTTCAACTGCAACATCCACAATCCACCTTTGATATAGACTTTCCTTATGTCAATGTCTACATTCTCTGGCTCAAATTCTCATCAGAGGCGTTATTCAGCAACAAACCTTGCGAGCTGTTGAGACCAAATGGCGTGTCACAGGTGTGCAAGTGAACAATGGTTATAAGCATCCAAACACTCCAGGATATCAAATGAATATGCTTAGTGAGCAGGTGACAATGTACAGCATGCTTTATGCAATCAAGGGCACTTTAATGCTGTCAGACAGCACTACTAAGTGAAGCTGAATGACTCATCAACTGCCTGGGTGTCAATATTACCTTGCTCAGCGCCATGAGAGACTGACTCTAGCTCAATTGGTGCCGGTCCCACTGCATGACAACAAAATGATATGAACAAAATTGCCACATATAAGCTGCGTTTTGCAAGGTGTTCACCATAAGTGCATTTCTGCTGCTGATGTGTTTCATGATAGTGCTCAGTTGATGCATGCACCCATGAGAGCAACCTCTCATGCACAGATGAGGCTTGACAAGCGTGGATGTGGAAGGAGGTGCACCATAAAACATTGTATACAGTTTGCTTGCAGGCTCACCTTGAGTAGCACCATGTGGCACTGCCTCCAGCTCAGTTGGTGCTGGTCCAACTGCAGCAGCATCACACGCTCAGATTCAAGACAGCATGTGACATGTCCACTAAGCATGCATTGAACCGACACAACTGGATGCATCCCCATGCGTTCAGCCTGGAAAGCAGTTTCACAGAATTTGACACTCTGCAAAACAAGATTGTAGCCGCCTCTGCAGTGCGCATTGTGTTGTGTGCTGAATGCATGAAGCAAGCAGGCACAATGTTGCAGTCTGGTCCAAAACCGCCATATACAGCATGTCGGCCAGACATGTAACACCAAGTGCTCTCACATAATACACTGCTGCTGCGAACCCAGAGGGTCTAATCGCCAAAGCTTCTGTAAAATAGAAGCTTCTGTATTAGACATTGTACCCAAGATGGCATTTCAAGACCTCTATGGAGCAGTACAAACAAAGTGTCAAGCTGTGGGCTGGTTGGATTTGAAGTGCATGCCCACCTTGCTGTGCCCCGTGTGGCTGAGAGCCTTGCTGTCTGGCACGCTGTGGGGTATCACCAGTGGCTAGGTTTTCAGAGACCACGCCTTGTAGAAGCTCATCCACGATGGCTCCTGTCCTTGGGGTGAAGTCAGCTCCACGTCTGGCAAGCTGCTGCTCATTGCTCTGTACAAAGTACAAGGCTTGTCAGGGACTGAACTGCGAACAGTCAGCTGGTTCTGTGCGAACATCAGTAGACAGGGCCTGCAGCCCTGCTGCTGATGATGATGATGATGTTGATGTAGATGATGGTATTAATGAGATGCAAGGCAATGCTGCCTGTCATGCACATTGCCCTCTATCCCCGACTATTCCTACTTCTTGTTGACCTGCCACTACAGCTGAAACCAGGTATTCTGCAAGGAGCGATGATCATGGTCACTTCCTCACAGGAGCTGAGGAAGCTCAAGCTATGGTGGGACAAATGATGTGCATGCTGGCTTGGCAAGTCTAGCACACTGTGACAAGATTGTGAGCCCCATGGAGATGTTGACATGAGATGAGCTGTCTGCATAATGGGTAGCAGTCAATGAATGTGTGTGCGGGGTATCCAGCACTGCAAGTAGTGAAACACCTGCTCAACCTCCTGTGGGGTGGTGCCTCCTTGAGCAGAAACAACACGAGCAGGAAAGCTTGTTGGCGGAGGGGGGTTTGCAATCCTGCAGTGCATAGATTTCATGCTATTTTTGCTGCCATAACTTGTAGAGGTGTCAACTCTGTACCAATGTCCTGGATGCATGCAATGTGAAATATATAACGCAAAGGGGACACTAGCAGTGATTACCAATGTGCATCAAAATCGTACTACACAGGAGTACTTGCTGTTTCTGGCTAGCACCAGATTTAACTTGTCTTTGCTGTTGATCTACACAAGCGCCTCACCTGGTCTTCTCTGGGGCTGATTTAGGAGTGAGCCTAAGGGGGGTCAGACCAGGAGCCTTTGTCTTAAGGGGGGTCAGACCAGGAGCCTTTGTCTGAATGGAATCAAAGGAGGGAGGAGACTCTTCCTCCTGCTCTTGCCTTGCATTGGATGACTCTGACTTGCTGTAATCCTCTTCATCAAACATGACCTCATCCGGGATCTGTTGAATGCTGCTTTCTGATGGGTGAATGTCATCCACTGAGTCTGTCCAGTCTCCTGAGAAGATGACAGGCAAATTGCTTGGAGACAGGCCCGTTTGACCATCATTTGCTGCTGAGGGTGAGAAGGTAAGGTTGGACTCTGGGGCTGAGGCAGGGTTTCTGGCCAGTCTGGACTGCTGTCCTGCTGGATTTGGGTTCCATTCAAAGCCTGAGCCGCTAATGCCAGATGCCAAGGAAGCTACGCGGTTCATATTTTCATCAGAAGCTGCCTCTGATCTAGCCTCACCTGTCAAGTAACAAGGCAAGTACAGTGGTTTTGGAATGTTGCATCACCCTTTGCTTCATGCAGGCTTGTAGCAGGTTCACCAAACAGCAGATACTGTACAAGGACGGATCAAAGTGCTTACCTTCTCCAAGACCGTGCCTGAGAGACGGCTCGCTCGCCATGTTAGATGTCTTGTTGCTAGTTGAGCAGAGGCCTGTCTGCTGACTTTCAGGCGCATCTTCATCAGACTGGCTGTCGTGATCTGGCTGAGCATGACCCTGAAAGGGAGACTGCGGTCGTGACTCTTCATGCGGAGTAGTTGCTTTCGGAGTCGACATGTCCACCGGACTGTTCACAGCTGGCTCGGGAGACGCAGCGCGACTTTCTGATCCACTATCACTGATGGGATGCGATGGTACGTCGCCCCAAACTTTACGCTTCATGAAACCCCAGACCCCGCGACTTGCGGACGTGGCGGACCCTTCAGTCTCGGAGCCATGTCGTGAAGCCATCTCTGGCTTACTTCTGCTCGAGGGGCTGACGATCTGATATGGGCTCTCTTTGTAACTGCTTGTAAAAAAAAATTCAGGTATGGCTGCTCGACTCAAAGGGTGTCGTGCCGTGCAAGCACCGTCGCTGAATGGACAGGTATGTCGATGGCCTCGCGGCAAAACTCACACCTACACTGCCTTTCGCATCCACGGACGATTAGACAATATAAGACAGAGTCACTGGAACACTATGTGCAATTGGTAGAGAGAGACTCTACTTGCACGTTGTGTTCATCGCGCAGGGTCTTTGTGTCATCGAAACGATCGACTTAGGTGCCTGTGAGCATCAGTCATCAGCTTGATGCGGTGTCTTCTGCACAGCTGAATTTGCTGAAGAGGTAGGGAGGGCATCAAAACACAATAGAGCACATTCAAGTCAACATGTTTTGCAGTGACACTTTCGTACGTACACACTGATGCCGACAGTACCGAGCCTTGCTGGCAAGTGCATTTTTGGTTGATTATCGGATCGACTCTGCAGTTGATCATTGACTTCATATACCACTAAGAAAAACGCAGTAGGGATACATTCAAGTTCTAATTAGGACTAGCGTTTGCTTACACATTCAAGAATTGAACTGGTTGTTGCCCGTGTACACATGTAGCAGGCAAATAGACTCCAGATGAAAAGGCTGATGCATGTTTGTGAGACACAGCTTGATCAAGGTATGCTTGCAGTGATTCACATCCAAGTGGTCCTACATACAATATACAAATAGGGCCGCAAACTATCATATAAGCAGATGCTTACCCTGTGTGGGCTTCATCAGAACATTGATACATGCGCTTCAAGCACGATCAGTACTGTCACAACAATGTAACCAAGCACACCTGAGCTATGTTGGCTGTGAGAGTACGCTCACTACTACATCCCAGGTGAAGCATAAGCATGTGTGTACTATGAGGCGGCAGCAGCTGCAGCAAGTTGCTCATCGTCTTCAGCGGTAGTCTTCTTGCGCGGATTGCCACCAGCAAAGACATTGTATATAAGAAATGTGAGCATGGCCAAGCTAAGAGCAAACATCACTGTGTTGGGCACAGCTGCAATGCCAGCTTCTACTAAGCCCCAGAAACCCCAGGCAAGTCCCGCAGTGATGCCTGCAAAGAGTTGGAGTCTTTCAGTGGTGCACTACAAGTGACACACAGTTGCTTTGCTTGACAGCAGAGAGTACACATGCTTTGTTGCTGGGACTGCAATCGTAAGCACAACACGCTTGCGCCTAAAAAGGGCAGCATCAGTCATTTGAAACACCAGGCCAGGACAACCTGCCTGCTGAGCCAAGCGTGAACATTGTGGATGGCCTTTGAGCCCGCCATTGGACCAGGCTAAAGAAAGCACTTGCCAGAATGCCAGTGCCTCCGACAGCAAAGGCAATGCCTCGCTGCCCACTTCCAAACAGCAAGCTCACCAAGCCTGCCGCAAGGACGATAGAGCCGTAAGGAATACCCATGCAAAAGTCATGAAGAATTGCGTGCCTGTAGCCTTGCTGGTTGGCTGGAATCTGCACAGCAGCTATCAGCTTCAGTTGTCTCAAGTCCAGACTAAAGTACAGGTAGCCGATCTACTGCGAATTCCTCAATACCTCAGTGCTGCTGTGGGGTGCTTGGTCAACAAGGGCGCCAGAACTGCTGCTGCAGGCTATATATATAGCTGCCCGGCCGTATCTGCAATGTATGCTGCCAATCTGTCCTTGACACAGTTGTTTAGGCAGCTGGCGGACCTGTGTGGATCTACGTGCGCAGGTCGAGGTGTACTGATGCCGAGACAGAACCAGCAACTGATTTGGCTGATGTCCAGATTGCAGCGTGACGGAATGCTGCATTGGTACTAAGTTGTTCTAGCAATCCACCCGATGACCGATCTCTGTCCTTGGCACTAGCTAAAGATTCTCGTGGCGCCAACGTTGCAGGGCTCCCCGCTTGAGGTGATGGCAGCGGGCTCGTCGGACGCTGCGTTGCTGGATTGATGCTTGAAGTAGCACAAAAAGCTTGTACCGATGTTCGTGTACAAATACGCAGAAAACGGGTCGCAGGCTGAAAGTTGCTAAGTTAATGACCAAAGTCTATGTCACAGAACTCGTCAGCACGCACTATGCGCGTGACTACAAGCTCAAGAAGAAGAGAGCATGCTCAAGTAAATTTCCGAGCCGTGCTGCTGCTCGGTGCCTGGCTGTGTGGCATTCCACTACAATGAGCGTGCCATATAGCTTGCAGGCAAGGTTACTTGACAATGTGGCATGGAGTTAGCACTTGAGTTCACAGTCTCAGACTGATAAACGTGCTTTCCGTTGATGTTTCGCAGGGGTGCTATGTTCTGCACACATGTACAGTGCATGCCTGTACAGGGCATGCCTGCAACAGTAGGTGTCTGATGATACCACCGATGATACCAAGCGGCTAGGTATTGCATTGAGACGGCTAGTATGCTACACATTACTGGTCGATGATTTGGTGCCTCTCATGCTCGTTAAGGCACAGCACTCTGTACAGCTCTCATGCATGTGCGGCACTCCAAGGTTTTGTCATACATTGCATTGGCCTAAATCTACCCCAGAGCTGTGTGTTGGTGTTCTTTCAATCAATCAATCTATCAATATATTCAGCGTCCTGGGGAGCAGTTGGGACCCAACAGACAACTTCAGTTCAGTGAATTCATACAGTCAAAACTTTGCTTCCTGCATGCAAAGTGTTCCCTGAGGAAACCACATGCACTTGAGACATTACATTTAGTCTGCTGGTGAAATGCAGCCATGAGGCTGTGGTCTTTACGTAATGCTGAGGACCTTCGAATTTGCACGAACAGCTTAGTGGCTGCTGATCATGTGAGTGTTGCATATGCAATTTTGCAGGCTGTCGCAAGGCACAATGCGACCGGTGCCACGCGAGTCACCAGAACCAAACACTTTGGTGCTGTGCAAAGTTTGTGACGCCACAAGGCTCGAAGCAGTTACCCAGCGAGCTCGAGGGCCCGCGTGCATGGTAAAAAAACCTGAGTGATTTCGTCTCTAGCACAGCTATGTCCGGGGTGGACCACATACAACCACCCTTTGCAGCAGCTCTTACTACGTTGGCCACGTAAGTGCCACTATTGCTGTTCTTTCATAGCGACTTGCCTGGCTCTGTAGACTCTGTGTCACAATGTGCAGTCCTCTTGCCTTCACAGGTGGACATTCTTCTTTCTGTTTGGCCATCTGAGAGATCTTATCAGAAAGCGATTTGTCAAAAAGAAGTCAAAGGTGTGAGACCCCATGTCTTGACTCAACCCACAAACCTTAAAGCCTTATATCATAAATCACGGTTGCTTTGAGCCGCGGAATCAATGCATGAGTGTTTTGAGCGCGTGTAAGCTGTGCAAACAAGCAGCATTGCTGCCTTGATGTGCACCTGAAGTCAAGGCAGTGCATTGTCCCCATGCAGGGGTATGCACCCATACGTCAGGACTACGAAGATTTTTACACAAGACGAATGTATTATAGGATACACGTAAGCTTTTGCTTTCATGTCTGCATTCTATTCGGCACTCAAACTACATGCTGCTGTGATAGCAAACCTCTTTCTCCAGCTCACAGCTCCATTTTCAAGCCCTTGTCTACTAATTAGACCTCATATGTGGTAATGCAGGACTGCTGGAACAGGCCTATTGCTAGTGCCCCAGATGCGTGGATAGATGTCATGAGCCGTTCAGCCCCCTCTGGCCAAGCGTACGCCACTCATCACCTATCACAACTGCCTCATGCATGCCTGAGGCACAACTCAAGCTGACCTCAAGCTGATCACCATTCCTATGCAGGGCGCTGGAAGTCACAGGCAAAACACAGCGATGTCTCAATCTTGGCTCGTACAATTACCTGGGCTTTGCTGCTGCTGATGAGTACTGCACGCCACGTGTTCAGGAAGTACTGAAGCAATATGGTGGCAGCATGTGCAGCAGTCGACTTGCAGCCGGTATGCTTGCAGCCTGTGCGACTTGTTGTTGCATCACCTCTGATCTATACGTTAGGGCTCATTGCTCACAAGCAACAAGTCCTGGATTGCAAGTCAATGTATTTTGTGATTTGGTGTTGCAGGCAAGACAGATAAGCATGTTGAGCTTGACAGTTTGGTAGCACATTTTGTGGGATGTGAAGATGCCATCACCTTCGGCATGGGCTTTGCAACAAACTCTGTTGTCATTCCTGCTCTGGTCGGGAAGGGCTGCCTGGTGCTGAGTGACTCCCTCAATCATGCTTCCATTGTCAGTGGAGTCAGAGGCTCAGGAGCAAAAGTCAAGGTAGATGCCACAGCACCAAACATGTATCCATGACACAGCTGTCTGTCATTCGCTGTGCAAGCAGAGCATGGTGCTGTCCAGTTTGCTGATGTAGAAAGCTCCCACAATGTTTGCTGTTTTCTTGCTGTGTGAGTTCATTGGTCGTTTCGCACATCATAATGGATTGATTGTGCTGCTGCATTGCGGAGCCATTCCTCAACCTTGGTAGCAAGGCCATCTTGGCATTACTTTCACTCTCGCATGCCATTGGTTACGCACCTGCTATGTGCTCACTGCTGCTGGTGGCGTGCACAGGTGTTTGTGCACAATGATGTTGCACACCTGGAGCGATTACTCAGGGACAGCATAGCATATGGGCAGCCAAAAACGCGGCGGCCCTGGAAGAAGATTCTGATCATCATTGAGGGCATCTATAGCATGGAGGGGGAGATGTGCCACCTGCGTGAGGTCATTGCGCTCAAGAAGCGATATAAGGTGCTCACATCTGCTGGAAGAAATCACCCCCCTCTCCCCGCTCTCAAAGCCTCTGATGCTTTGTGTGCACTGCTTCAACACAACATTGCCTGCTGTTGCATATCATTTAAGATCTGCTACATGTAGATGGTAGAAGACTACAGGCTGTGTTGTCCAGTAACCTTTCAAAACCCTTTGCTGGCTGCTGTTGCATCTGATGGGGTTGGCTTTGAGACGCTGCAGAGCAGACTTAACTCAAACTTGACAGAACCTGCAACCAAATGTTGCTCTGCTGTGATCAGGCGTACCTCTTCTTGGACGAGGCTCACAGCATAGGAGCTGTGGGAAAGCATGGAGGCGGCGTTTGTGAGCACTTTGGGGTGTCACCTGCTGACGTGGATGTCATGATGGGCACTTTCACCAAATCCTTTGGCTCATGTGGGGGCTACATTGGTGGCCCAAGGTTGTTCACGCTCGTGCCACAAACAAACAAAATGCATGCTGGCTGCTGCTGGGTGATGCACCTGCATGCCATCTGATGACCTGCACTCCTTCTGCTGAGCTCACGTCTTGGTGTTCCTGTAGCTCTCAGAAGTATCTCCACTTTGAAGTATCTCTGTTTGATGTTTCTGCTGCCCCAATTGCATCATGCTCCTCACATCAAACTCATAGAAGTCAAGCACTGCAGCTGCTCTCATCTGCTGTCTCTCATCAGGTCATTCATGCTGGCAAATAAATAAGTTGACATGTATGCAAATACGCATTGCACTTCAGAGTTATAGTTAGAGTCAGAGTTGATAACATTGAGTGTTGCAGGGCGCTGATCCAATGTTTAAGGAGGATGAGCCCAGCCCACTGCTATGCCACCAGCATGTCCCCGCCAGCTGTGGAGCAGGTCATCGCAGCCATGCATGTCTTGAGGGGCAAGGATGGTTCAGACAGGGGCATCAGGAAAATCCAGAAGCTGCATGACAATGCCAACTATTTCAGGCATAGGCTGTCAGACATGGGCTGCTCAGTGCTGGGCAACGATGACTCACCTGTTATGGTCAGTCTTGCGTGCCTACATCTGCATCTAGTTGTAATGCCAAGCCACATAGACATGTGCTGAAATGCTGCTCCTCCAACTTCTGCACCAGCTCCCTCATGGTATCATTGTGCAGCATTGCTGTGCAGCTTGAGTGCTGCATCAGTATTGCCTCTGCTGCATGTTTGCTGTGCTTTGGCAGGCTGCGTTTTGCATGCAGGGTGGTTTTATACATCTCAGTCAGTAGAAGCGTCTGTGTGTGGTAGGGTACCTTCACAACATAGAAACGCCTGATGCTTGTCCCAGGCATCGTTGATTCACAGTACAAGACGGGCATGTCTTTCAACCAGCGTCTCTTTGTGTATTCCAAAGAGCTGTAGATTACTCAGGAATACGTAACAGCTTTGCATGACTCCGACAACACAGCTCCTGTATCGTTACATTGCTTGTTGACGCAGCCCTCTGCCCCACCTGTGTGTTTGACTGAGGCACCTGTGCACCCCAAGGAAGCTCGTTGGACAGCTTTCTGAGCTTGACTTGTGTCTGCCTTCTCTGTGTTGCATACAAGACAATGTGTGGTCAGCTGCTCTGTGTTCATGCAGCCTGTCATGCTGTTCAATCCTGGCAAGATCTCCTCTACTTCACGGCTGCTGTTTGAGCGTGGCATTGCCATGGTGGTGGTCGGCTTCCCTGCCACTCCTCTCCTGTCAGCGCGAGCACGCATCTGCATATCTGCCAGCCACAGCAGGGAAGACCTTGACTGGGCACTTCAGGTACCCCAGCCTCCTGCTTTCATGTCCTGCCAGGTATCTGTGCTGTGTTGCAGCCCAACCAGGCCTGTTCAGCATGCACAAACATCCACATGGCAAAGTCCACACAGCAACACCTGTTACATTTTGCCAAGCAGTCCTCAAACTGCCATACACAAAGCAGCCCTGAGGGCATGATTTGTATTGTACTGATTGAGTGGTGTAGTTGCATGAAACAAGCTTACCAACAGTATCTTTGCACAGTATCTTTGCATGTCTTTGTTCAGTGTTTGCAGGGAAGTGGCAATTGTGGGCACAACAGCATACTTTGAACCTGGCTCTGCACACTGCACTGCACACTTGAATGCAACTTTAACGCTCCTGCTCAGACATCATCCCTTACGACTTCAGAAATCAGTTTGAACAATAGCGTGCCTCAGAAATCAGTTTGGACAACGGCGCGCTTCAGAAATTAGTTTGAACAACAGCGTGCCTCAGAAATCAATTTGAACAACAGCGTGCTTTGGTGCTGTGCAGGTGCTGGATGAGGTCTCATCGCTGTGCCTCATCAAGTACAATCCACCAATGCAAAGCACAAGTCACCTCATTTCTGGGCTCTCATAGTTTGCTGCCTTGCTGCTGAGCCACAGCTTGCTGCCATTACACACGCTTCTCTCAATTCTTGGCTCATGCACTGTGAAATGACCCTTCATGTTGCAGCACATGAAGCACTGAATAGAATCCCATGCGTTTGAGTCCAGGTGCTCAGACCGAGCTGGCAAATTGTATCACTGCATATTTGGACTAGACACAGTCACATTTATTTCAAGACTACAGCAGCAGCAGCAATCGTGATGCTTTTCGTTCAAACACAGTACCATGACTATATGCCAGTATGCTTACATGACCTCCTGCAGCATGACTGTAAGCAAAGAAAGCAATTGTCTTTGAAAGATGTGTCAGCCACTACATACCTTGAATGTCAGGCATGCGCATTGTTTCCAATCTACATGTGCACTGAGCTGCACACTTAAGCTTGCAAATCAAGACTACATCTAGAGGTTTCAAGCTTCCTCGCACAATCAACGGTGCAGGACACAAACTGTCAGAACACTGTTTGTTGAAGTCCAATGGCCGGCTGCCCACAATCAATCATGTACAGCTTGAGTCATAAATTTAGGTCTGGACCATTGCATTGCTGGAGATTGCAATGTACATTGTGAATCCCATTTGTGGCTGCATCCTGAGTCAGCACGCCCTT
>JAABUP010001043.1_pt1 | contig 59377 bp, 77 predicted proteins | sample 5559201 | NCBI WGS metagenome assembly JAABUP01 (sample SAMN10711887, study PRJNA513373) | rock metagenome | isolation source: Antarctica rocks | place: Antarctica | reverse complement strand
GTCAGCGTGGCGGAACTTCAATGAAGATCCTCTGTAAAAAGGCTTGTGGCCCTTTGACTTCAGGGTGTCAAAGTCTGCAGACATGTCTTGCCTTTGCTTTTGTTGCAATCTTGTCAGATCATCGTCATATCTGAGGCTGACTTCTTTGAGGTGCTTTGCGTGCTTGAGGAAAGCGTGCTTGTCATTCATCGACTTGAATAGCACACGTATCGGACGTGGCCTATTCTGATCTGGGCAGTATGTACCCAGCCGACCAATGACACTTTCGCAAACCATTGCATGTGATGTCTACATCACACAACCAGCTAAGCAGGCCTGGCCATGAACAATGGTGGGTTACCAAATCTGATGTAAACACACCAGCATTCGGCCCTAACAAATCTCATTCCACCCCAGGGCCACTGGAAGCAAACAGGAACGGGAGGGTGGGACAATTCTTTCAAGCCCAACCCGGCTACCAGGTAAGCTTAACTCGATCGATGCTGACGCTGCGACAAAACGTCTTGCTGCTATTCTGACGGCATGTTAGTATCAGTCCAAGCATATATACTATGATAGTTGCATGTGTGTCAGCACGTGTCTGTCTCAAAGGCCCTAAAATATGTAACCAATAACATCCAGATGCTGGGAGACAGTGCACTTCAAGTCATCAGCAGGTGCATGCAGAATTCTTTGAAGTCCGGTGAACGTCCGTGAACGGTTACTTTGTCATTACTCAAGATCAGGTTGAACCATTGCTGAAACACGTTCTGCTTAAACACGAGCCAAAGGAGTCCGACAAGGAACCAACACCAATACAAAAAACAGACAGCAGTAGTGAAGCGGTCAAACACTTGCATATGTGTACTACACACCTATTGATCAATGACAATCATAAATAGGTGTGGTAACACGAGTCAATCTACTTCAGAATCTAGCAAGTAACAAAAAAGGAGTGTCTGTTACCAAAACTGGAACACGCGGTGCAGCATGCTGATCAAAGAGGGTTGACTCTTTGAATCCATTCATCGGCAGGAGCAAGAACGAGCGCACTTGGTATTTGCATTGCAGTTGGTATGACCCTTAACATCTCCCCTTCTGCCATTAGCTGAGTATACTACTACAAGGGACTGCTTAACTGCATCAACACGGCATGCTGAGCTTGGAACGCTGGGTAAAACCTAATCCAAACAGGTAAGTCATCATAAATAAGTAGTGCACAGCTGGCTTGACTGAATATTGTTAATGCTCAACTGAATCATCACGTAAACAGCTTATCGCAGCTCATCCAAACGAATCACCTCTTCACCATAGCTGTCTACACTAGGCCACTGTTGTAAAACCCTGCTGCTATGATTAGGTAAATGCCCCTGACTGGCTAAGCCAGCCGCAGGCTCCCAAAGACCTGACTTCAACTGGCTTGGATCATGTACAGGAAAGCCTGGCAAGTGAATAGAGCTTGAAGACAGATCACCTTGCACTGCGGAACCATGTGATGGAGACCCTTGCAAATGGGAAGGATCTGAGGAGGAAGTAGCTGGATCATCTAGGGAGGATCTGGCAGACCCTTGATGGAGCATCATCTGGGTACTACTGCTCCTGACTGGTGCTCTAGATGAATGCAGCTGCGCACCCTTGAAAGTGGGGGCATTTAGCTGTAACATCCCAGAAGAGATGCTACCAGGCCCTGTTAGGTTCTGCTGTCTAATTATGTACCTACCAACCATAACCTGACCAGTGTACCAAAAAGCATGGGGGCCCTTAAAGTATGCATGCCAAAAGATGGTGATCAAAGTCTTGAACATCGATAAATAGGCGGCAATCATGCAGCTGACAAACAGAGATCGGGAGAAAAACTCGCCATGGCTGGGTTTGTTGCCCAGGCGGAAAATGATTGAGTTCAACACAATTGTGGGTATTGTTTGATAAAAAGCAGCCACTAAAGTATGCATGCTCTCATAGTACTCCAGATCCAGCCAATCCAGCCTCACAGAAGTTAACACCGACCAATCTTTTCCGTTGCTTGACGGCCATCTTGTGAACTTGTTCGACTGCCTATGCTTACAGCAATGTGCAAACACATGCTTGACGAAGAAGCGCCGCAACTCTGTGTAAAGCACAATCATGTCCAGGAGCCATACAGCAGGAATCATAATGGGGCTCAGAGCCACTGACGCCAAAATCGTCCATGCAAACTTGGCTCCATAATTTGGCGGACTTTGCCATGTGCCAAGATACACCTTCAGTCCATGGTACAGCACAATTGCTCCAGTCAAGGCAAAATGGACCAGGAATATGGCAAATAGGACATACCCTGGCCATCGTCCCCAGACCTGACTCAGCACAATGATAGCAGAGATTAGGTCATAGTAGTACATTGTGAGCTCTGCTAGGCCCCAGAAGCCTTCATTCAGCACTCGCGCTCCCTGACTGACTGACCTCACCACCTGTGGAACCTGCCGGGAACCTGACGACGACGCCTGCTTTGCATGCTGTGCTGCAACCTTGGTGCGTCTGTAGATTCTGAACCCCTCATACAGTACAAACAGCAGTGATGTAGCAGCGGCAAATGACAGCCACATGATCAGCAGCACTTTTGGCGCATCGTCATTGGAGCAGATCTGCTTGATTGTGCTGAGCTGCGTGTAGAAGTCTTCAAACGTAGCAGATGTGGCGGCATATCTGTCACCAACAGCTCCTTGGAAACCTGGCGTGCTGAAGATGTTCCCCAGCAGGTTCTGGACCCTTGACAGTGGCTGACTTTGGACGTCCGCCTTGTATAGCTGCGGCTGAAGGCACAAGTCTGAGACCCAGTTTGAATCATGCTGGGCTGCTGCCCACCAAGCCTGGCCCACATTCAGTCCTATGACGTGTGACAGCAGTTTGCCTTGGCTCAGCCATGAGTCAGGCACTGATCCCTGTACTTGATTGCTGCTGACGTCCAGGAATGCCAAATTAGGCAGAGCAGAGGCGTTTCCTGGCAAATCTCCTGAGATGTTGTTTCCCGCCAAAAGTGATGCCATCAGTGGCGCTGCGCTGCCCCAAAAGGCGTCTAGGTTCCCGCTGAAGCTGGAGTTGCTGGCAATCAGGAGGGAAAGCTGCGTGTTGTTGAAGGCGGGAAGGCTGCCAGCAAGCTGAGTGTGGTTGAGGTAGAGGAAGAGGAGGGAAGGGAAGGCAGTAGCAGCTCCCCAGGAAGCTGGGATGGTGCCGCTGACTAATGTCCCTGATAGGTCCAGAAGGCTTAAGTCTGGAAAAGAGCCTGCGAGAAACATCATGGCTTTCAGCATGCACGCCTGACTCTCTCAGTGGAAACCTATAAGGTCAAGGATGAGGTGATACTGCATCCAGATGTCTGCATGCAGCACAAAATTTAAAGGAATTCATCACTTGGCCTTGGTAGTCATTGACAGGTGGTCTGCCCACCACTAGCTTTGGGGACCGATGAGGAACACCCCCACCCACCTACTCAGGGTGTGAAATGTAAGCAAGCTGAAGGAAGTGCAGCCACACCATCCTGAGACTCACTCCTAAACCCTAAATAGGCCAATTGCTTTGCAAGCACCATCACAAGGTGCAGAAACAGTACATCTGACGAAAGTAGACAGAAAAGGAAGAAAAGAAAAAAACTAAAAGACAAGTGGTATGCTGCTCGACATTGAGCTAGCCTGCAAAGCAAGGGGCGCTTCACCTAGATCTGCCCAGCTTCCAGGCAAGGAGCCAGTCAAGTCGGTACCGGCCAAGCCCATGTACTGAAGGGCAGGAAAGGCACCAGGTGCGCCCCAACTGCTGGGCAAGCTCCCTGCACGCAATGCAGCAAGGTCTCAAACCGGCAGAGTATATGTCTCAAAGTCATGATGAGCGTCTGACGCATGTCAGCCAGACTGTTGTGCAGCAGGCTTGCATGGTCCTCGGGTCTTTGCTTCATGAATGCAAGCAGGCTCTATGATGCTGTATGATGCAGGTGAACTTGGTAAGGTTCTTTTGATGTTTGCATGCTGAGCATAGCTGCGCAGGGCTAAGTCATGTCTCACTGTGCAGTCCTGTGCAACATACAGAAGCAACACTAAAGGTGATGCGTGGTGCATGATGCATTGCACATGAATCCTGATGCATGATGCGTGGCACATGGTGCATGGTTCAAGGCGCATGGCAAATGGTGAGGAATCACTCATCCCCTTCATGGATGCTGGTCATGCACCCATGGGGCAGCACACATGGTAAAGGCATGTACCTGACAAGTTGGTCTCCAGAACTTCCAGGTTGACCAGTTTTTGCCAGGCAGTGGGGCTGCCCCAAGTTGCCGGTAGACTCCCTGCACGCAGTACACATGTATCAACCTTGCCTTAGAGCGTCAGTACTTTCGGTAAATTAAGTTGTAATTTAATTAGCACAGCCCTGATGAAAACACCACATGCATTTGCTTGCAAGCATGGCGGCTGAGCTTTGATAGCTGTGCTGTGCATGAGAAGCTTCTGCAAGCACAAAGCTTGTAGGCATGGGGATGTTCCTGCGCAACACACTTGACAAGTGTGACATGCTGTGTGACAAGTGTGGCAAGCGTGGCAATTGTGACAAGTGTGACAAGGGTGACAACTAACTAACCTGAGATGTGAGTCTGATCCACTTGCAGTGCTACCAGCTGCGGCCAAGCCCCCGGGATAGCCCAGCTATCAGGCAGTCCCCCTGTGATGTCAGTGTGCACCAATGATATATTCATTAGTTTCAAAAAGGCATCAGGGCTGCCCCAAGCTGAGGGCAATGGCCCTGTGAGCTGTGTGAAGCTGGCATTTAGTATCATGAGGCTGGGGAAGGCTTGGGGCTGACCCCACTCAGGAGGGAGGGACCCCTGTAAAGTGCTTTGTGACAGGTCCAGACTCTGCAGCATGACACTAGCAGCTGTCAGCAAGGCACACTGAGTTATATGTACTGGATCTGCATGCTCACCCTATGTAACAGGTGGAGTGTTTGGGTTGACTACAAGGGGCGGCACATGAGCCCCCAAGGGCAGGGAATTGAAGGGCAGGGCAGAGGCCCTGTAGGCTGGATCACTGCCATCAGAGCATGGTGACAAGTTGAATGTTATCTCAAACTAGGCCAGACCAGACAATCCACCCCACGCAGCACATGAGGGACTTCGTTGATGAGAAGTTACTTAAATGCACTGGACACCACAGCCAAAGGCACTGTACCTGTAACAAGGGGAAGCTGCTGTTCTCTGCCCACGTGGCGGGTAGGTCTGGCAGTGTGCCATTGATTTTGAGAGACACGAGAGAGTCCAGGCACCCAAGGGAGTTCCACTGCATGTCGTAGTCTGGCTGCCACACTATGCTGAGGCTGTAGCCTGTGCTGCTGTATGCCTCCTGCCTACCCAGACCTGAACACAGCAGCAAATGTGGCATTTCAGTAGTGTCCAAACGTAGGTCAAAGGTGCAGCGGCTGTGATGTTGACAGCAATGCAACCCCACTGTGTGGTGCACTTTGGGTTTGATGACTGCATCAACACTGCCGAAGCACAGGTCTGCACGGTCAGGCAAGCAATGGGTTGGTCATTGTTCATGTGGCTTCTTGTCGTGTGTCTGTGTGTGAAATCAGGTGAGGCTCAAGGCTGAGAGCACAGCGTATTGCTGTGAGCGTGGAAAGATGATGTGAGCTTATATCTTGACACCATGTCAGTCAGACAGACAGACAGACAGACAGGCATGAGGGACATTGACATCCCAGGTATGATGATATACCTGTTAGCACTTCCATTTCACAACCTGACAGGGTTTCATTTGCTGGTAGGGTGTGCCCCTCGCACAGCTCTGGTTGCTGCTGGAGCAACAGTAGCACATAACTGGCTGGAGCCCAAATCTTTGATACTTTCATCACAGCGGACAGACAGTATTTTGGATGGTTTTGGCAGATTGGAGAACAGCTAGTGGTCAAATGGGGATGTTGAGTTGTCCAGTGCGGGAGCAGGTCACTGCTGGGCTGCTGTTGATGTTGGCCTGCAAATATTGCGGTGATCAGAGTTAGGTATGTCCTGAGCCCCTCTTGACAAGATGGTGAAGCATAGTCATGTCAAGACTTCTAGAAGATCTGTTCTAGAAATGGAGCGCGGCCTACCTTGTCACATGAACGCCATGCAGAGCTAGTGCAGTCTGCTTGTACTACTGCCAATATATGGCGCACTTTGCATGCACTGTGATGTAAAGTACTAATTATCACCATATGAACATGTATGCAGGTTCCTGCCAGACTAGGACTGTCTCATTGCGCATACTGTTCAGCAAAGCTCTACAGGGCGGCCCTATATGTTGCAGAATGAAAGGCAAGGCAGCCCGCCCAAGAGCCGATGCTTTATAAACTACTTGCAACTGTGATTCTGGAAAAGACACGCTGGTCAGAGTTAGTGCCTCTGCAATCCTTTTCGTGCGATAGGGTAGTTACCGACCTGTGGTGCACGTCGTTGAATCGCACACGGTTGCGAGCGGTAAGACAGGCAAGACTGTTCAGCAATGTTCTCAAGGCTGATGAGAGCCTGGCAACCGAGTGCGTATCCGCCCGAGCTCGCCTATGGCGCAGTGCAACCCTCGATCACTCGCCCAGTTGCGCCGGGATGGCTTTCCACGAGATAAGTCGCTGCAGCGCTCTGGATACGTCACGCTGTCAGTAAACAGCCTGAGCAGTTACGCGGACGGTACAAGCAGCACGAGAGCCTACGTCATGCGAAAATATGTCATTAAGACGCTGCTCGTCGACGCCAGGTCCGATGTCTCAAGTGTCGTCTTGTGGAACTGGGGAAGTACGGACGAATCATAAAAAGCTGTCGATGACAAGACACAGCTTTCCTTGGCAGGGACGATATACAAGCTTGCTTTCGTCGAGCGTTTCGCCATTGCGCGATGTTAGTCACAAGCTTACCCAAGGTTCGTGTTTACATTCCAGGCAATTGCATGACTTGCAGGGTGATTTCGGCTATGATGACATTGTCATTGACTGTCCCGTGGTGAACGGCTGTTTGTTTGTTGCTTATCTTGTTCTGTTTGCATGGAGGCCATGTACTGCTGCTCTGCTATGCCTTGAGTGCCTGAGTTGTTGGGGGACAATTTTACACCATTACCTGCAGACAAATTCGATTGGCACATTCATCAGTTGGTCAAGGTTACATACCCTGACACATCCATCAGACTTGTAGGCTGGGTAACGGATGTAAAACTTCTCTCTCAAGCGCTATAAATGTCAAAAGACAGATTGTCGCGACGTTGACTCCTATAACTTGTTAGTTGGTAACCCTGTCGTGTGATGCATGCAAGCTCAATTGTTGCCTTCATGTCCAATATGTCAGTTAGCAACGGCTGCCAGTGATTCAACAAGTGACTGCTGATGATGGCTTAATGCATGTCGTATACATGCATGCGTCTGCAGTTTTGCTTCGTTGATCATGATGATGAGTCATGCAGTCAGCGTCTCGGCCTTTGCTCAGCGACACCGCTCTTCTTTCGACTGCATACTGTATTCGTTCAATCGTCACATGCTTCAGCCTATTGCCTTTATCGCCCAGTGTGTCCAGCTGACAAGGCGAGCGATGTTCGTCAAGTCGTTGTCCCCAAGATTTAGCGTGTGCTTGTGCTGCTCCATCTCGCGTGTCTTCACATGACACAACGCAGCGCTTCGGCCTGTTTTGCTATTCAGTACGAGTGTGTGTTCAGTCCACAACACGACAGAGACGCGCTAGTTACGTGACCTGTCTCAGGTGGAGCATCAGGCCTTCGACGACTGATCAGAACAGTTGGCATCATGTCCTGGTCGCTGATGCTGATACTGGGAATCTTTTTGTCTGCAACACTCCTGATCACTATCTGGCAAGCAAGCAGCATTGGACAGGTCAGAAGCCCTGCTGTCAGTGATGCATCCAGCTTCCTGTAAGGGCAAACATACTTTGTGCAGGATTTATTGCCAGACGAAGCCTATGCAGCCGGAAAAGATAACCTGCTGCCAGCAACAAGTAAGGCAGTGTTTGTTGATGGGTTGCATTTCCTCAAAATTGCAAAAGGAGAGCTACTGAAGTAACAGCTGCACGTGCAGTCTGGTGGCATGCACCATTCTACAGCGGTGGGGGGTACAGCTCAGAAGCTGTGGCTTTCATGCTGGCCATGTGGAACTCGCCAACTTTGTCACGCAAGCGCTTGTGGGTTGCACAACATGGAGATGGTTTCAATAAGGACGCATATGATGTGAGTATTGCACAAGTGGGACACATAAAGATTTTAGGCCTTCTGCTTTGCTTCTCATTTGTCTCTTGCCGCGTTATGCAGCAAATCATGCCACAAAACCATAGCCGCATACATTGCTTCTGTCTGATCATGTCTCATCTTCACCTATCAGAGTGTTTCTGAGTTCTCTTTTGGTTGCCAGCATAACTGCTGCAAGTCTGACAAGCGTTTGTACTCAAAGTCATCCTTGTGCAGACGAACCTGCATCATATGCTGCATAGCACAGCCCCTGCATCAATGCCCAAGCTTGCATCACATACCAAGCCTGTCTGCAAATGGTAGTGTATCAAAAGTATCTTTGGTAAATGCTAGATCAGGCTTTAGCGCCAGCAGCTCGGTCTGCTTTGAAGTCCATGGAGGGAGGACATCTTTCCAAAGCAAAAGTCCCCTTGGTCATTGTCTGCCACAGTGAACCAGGCAAGTACACTTGGAGTCTTGTATATTTGCAAACATGTATAGCAACTTGACTGTTCGCCAGCACGTTTGGTATCTTGTACATCTGTAAGTGATGCTAGCGGTGCTCAATGCCAGCATAGGCGCCTGCTGCTTGTCAAGTCAATTTACATGTATTCAACCTTCTGAGTGTAGCCATGTGTATTGCTTGGCATGCACATGCCTTCTGGCATGTAAGACCTGATGGCTACTTTGGTTGTACAATGCACACTTATTGCACAGCAGCTCATGCACAGCCTGCAGACATGCACTGACAACGAAATACGGCTTGCCTCACAGGGGCTTGGTCAGTCCCCAATTTTGAATGGGGCAGCCCCAACAACTGTCCACCCAACAACCTGCAACCTGGGCAAGCTTTCCTGGTGGGCCGCACAATGTTTGAGACAGACCGGCTGAGTCCTGAGCGCGAGCGCCGCTGCAACGCAATGGACGAGATCTGGGTTCCAACTGAGTTTCATCGACAGGTTTTTGCAGACTCTGGTGTCAAGGCAAACAAGTGAGCCCCGCAGAATCTCATCAGCCTGACTGACAAGCCCCCTTCAAAGTACTCTGTTGACTGTGTATGTCCACAGGCTATGCATGAGCAACATATGATGTGCAACGAATTACACGGGACAGCAAGGGTGCATATTAGGTCTTGCCCTTCAAAAGGCATGCACACACTATTGGGGCCAGGCCATGCATGTGGCTGCATCCAGAGAACTGGGCATATGAAGTCGGGTCTGACAGGCTATGCACCAGCAGGAGATGATTTGTACAGCTCTGAAGTTTGCCATACATGCAGCGTCCATAGAGTAAGCCATGTTTACCAGCTTGACTGAAAGTTGGCACTCCTTGTATCAAGCATCTTATCCAGAATGAATTGACTGATTGGCAGCTGGGTGAGAAATTGCACAGCCCATGCTTCACAATCACACAAATCCATATGTGGCATGATATATTCATATACGCATGGATGTGCTGCAGGTTGCATGTGGTTCCAGAGCCAGTGGATGTGGACTTCTTCAACCCGGCAGGGGTGACCCCTCTGGAGCTGCCTGTGGGGAAGCTGGTGTTTGGGCGAGCCCGGTCAGAGGCCAAGACTGTGGCTTTCCTCTCTGTAAGCCTCTGTCAAGTTCCTACATATGCATGCCGTGCATGACAAGCCAGAAATAGAAACTCTGAGGGCAAAGAATGTGGCATTCATTCCTGCAAGCCCTGGTTACAAAGTCACAGACAACTTACCTTGGGTCTACTTGTCTATAACAACTGCGCTATACTTTTTCCGTGTAGCGTAGCCACAACCCATCAACCTTGCTTCTGCAGATCTTCAAATGGGAACTCCGCAAAGGCTGGGATGTTCTCTTGGCAGCTTATCTGAGTCAGTTCACAGCAGCAGACAATGTTGTCTTGTACATGAAGACCAGCCCATTCCACAGCGACAGCAACTTTGGAGACCATATGAGGAAATGGGCAGCAGAGCATTTGCCGGCTTCAGACGGGCTTGACATGGACATCTTGCCAACAGTGTATGTGATTGATGAGAACATGGCTCAAGACAGGCTGAGGCGGCTATACACATCTGCAGACTGCTTTGTGTTACCTTCAAGGTGAGTCAGCATCCTGTCATCACCATTTCTTGGGAGTTTGCGTGCTTGATTGACAGTGCATGCTTCTTGCTTAAGGACTGTTTGTCATCAAGTAGCAGGAAATAGATATCCACTCAATCATGGACCTTGTGCTGCCAATGAGGCACTGCCGACAGCCTCAATAACATCCTGTGGTGTTGCTTGCCTGTTGTCACATCCCTGCACACTTGGCTGTCACTGAGCATGGACCACAGCAGGAGCAATTACTGTACGGCACAGCAAGAATTTGGACTCATTCACAGCTGCAGATGGCTACACTTGAACAGAGTTTGACAGTGCCTCTGGAATCAGGTGGGTGACCCACATGGGTGCCCTGCCGAGTCAGGAGCATGCCCGGTTCTGCCCTCTCAAAAGGCAGTATAGGTTCTAGACATGAGCTGATTCTGGGAGGGCTGCCCATGCCGGTGCTTTAGCTGGCCCTTGCCTACACAGGATTTAGGTGGGCAGTCAGAACACTGTACTTGACCCCAAAGCTTAGCCCTGTGAATGCAGGGGTGAGGGGTGGGGAAGGCCTCATGTTGAAGCCATGAGTATGGGTCTGCCCGGTGAGCCTCGTGCTCGCTGATAGCTCCCCAACCCCCCAGAGTAAAAACGCCTGAAATAGTCCCGAGGCGTTTCTAGTTTCATGTTTACGCTTTGAAACAAGTGTTTAAGAATTGAATAGGGTCAGTTCTGCATCCCCAAGAGACGTCAGTAGCACTCATATGCAATGCCGACATAAAGGGACCCTTACTTGGAGCTACTGTGCATAGTTGATGGTGGCTTCAAGAGTCTGTCTGTGCATCTGTGGATATTACCAGTCTGCTGGCACGACAATAACAATAGAAACCTGTGCCAGATTTGGCTTGACAGGTGCAAGACCAGTCTTGCTTCTCCTGAAAGGCTTGTACTGAGCGTGCATATTTAAACTGCCACCTACATCAAACTTACTCTCACCCGTCGGAGCCTACGGTAATCTGAACTTCTTTTAAAGTCTCGCCAAAAGCAGCATGATGTCTGGAAACTCACAAATTTGAAACCTTTTCCATCTTTCAATTCTTCTGAACTCTGGTTGTTGACTTGCAGTGATTCCAACAAATTGGTCAGGCCCCACAGCATTCCTTGATGAGGCGGTGGGGTACCCCCTAGCCATTGATGGGCTGGAGTCGGTTGAGGACAAGGGAGCCTTTGAGGGGCACATGTGGGCAGCCCCCTCTGTGCAGCATCTGAAGCAGCTGATGAGCCATGTGTTTCAGAATCGCAAAGAAGCTCAGAAGAAGGGCAGGTGAGTGGCTGCTGCTGCAACCTCATTAGTATGTTCCTAATTCCTACTTGGTAATGGACCGCACGTGACTGCTTGATGAGCTGTTGGTGTCAAACTGTTGGTATGTTTGTATGTCACAGCAATAACAAGCCTTGTGGAATGAACACAGAAACTGTCAGTAGCTCAAGCAGAAAGCCGTGCCCTAGCCAGGATATGGTGTATCAAGTGCGCATCAGCTTAGTGCCTATGTATGGATGCTGCACTCAGGATGGTGCTGAATCTCAAATGGGATCAGGTCATTCATTGCACACGCCTGTTGCACTGACCAGTATGCTCTCAGCCTGCTTCAGTTGATGGTAGCCCACGGCACGCAAGATATCAATGCAGCAATGATGCTGAAGTCTCCTCAAACGGCATGCAGGGCAGCAAGAGCCAGCATGATCAAGAAGTTTGCCCCACCAGTAGTTGCTCAGCAGATCATTGCTGAGTTCTGGCGCATAGAAAAGGAGAGGGCTCAAAGGCAAGGCCCAGCAGTATGACTCCTGTACAGGATGCAATGCAGGAGAAGGCATGGTGTTATATAGCTGGTCTTGTACCAATAGCTGCTTGTTTCGACTGCCATCAGTGTTGGCATAATACGTATTGCTGCACACAAAGCTCCATGGATGCCTCAAGCTTGCGCACATTTTCCTGCTGTGGCTGGCATCTGACCAACAGTCTTGTACTGCCTCTCTGTCCTCTGCTGCTGAAATTTCACGATTGCTTGCTGACTCTGTTTCAAGGGGTGCACGGGCGTGCTTGTAGTGGGTGTTTGCAAAGAAACAGAGACTCCGAGTCAATAACATTTTAAATGCCAGTGTCAAGCCAACAAGTCAGAGCACATAACGAAGGAGATGAAGATAGTGTGTTTAGGAAGTCAACACGATCCAGCACAAAATTAACGACCTGCATGTGAACCTGTTGCCCAAAGAGTTGTCAAGAAGTTTTCAAAAGAATTTATAGTGTCAGCATTCGTGGTGATAACAGAGCAGCAAACCGTTGCCAAAGTGACCCAAGAACTGGACATTCATCCATCATATGCAACACGGCGAAACTGTGCACACCCAATAATCACTGGCAACATGCTGGCCAATAAGCAGACTACGCAACCCTACCACCACTGATAGGTTTTACTACATTACCCCATCTGCGACACGATTGAAGCCGCCACCTAGACTTATCCATTACGTTACACGTATATACTAAGCGCACGTGCCCTGCGCATAACGCCAGCAAAACAGAGGTTCATATGGCAAAGAAGCACCTTGCCCCTCACAGAAATCGTCTATAAGCCGTGCTTCAACATGGATATTTCCAACAAAATACGCGTCGTCGAGCAGGACACCTTGGGCATGAAGAGAACGGACTCTGGCGGTGTGCGGGAACCTGCAGACCCCAAGCACTACCCAACACTCGGCGGCATCGAAGGTGCGGTGGGCATTTCGAACTCACAGAGGACCTTTTCCTCACTCGGCAGCTTCAAGGACACTTTGGTGTCACGACCTGATGTTCCCAAGCTTCAAATCGGCACGGAAGGCTCATCTGGGGCATCGTCATCATCCTCAGCCACCGAGCCGCAGAGGACAAGGAAGGCCGACAGGACGGGTGCGCATGCAACAGCATCCCCAAAGATACAGGCCAACAGATATGTTCAGGGGGAAGAGGCGGTTCTGGGCGGCTTTGGCGAGGCAGGAGATGACGGTTTGCCCACTCCTAGTCAGCAGGTCAGCTGGATCTGCGATGCCAGTGATAAGCTCAGCTGACTTGCGTGCCCTAGTGCATTTTAAAAGCGTGAGTATTGACTTGTTGCTGTTCTCAGAATATAGCCTGTCAAGATGCTGGCTGAAGGTCTCTTTCTTGCAGGCTGCTGCTAGCTTGGACAACCAGGAGGATGGCTTTGCACCGCCTTCCCCAAAGAAGGTCGTCACACAAGCAGCACAGAGAAGGAAGACTGCTGATGAGCACGCTAGGGAGGAGAGGTTTTACCAGGACCTGGCCCATCCCAACACCTTTGCAGCATTGGCAGATGACAGTGTCAGTCATATGGGTGAAGAGTTGAGTCAGGAACCTCTGGCCGAGGTAGACAACAGGGAGGAACCTGGGCAGGATTCTGTTGCCAGCTCTCGCAACAGGTTGGTGCCTCTTTCATGCCTCAATGCCTATCCAGCTGCATACTCAAGTGAAAGCACCTGACATGCATGGCAACACTCCTGTTGGTTGCATGCCATTTCTTTGGCCCCCATTGAGCCTGATCTCTGCAGTCCAAAGACTGCAGAGCCTACAGCTGTGTCCTGAGCCTGTGTGACGCTGACTGCCCAGACGCCTGACACACGCCAACTGCGCACAATTGATCAGTACAGCATTGCTCATTTGACTGACGGGCGACAAGTATGCAATGGTTTGGTTTTGCAACACTGCATAGCACTACAGGCCAAACAGCAGCAAACCCAGCTAATTCAGAACTTATTTTGTGCAGTCATGTCTCACTGTCCTTTTGCATGTCTGCAGGAGCAGATGGGGGCTGGCGTGGACTAAGACCCTGGGTGTGGTGGCTACTGTGAAGGAGCACCCTGTGACCACTACGCTGGTGGTCACTGCTATCACCATTGGTTTCATGCTGTCAACCAGAAGAAAAAAGTTCCCTTTTGTTCCAACGTAGCTGTAGCAGCAGTGGGTTCTAGAAAATAAGAACCAGTTTATGAAGTTCCCAGTACAGCCTGAGAAAAACAGATATGCGCTGTACAAGTGTGTGTGAGGGCTAAGATTCTCCAGTGTTTTTACAATACAAGGCTGCTTGATGCGTGGGACATTGTTTGTGTGATGGCAGCACTGCAACATCCCTAGTAGGCTAGCAAGAGCAGTACTTGCTAAGTCTCAGACAGTGTTGCAGGTCATGTCCCTACCACCTGTCTGGCATTGGAAGCATGCAAGATCCATATAAAGATGTTTGTGGCGTTGCTGCTGTGAAGTCTGCATGTACACAAATTGTGCAGCCGGTCGGACAGTACTGACATTTCTGGCGTACTGAGACAGCTTACCTGCATGCAAAGCCACAAAAGCAAGGCACTCCATACATTCACTGCAAGCTGCAACTGCTGCTGGGCCTTATTTTGCCTGTAATTGTTGCTAACATCACTCATCGCAACTTGTCCCCATACCAAGGCAGCCAAGTCAGGCTCTGCAATGCAGATTTTTTTGTGCTGGTCCCCACACAACACCAGTCTCAGCCCTGACTTGCCTGCATGCACACATATGTCATATTTGTCATGGGATTCTTGCCGAGCTTCACGCGTTCGGAGGCAACTGCCAAGTGAGAGGACCTGTCGACAATCACGCAGCTTCCGCGAAGAACTCCCAAAAGTCAGACGCGTCATGAAGTCGGAAATTGACAACTTGCGGGCTTTGGTGTGCAAGCACTCGTCAGCCGTTTCACAGTCGACCACCTCTTCACCCACTCCTTTTAAGCAAGACGTTAAGCAAGACTTCGGTGAACATTCGTGAGACCCTTACCATGGGTATCCTTTCAAAACTTGAGCATAAGCTTGATCACAAGCAAGGTGGGCAGCCTCCCATGGGACAGTCAGGCGGCTTGGGACAACAAGGTACTGCTTGCAACGAACCCTTCCTACCGCAGTCAAGTGCTAGTCATGTGCGCGTGCTAATCTCGTGATCTTGGCAAACTCCGTACATCAGTTTTTCTCATCCTGTTCTGCCTGCCTGCAAGCCTGGATGAACTCACTGCTGCAGGCAACTTACAAAGTTAGCCTTCCCCTGCAGAGGTGTAAAAACGTCCATTTGGATGAGGTGTTTGCTTTTTGCAGGGTTTGGTGGACAGCAGGGCTATGGTGGACAGCAGGGCTATGGTGGACAGCAGGGCGGTGGTATGGGTATGGGAGGCATGCAGGGAGGCGGCATGCAAGGAGGCGGCATGCAGGGAGGCGGCATGCAGGGAGGCGGCATGCAGGGAGGCGGCCAAATTGGTCAACATCACCAACATCATGGTGGCATGCAAGGTGGAGGCATGCAAGGTGGAGGCATGCAAGGTGGAGGCATGCAGGTATGTGCCTGTCTTTCTTCGCATCCCTGACAGGAACAATGCCTCGCATGTGCTAGCCAGTTTCAACTGCACCATGCCGTGCTCATACTTGGCATCTAATGTGTTTTTGATTGAGTGCTCACTCAACCTGCATGCAATGTAAACTGTGTATATGTGCCTTCACACTCCACAATGTTGCAACCTGACACATTGCATTTTTGATTTATGTAGCATACTTACTTGCTCATGTGCTTGTCCAATTCTACCCTCTGCTAAACATGTGCTGTTCTCTGCAGGGTGGACAGTATGACAGGCAGCAAGGAGGCATGAATGGTGGTGGCATGGGTGGTCCTCCAGGCATGGGCGGTGGCATGGGTGGTGGTGGCATGGGCGGCCCTCCTGGAATGGGTGGAGGCATGGGCGGTGGTATGGGTGGTCAGCAGGGTGGACGCCATAACAACTTTTAGGTTGCAACTGTCAGTTTGAGGCGCTACTGCTTGCATGTTTCCAGTAGCTGTGATTGCTGATGACATCTGGACTGACTGGGTTTGATAGGCTTATAAACTCAGTTGGCAGCAGTGTATGTCTCACAGTTGTGCTGTTGTGACCTTACAGTTGTTCTGTTCCGACCAAGGCTGGTTCTGATGCTTGTGCTGCGCTTGTTCATTGTCAGCTTTATTTTCTTCTTTGATGTGAAAGCTCATGAGCTCTATGTGCAGTATGTGATAGCAGCAATAACTCTAGTATAAGCAGTTTAAAACAAGTTTAAGCTATACCGTAGGCTGATATTGCTTTCTTTGCAGTTTCCATTATGTAATAACTGTGTTTAATATTCGTGGAGCCTTTAGTAAAAGTTTGGCATGGCACATGGTTTCAGCTGTTGCTCAGTACTATGCTGTTGCTGTCCATGTTACTTGGGTGAACTTCTGACATATGCTATGTCAAGACTCTTGTGACCTTGCTTCATCACGTTGCAAACGTGTGGCAACATGACCACCCAAAAGTCAGTTTGCATAACCTGAAACCATACATGTGTAGCTTGGCATGGGCTGGTCGCATACCGCACTACAGTGATCATGCGACATACGTCGCCTATGCTTTTCCCCCTGATGTTATTGTAACACAATCATTTACCCATTGTGCAAATATTTCCTGGAAACCAGGCATCAAACTAACCGTTCAAAGACACTGGCCACATATTTTGCATTGCAGACCATGGAGAACACTGGATCTGTTGTACAGCATATTCAAGTGTTTGCAAGAGCCGAGTTATGACAGCAGCTACAGGCCATCGACATCTTTGACTGCTTCTGCAACATGACAGCTTTGGATGTCAGAAACATGACCCAAGCAACATAGTTGGCTCATGAGACTTGTCATAGCAAAAGAGTGTCGAGGCAAAGCTTTCCAGGGGGCTATCTCCACCTAACAAGGAGTTAGTTCCTCATTCCGGAATAAGCCTTGCATTTAGTCATCGGACAGCCCTTATTCCGGTTTAAAGTGGAGGGTCACGTTTGCTATTCGGGAATAGGCTCAGAGACCCCGCAGCCTATCGTGCTGGTGGTCCACCTGCCAGTTACAAGCAAGCTTGTTGGTGACTTGTTCAATTACGTTGGCGCAAAAGCCTCTGATGCTTGGCATGTTCGTCTGCTCGTGAACTTGATGCGGTGTCAGGTTGCGATGTCAGGTTGCTGGTCAAACCGATTGTATTACATGCTGCAGAGGAGCCCTGCAGTATCAGGCAAGTTGCGCAAGGTGTACGATGTCAACTACGGTCAAGTGATGTTCAGTGACATCGGTACCGGTGATGCCGACCAGCAGAGTGCGTGCAGCCGCTAACGACGAAGCTCACTTTTCAAAAGCTGCCGCTGCTCTGAGCGACAGCCCGCCTGATGTATTCCGGAATAGAGCTATCGCTAACTCCTATTCCAGTTTGCAACGGGAGTTAGCTTATTCCGGAATAAGGACGGGAATCGAAATTACCCTAGGCTCTTATTCCGGAACAAAGCGCCTTATTCCGGTTTAAGGTCAGGTGGAGAAGCGGCCCAGCCTTACCTTGGCTGACACGTAAACGTCAGCGCACGTGCGTTGAAACGCCAACAAGCGTTTGTATTCAGAATGCAAGAGCCTGAAAAGAGGTGTCATTGCCCGAAATGAAAGCCCTTGTCGACTCTTCTGGGTGGTCGCTGCGCCTGAAATTGCTGCTTGACCACTCTACTTCTTGAGCAGCCTGCGCAACGTGTGATGTTCGCAAAACACCACCTACTTGTTGGTCCAGTCTCAGGTCAGCACCGGTCACGCCGCGTTTGAGTTGCTTGTATACACAGCTGTTCAGCCGCAACCAAATCATGCCTGACAGAGGCATGTCAGGCATGGAGAAAGCCAAATACGTGTTGTTTGGCAAAAGCGGACAGAGTGCGCCGTATGTTTGGCAAGATAGGGAAGTCAGGTTTGATTCACCAATCTCAGCTTTGGACTGCAGACCTGCCGAGACAGTGATTGACAGCATGGTAAAGTTGTGTTTCATTCTGAGTGCGGGTAGCCACCACAGCTTGATCACCGTTCACCAGGTCTGCCTCTGTAGCAGAGCCAAATTGAGGATACCAAGGGCAACAATGGGGAACAGGGCCAGCTGACCATGACCAATCTGCGACTCATGTGGGTGTCAGACAAGTCTCACAGAACAAACCTGACGCTGGGCTACAATTGTATAGTCAACATCAATGTCCGAGAAGCGTCATCTCGTCTCAGAGGTATCTGTGCCAGCTTGCTTTGCTGACTGGGTAGAGGGCAAGACTATCCAATACATTGGCAAGAATGCGCTGTGTTGGTGGGTTGCAGGCTCAACCCAAGCCCTGTTTGTGTTGACAAAGTTTCACACCTCGAAGTTTGAGTTCATCTTCACAAACTTTGTGCGAGACTCTTCACGCCTTTTCACAAGCATCCAGACAGTGTTCAGGGCGTATGACACCAGCCGCATGTATCGTGACCTCAAGCTGAGGGGTGCTCTCATCTCTGACAAAGAGCTCAAATTGCTTCCTCAGGAGCAGATCTACTCCCAGGTCAGCTTACAAACACCATCTGGTATGCAGGCCATGTATCATACTCAATCAAGGTGCATACCGCATCTAGCATGGACACCAAATACAATGCCATAATTGGCATTTGCATGTTGCATTATCTTCGATGGCTATCAGGCAGCTGTACCATGTGAAGGTACTGCGCACCTGCTTTTCTTTTCTTTTCTTTTTCTAATCTTGTTCACTGCACACCTGCTGTGATGCCTGCACAGATAGCATCCAGTAAGACTTGCACTATCCGCCTCATGCTGCCCAATCTGGCTTTGAACAGACGTACGGCCATGCCGCAGAGAAGAACATGCACAACAGCATCTGTATGTTGCATTGTGTCGTTAGACAGACGAAGCGCTCTGTCGTGTTGTAGGCGAGTGCACAAAAACATCTGTACATTCATTGTGTGATTTGACAGACACAGCCTCTCTGTCACATTCTAGGAGAATGCGCAAAGCCATGTGTGCACTCGTTGTGTGATGTACATGTGACAGACACAGCCGCTCTTTGACAGACACAGCCGCTCTGTGCTGTTGAAGGTTAACGGCGTCTGGAATCTGTCCAGTGAGCAGGGCAACCTTGGGACCTTCTTTGTGACCAATGTGCGTCTAGTCTGGCATGCCAACCTGGTGGAGACCTTCAATGTCAGCATCCCATACATGCAAATTGCCAGTGTGCGTGTGCGGGAGTCCAAGTTTGGCCAAGCCCTGGTTGTGGAAACACATTCCAGCAGTGGTGGCTACATGCTGGGTACTACACCCTACAGCTCCCAAATCTCCACAGCTTATCACATGCATGCTATTGTTGGCATTCTTTTGAATGCTCAAGTATGCTCCATGCCGGTATGTAGTGTGCTCTGTTGAGTGTGCTCTCTTGAGGGTGCTCTATATAGTGTGCTCTGTATATAGCGCTTTTCAGGACCTCGAGGTGATGCTGGCTGGCCTTGTTTATGTGTGAGTACATGTGCTGGCCTGCATGCATGTTAGTCAAGCTGCAGAGCAGCATGTATGACAGCAGATCTGCATACACACAAACAAGGCCAGCCAGCATCACTTTCCTGTGATGAGTCCTGAGTGACATCATGCTACCATTGACAGTGTGTCAAGCGAACACTGCCAAGCTGCGTTTTGCAGCAATGCCATCTGATGTTTGACATCGCTGCAAACCAGGATGAGGCTGAGCCAGACAAGCATATGCTTATCTGCACTTGGTCACTCGTTGACTGCTCTACTGTTCAGCGCTGTTCCCCAATTGCCAAGGGAAAAATTGGTTGAGACATTGCTAGTGCTGCAGGCTTCAAGGTGGAGCCCCAAGAGCGCATGGAGAAGGTGTTCACTGAAATAGACACTCTGTGGCAGGTGAGCAGAACCATCCCCTGTCGGTCCTTGTGTACACCTACAGCAACATGCTGCCTGCGCAGTTGCTGTCTGAGCCTGGCTGCTGGCACAACTGTTGTTCCGCAGTGTGACCGCAGTGTGCTTTCTGCTGCAGCATTGACACAAATTGTGGGGCATCCGACACCAGCTGGAACTCTGTCTCATGTAGCACATCACTGCTTTTGATAGCATGTCTCAGCACTTTCTGGCACTGCTGCTGCTCATTGCAGACTTGCAAATGTGTGACGACCAGACACACAAAGCTTGACTGCCATGTTGAGGATGAAAGCAATAGAGTAATGCACCTTCTGCAAGGTATGAGCACAGTACAAGCTGTGTCTGTGCAGGTGTACTCAGCTGAGCCAATTCTTGGCGTCCAGTTCACGGTGGAAGATGCTGCAAGGCCACTGAAGGACATTACAGTCTCACGCCCGTAAGGCTCAGAATGCAGGCATCACTCATGTAGCACTGTGCCGGAGTGATGTGGAGCAGACTAGACCAGGAATCTAGCTGCAACTTTTGCTTGCTTCTTGTGCGATAGCGGTGTAGAAGCTTAGTCATGTGCAGAAGATTGCAATCACATGACTCATTGGCTTGGCACACATGTCATCAGGCCTCCATTTGCCAAAAGACAACCAGGATGTGAGCAAGGTGCAGCTACAGCAGAAAATGAGCATGCATACTTGCACTTGGACTGCATGCATTGCCGAGCTGGTTACTTATGCAATGCATGCAGTCCTGATCCGAGTATGTTGTACATGCTGCAGGCAGGACGATGTGCAAATTGTGGATGCTGACACTTCAGATGCATTTGCCGCCTACTATGCAGAAGACAGCAAACAGGCAGACCGGGAAGTGATTTTCAACCCTGAGCTTGGTTTGGCAATGGAGGCTTTGCCAGCTGGTCTGACCTTGCAAGAGCTTTGGAGTGTTGTCTGAACCTTGCTTTGCTGCTGTGCTATATTAAAATGAAGGGCTAGAAGGTATTTTCTGAATTGCTGGATTCAGAGATGTGTCCCGGAGTATGTACTGCAGATCCTGGTGATGCAAATGCCTGCAGGGCGTTGGCTGCCTTCTGTCCCGCTGCTACTACATGGTGTACAGGAACTGTTCAGACCACTTATGCTACAGCAACTGCTCAAGGCAGCATGTAGATTGTTTTATGTTCTATGTTAAATGCAGTGATAGCTGCAGCAACCATCATGTGACTTCTGGCCTACAAGAGTCCACCACCACCACATCAGCATCCCATGCAGAAGCAAGTCAGCTGCTGGAGGTACTGAACGATTCTTTTAGGCAAAATGCAGATGGATTGAGCATCTCTTCGCGCAAGACACAAAGGAAAGGGCTCAGCTTGTTGGCATGGGGGCTTTTTTTGCATGCATGCGACTAAATGCTTGCACTTAACACTCATGAGCTTGCAGAGCCTAAATTTGGGCTTTAAAGGGGCAATTGCAGGGGCAAGCTGGCTTTAAGTTACAGCTCAGCTAGGGTTTGTACCTGCAAAGAAGCGTCCCCTGAGCTGCAATACGTTTGCTTCGCTGGGGTAGCTGCACATGCCGCGGTGCTAACGCTGTCTCTAGCGTATTGCACACATTTGTTGCGGCTCGCTGGTTCAAGCCACCACAGCTATCAGCGGATCTTCCCTTCATACAGGTAAGCTAGCAGCTAGCAGTGTCAGCCTAGGTTGAGTTAGCACTGTGAACGCTGTTGTGCATGACACTACACATGTCGTCAGTGTATACATTTCTCCTCAGTATTTGCGCTGGGACATCTAGGGTAGGTAGCACTTCGAGTTTTTTTGCTTGCTTTTGTCCGGAGGATGTTCAGTGTTTGTCTCGGTGTGCTGTCATCGTCCATCGCAAGGCATGGACATACAGCAACACATCCCTCAATCTGCACAGCGCAGCCTGCAAGCACAGCTTTCAGTTGGCAGCTGGAAGCCGAACAGCCTTGGCCGTACAGTCCAGACCAGCCTGTCACTGTTTACAACCTCAGCTAGTTGTAGGTTTAGGGCTCGTCCTCAGCTTCAGCAACGCCTCGTTCTGAACTTCACGAACTTCAAGCCATTCGAGGCGCAGCACCAGCATCAGCTCAGCAGGCGCACTAGTCTGACCCTCAGGTTAACTTTTGCTGCAGAGAACTCGTCTTGCTTGCAGCTACCGCGCCACAGGTAAGGCGTTCATGTTGTTCGGCTCATGGTATAATCTTTTGCCTCAGTTGTACCTTTTTGTATCTGGTTTTCCCAGCTCTCAGTGTGTGCGTCCGTTCAGATGATGCATGCTGGATACCCTGGACAGTACACTGACACCAGAGCCAGCGTCGACTGCAAGTACTTCCTGGAGGGGCGTTGCTCACTAGGAGATGCATGTCCTTTCAGGCACAGAGCGGTAAGCACTCTCATGTTGGGGGCTTGCTGGTACAACATGCATCTGCCCCTGGTACACCATGCATCTGCTGTCAGACTTAATATTTTCACCTTCTGACATGCTGTCTTGCAGGAGCTGTTTAACACAGCTGCAAGGGCAAGGGCAGCTCTAGCTCCACATTCACAGCCAATTGTTTGCCACTTCTATCTCAATGGCAAATGCACAAAGGGAGCCTCTTGCGCTTTCCAGCATGTGAGTTACCCTGAGCGGTCTGCATCTCGCTCACAGCTGAAGTCACTTTCCGACACATCACTCTGTCTGCCCTGGCATGCAAGCGCAACCTACGCTTGTTTTGACTGCAGCCACAGGCATATTGTGTCTGGGCACAAAGCGTCTCCACAGTACAAACAATATCTGCACTGACAAAGCTTTCTTTGCTAAACTGACAGTGCCATATATGTCGCGACGCAGACGTGCTGGATCAGCCTCACATTGAGTTCAAGCAAGGGCTTCTCAACTCTTGTTGTCTTTTGTGTTGCTTACATGATTCTTGCATTTGTATTTGTACACGATCTTTTGGACAATGATTTATGATTTGTCTTCATCAAGCTGTGATTCTAAGAGTGAAATTGCTGATGCCAGTGTCCTGCTTTGCTGCAGCCACAGCAAGCTGCGCCGTTGGCTACATCTCGGTCGGCAGTACAGCCTCAGGAAGAGATGCAGATAGACTTCGAGGACGATGAGTCTCCTCGTCAACCTGAACAGACTCGCTCTGCCAAGCCTGTTACTGCCAGGCAGCCCCCTGTACAGGTATGCCAGCTTTGAAGCATACAGCGCAATGGAGCACTGTAATGATGTCTTTCGTGGCAAAATATTGGCAGGAGTGCATCTGGATGCTGACTGGGCTTAGTCACGGAAGCGCTAAATATCTTGCTTTGGCTGCCTTGCAGCTGCCTCAATCTGTAACTTCTGTTTCTGCAACAGAAACAGTGTGGTTGATCATCATTGCTCAAAAGGTCATCCTGGGAAATATCGAGGTTGGGAAACGGCTGTCTTCCTTGCAGTTGCTTGCCATTAGCTTGGTTTTGTTCCATATGCAATATGCAACACTTATACTTTAGAGATATCCTCCATACATCAGAATCCATACCATTAGCAACAGCAAGCAAAGTAATGCCATAGTAACATGTTCAAACAAAAGCAAAAGACGACCAAGGTAGGGAAGTGCAGAAATTATAGGTTCGTACCAAAATGGTCATCTGTTCCCCTCACAGTTGCTGTGCACCTGTTGCAGGCCCGCTTGGGTCCCAAGCTTCAGCAAGCTCAGCCAGGGTCAAGAAGAGGAGAGGAGCAGGCTGCCCATCAGCCAGTCCAGAACAGGCTTGGGGGTCAGCCAGGGGTGCACAGGAGGGCAGACGTTCCCCCCATGGCTCACAGGCGCCAAAGCACCTCTGCTGACCAGGTCAGAATGGATTCTGGAAGCCCTTGCTTGCGGATTTGCAATGAGCTCATACATGTAGCTTGAACACATGCAACACTGCTTCCTTGCTGGCTGCGGCAGGTGTTTTGCAGTTTTTGCTTGGCGCATGCTTTATGAGGTTTCTTGTATCATCTGCTGCAAGGCTCCGGGCTGCGGCCTTAGGAGGCTCTTGTTATGATCGCTTAAAAGCGTAAACTTTTCTTTTCTTTTTATCTGCTGCAAGGCTTTGTGATCCCCAGTTATGCTTGCATTGTGGTCGTCGCGCAGCTAATGTAGCAGTATTGCTGTTGTGTTTTCTGTGTCAAACACCACAGGCAGCGCGGTGTAACCAGTTGCTGGCAGTATCCAAGACAATGAACTGATCAAAACATCACAGAACCAGTTGTGTCAGTTGGCAGAATTTGGCAGCATGCCTAAAGCAAGTCTGGCCCTATAGGACGACAAGGAGAAGGCTTGTCCTGCACGTACCTAGCTCATCATGAGCTGGAAAGCGCTCTAATCAGTATTATTGTTATTATAGGATGACAAGGAGAAGGCCAAGGGATCAGTCTTCCAGAGGCTCAGCACGTCTAGACCTGGCACACCACTCGACAGGCTCCCCTCCCCCTCTATCCCAGCAGACACCAAGCCGCCCTCCCGCCCCACTGTCCGCCCCACAGACGCCCGGGAGCTCCTTGTGCAGAATATCACAACCAAGGCTAGGGTGGGCAGGAAGGAGGCAGAACTGGTGAGGCCAGGGGCTGTTTGGCCTGAGCTTACCACAAGGAGGGTGGTGGCAGTCAACAAGGGGGCCAAGGGTACCCCTACCCCAGCCCCTGTGCATGCCCCCAAGTTTGCTTCCCCTGCTACTTCAGATAGTACTGGCCCTAGGTAGGGTTCAGGGTTGGCCTGTTGTTGCAATGTGCAACGGTCAAAGCGGATGTGGTTTGGTTTTGCATCTTGTGCATACAGTTGCGATGCCATAAAGTCTTTGTCCTGAGTGCGACTGTGACACAGCTGAGCATTTGCGGGTTGTGCTAAACGGTACTTTGCATGCTACAAAAAGTGCTTTTGACCGGTTTTTTGCCCTGCCTTGACTTGGTTTTCAACGTCTGCACATAGCGATGTTGACCAATGCTTGACTTGGATTTTGTTCCTTGTAGGAAGTCTGCCTTGGAGCGCATTCAACTGCCCCAGCAGAATGGCACAGCCCCTGCCAGCAGCGCCCGCACACCAGTCACTAATCCTGCCGCAGCCTCCAAGCCCAGGCGGGCTTCTGTTGTGCCCTTCACCAGCACTCGCATGAAGCCCAGTGCCTCCTCTTCCCAAACCCCTGCACAGACCCCCACCCAGGCAGACACCCCAAATGTGACCCCTGCTGCTGGTAGGTGCTGCTGACCAAACAAGCCAGACTGCTTGCTGTACCTGAAACCAAATCCTGCTGTCTATGTTTTATGCCCTGTCTCTGGCACCACTAGGATTTAGGAGTCCTTGTGATCCAATTGCGTCAGACTGTACATTGCCTGCTTTGGTTTTGCAGAAGCTTGTGATTGGTGGGCCCTGGTCACACAGAGCAAATTGTGTCATACAGCAACAAGATCTTGTTGTAGCGACTGCTCATGTCCCCGTCCAATTTGTCATATGTATTGGCGTATACAAATGCATGGTGTGTCTCAGACTATGTGTGCACTTCTCACGCCTCTTGATCCATTAACTGAATCTTTCTCTGTTTTGCAGGACCTGGTGCTGGTCCTGGGCCAAGTTCTGAGCAGTCCACAGGAGGCACTGACAGGAGGGGCAGGCAAAAGATCACCTGGCAGCCACCCACCGCCTCACAGAAGGAATCGGATGCACAGGTGCACATACTGATCATGTCTCTCTTCAAGGCAGCATTGCTAACTCAGTGAGGGGTGTTCTTGTTGAAGGTGGTCAGTCCTAAGCCTGACCGAGCAGTCAGCCTGCTGCTGATGCACATCTCATCATCTCTTCATGTTGTGGTATCCTTCAAGTTCAAAATCCACGCTCCAATTTCAAAACCCATGGCAGCATCATCCAGCATGATGCACCAAAGCAAGCGTGTGAGCCACAGCCTCTCTGCAAGGGAGACCTGCTTCATCTGTGCATTCAGCTGCTCATATGTCCTCCTTGCTGCCGTCTCAAGTAACTCTCTGGATGATTGCCGAAAGATGTAAACTCTGTCTTGTCTCTTCTTTCTTCTGCTCATTTGACAATGCAATATGCAGGAGGCAAGGGCAAACCTGAGCAAGCGCAAGGCTTCTGATGCAGCTTCTCCGGCCCTGGACACAGCTGCTGCTGCTGCTGCGGATGAGCTGTCCCCCTCCAAGCGCATCAAGGCACAAGCCGCCTCCACCGACAAGCAGGTCAGCATATATCAGGATCTTTGAATTTTCTGAATTTTGTCTTGCACTGACATGACTTGCATGGCCAGCCTGCTTTCTTGTTTCTGTTTGCCTTGTGGTTATGCGTGTTGGCCCTTGGCCCATCTTTACTTTTCTGATGGCAGCTCGGTGAGCATCTGGAAGGCCCCTGCAAATGCAGTTTGTGACTTGCCTTCAGTCCCCGTGTTCATTCTGATGTGTTGTCAACAGGCAACCAGCGCTCCCAAATCAGCAGCACAGCCTGTGGCACACAAGCCTGCACAACCTGCAGTGCAGCCCCCTGTACAGCAGCCAGAGGCAACCACAGCAGCAGCAGCAGATGCCAGTGAGGGTGAACAGCAGATTGACATCCTTGAGGAGCTGCAGGATGTGGACAGCATATTGGATGATGACGAAGCACAGCTCAAGGCAAGTGACTGCGTTGTTTGCTTGCTGTATTTGTGCTACATGTTGTGCTGCATGTGTGGTGCACGCTGCTGCATCTTGCTTGGCTGCGCAGCCTGTGCTAGCGAATAATGCTCATGTTACCAGTATGATTGCGCTTATGCTGTGCTGGCCTGTCAAAGGTGGCAGTCATATGCTGTACTTAGTTACATGTTGGTAGACAGTGAGCAGGACTCACGCTTTACGCTCCTTTGTAGGGAGATTTGTTGGATGAGGCTGCTGATGATGACGTGTTGTTCGAGGATGACTTTGACGACGAGGCCACAATGAGAGAACTTGAGGCTCTGGGCTGAAGCACAATGCCACCATATTGACAGCTTGTACCAGAAGAGATTACTGCAAAAAGCGCCTTGGACCTGTGTCTTGTAATGTTTCCCAGATGTGCCATGTCTTAAATCGTCAGGTTGTGTTTGTATGCAAAACATGTGGTTTGTGAATATGAACAGATGCCTTTTGCATAAATCTCATGGGATGCAGCTGCAGACATAATGCATCTTACTTCTAGGACTGTGGCTGAATGACATGCTGATCTGGCCCAGCATCTCTGGCCCAATGCAGCTGCTGCAGCTTCTTGCTGATGGCACTCTGTAACGCAATTTGATGCAGCCAGGTCTACCAGTGGGTTGATGCACACTCTTGGTGGCTCCGTGACCGCATCACAGTACGGATTACATGACCCTGTGACTTTGTACAAGGTCTTCAGCTGTTGTCAGCCTTTGTGCTGCACAATTGTACAGCATCTGAACGGGAATAGGGCCTGGATCAGGAATGCATACAAGGCAACCACACGTGCCCTGTGACACGAAACAGCCACCGCATTTCAAGAATGTAACGCGTGATTGACATCGGAGAGGTCATGTCCATGATGGATAGTCAGGGTGAGTACAACGTGCACCACACTTGCCAAGGTATGGTAACAGTTCTCAGAAGGTCTTACATGTTTGATTGTGTCTAAAGAGACCGACCTGTGATGCCAGGATGAGCATGGCTTGAGAGATATGTATCTTACTATAGGTAAACTAGCTACAAGTCAAGGCAAAGCTAAATAGACATAGCGCTTAGGAACCGCGTACGTTAAATGTTTACTCGATCACAATACCAAATATGAAAGCATACATCCAGCAAATTTAGCTCCTGTCCAAAGGCGAGCAGCCTCAGATGCCAGTTTGGCACTGCCCACACACAGGGCTGTCGTACAGAAATAAAGGAACAGCAGCACACCAAGACAAGCCCAACAAAGCCTTCATACTCAACAATGACCATAGCATGGTTTGAGCAGTGAGATCTGATATACAAATATCCAGAAGATGATCAATGACCCAGCCATTTCACCAGGCTCTGCAAATCAGTGCAACCTCTAGGACATGTTTCTAATTCCAAATCATGAAGTCCCCAGCACAGTTGCAGTCACTCTTTGGCAAACACCACCACATGGTCTGTATTACGGTAAACATGCTTGTGACCAGCCTCTGGTGCCAAAAACAGCTCCCCTTGCATGGAAACATACCTGCAGCAGACCAGACAACAATGATACTGAGGCATGCTGTCAATGCTGCACTCCACTTGTGCTGCTTTCACATCAAGACATCCCTCACTCACACATTGTGTACAATTTCACTCATCGCCACCATTCTACCATCTTTTAGAACAGCAATTTTCATGCTTTTTGAACTCACGGCATTGTGACATGTTTCAGACAACTTTGTTTCATGTGTGTATGGAACTGATGCATTTAGGTCAATCGGTCTTAGCTGACCCCCTGCAACCTCTGGTCATGATGACCACCCCAGAAAATTCCCATACGGAATGACTGACTAGGTACACAGGCGTGGAGCTGTCACAGCGAAGAATCTTACCCAATGGCTGTTTCTGTCTTGCTACGGGCATATTCAGCCACTTCTGCAAAGGTGGTCTTCTTGAGATCGTGGATGTGGTAGTCTGCAGGTTCCCTCAATCGCACTTCTTGCCCTTCAGTGCTGTGGATCAGCTCTGACAGTAAAGGAGCTAATACTGGCTCAGATGTTACCTGCAGCCGTACACAGCCTGAGAGGGCACAACTCTATCTAGACAGCCTTTCAAGCACAATGGCCAAAACATACGACTGGACGTTAACATAGCCTCAAACACTTGTCCACTGTTGTTGATCATGGGATGCATGGCTAAGAAAGCGTTGCAATCACTGTGTCTTAGCCTAATGCCCAGGCTTCACACTTCGCGAGTATACTTGGAACACACATCACGGACACTGTCCTTGTCCACGATGTGTGACTAATGAGAAGCGTGACACTGTCCTTGTCACGCTTCTCATTATCAGAGTGCATCAAGAAGATGGTCATGAGAGCAGCTGCCTATGCTAGCAGTGAGAGCGGATCATGGCCGGCACTGTGCTGTTCTATGCTCTGTGCATGGCAGACATGTGCTTCGTGCAAGGCAGACATGTGCTTCACGCAAGGCAGACATGTGCTTCACGCAAGGCAGACATGTGCTTTGTGCATGACAGACATGTGCTTCGTGCAAGGCAGACATGTGCTTCGTGCAAGGCAGACATGTGCTTCGTGCAAGGCAGACATGTGCTTTGTGCAAGGCAGACATGTGCTTCACACAAGGCAGACAAGTGCAATCCTGTGTGATGCGATGCTGACATGTAGCAGTGACGGTGAGTGCCTACTGTGGTGGTGCAGCCCATCAGAAGCAACATTACCAAGCCTGCTATGAAGACTACCCTATTTAGGGTTTACTATATTTAGGGTAAAGGGTGAACACCCTATATACGCCACAGTACTTTGCTACTCAAAAGGCAACCTGGTCAAACCGCAAGCCACATGGCGAGGCAGCAAGCGCAGCAAGCTGACACAACAACAAACGACCATACAAAAGACTTGCTGAATTTGTTGTGTAAAAAGTTGCAGACTGAAGCTGTTGTGCTGCAGATTTTTTTTGACATTGTAAGCTGGTAAAAGTAAAGGTGAAGCCGTCGTAAGCTTGTAAAAGTGAAAGTGAAGCTGTACCTGTGCCATGAGACCAGAGACAAGCTCATCAGGCTGTAGCAGCTCAGCGGTCATGGTGCCTTGGCTCAAGTCCTTCACCATGTAGTTAGCCACCTTGACGGTCTGAGGGCAGCGCACCACCCCAACCACGTGCACGGGGTGGGACCGGGGGCGCTGTGACTCTATCAGCAGGTCTTGCACCATGATTATGCTGGAGAGCAAGCTCGCATCAGCCTGCATCACGCACATGTGCTACAGATATGTGCTACAGACATATACTATAGACACAAACATGTAATTTGTTGTGCACATGTGCTACTTGCTGAGCACAGTAGTAAGTTGTTTCATGTCCCTACTGGTTTTTGTTGTTTATCAACTGGCCTGTGCTTCTTGCTTGTAGACATGTCCATTCAATGGTTGCAAACAGCATCACCCAATGCTTGACAGAGAGGGCCAGGCCACCAGGTATAACACAATGCTGGGACGTTGGAGGTCCATCCTCATCATCGTTACAGTTAGAAGAGCTGCCAGCAGTGGCTCTGCCTGATACACCACTCACGGCAAGCAAGACTCTTTTGGATTATTGACCTATTGTCTTGGACTATGACATATTGCCTTGCAGCTCTGAGCTACCATCCCAGGAGTCTGATGACAGGACTGCCAAACGGCAAAGATCCCCCCCCACTACAATCAGTCCTTACAGCTGAGTCCTTATACGGCGTTTCTGTTTGAAGTCTGCTTGTGCACACACCTCGTTGTCAGGCAGATCCTCTGCAGGTCCTATGATGATGGCATCAGCTTCGCACACACCGGCCTCCTCCAGTGCGCCTGAGTGGTCCACATTGCCGCACAGGTACCGGAACTCAACAGCATTGTTCTCGTCCTCTGGCCAGTTCTGCACACGCCCACATGAGATCAGCACACAAATTTGAGCTGACTTGTTCAGATGAGCAGCATGCAATGTTCAGTGATTTCAGCCCAAAAGTGAACAGCCCATGGAAATTTCCATATCTGGCCAGTTCTGCACACCCACACATGAGAACAGTACACATGTTTGTGCTGAGTTGTTCAGATGAGCAACACGTGCTGGTCAATGGCTTCAGCCCAGATAGTGGACAGCCCAGCAAAATTTCACATTAAGTTTCTGGCCAGTTCTGCACACCCAGACAAGGAGTTTGCACAGACTCAAGTGGTTTTGGATTCATCAAGCATGAGACAGGGACTGCAGCCCAGCTGCGGTCACCCCAGGAAGCGAAAAGAGCTCAAAAGGAGGTTGTGTCAAGTTCCTTGGAGGAGTAGTCAAAAACATTAAGATGAGGTTGATGCCTTGGGGGCTGCTCCGACCCAATTGTGTCAACATAGCCACATGTGCAGAGCAACTCAAATGCTGTCCAAATCAGCCACCATTGATGCCAGTGAGGGCTCCAAGCTCAGAAAGCTGCAATGCTTTGAGACTTATCAATCGCGGGTGTGCGAGCAAACACAGGGTGCAGCAAGTGTGCACCATCAGATTGGTTTGATATTCAGACAGAGCACAGCCATGGGCTTGTGCAGTGGTGCTATCGATAGCAGTTCCCTCTGTGGCACAGCTGTTCATGTTGTTGGACTTGGTTGGCAGCGCATGTCTCAACTAACTGCCCTTTGTGCTTTAGCAGAGGGAGTTTACGCTGTGCCTTAGCACTGTCAGCAGGTGTGACAAAGCGTCTGAGAAATGCTTTAAAGAACTGCTCAAAATCAGCATCTGGCGGCATTAACGCATAGCCAGATTGTTGCCACCAGCTGATGACAAGCTTGTCTCACCTGCTGGGAGTGCTGCTGCAGAGGATAACCTGAATGGTAACGCAGTGCCTACAGCCAACGCAAACCCCCACATCAATGGGAGTCCTGCCTTGGCTGGAGGCACTGCGACTCCATTCATGTCAAGGTCCTCTGCAGCAGCGCTCCCAGCAGGTGAGACAAGCTTGTCATTGACATCAAAGTAAGCATGATGTGATCGAGCAGCAACAGCTAAAGTGCGACCAGGGGGTTGGACACGTTCAAAGTCACCCTTTGAGAGGGCGGCCATCGTGGCTTAGAGCCGCCTTCTGCTTCTTGGTCTCATAAGCGCAGCTTGCAATCAGCAGCAGCTTTTGACGCAACCCATCAGGAATATGGTCAGACGTATTACGGAGAGTCCTATCTGTAGCGAGTCTGGCAATGCGCTCATTCAACACTTCATCCGTGATGTTTTAGGGTTTAGAATGCTAAAAATACAGGACACTCACATGGGGGAGCAGTCACATGGGACCATGACCTAACATGTGCGTTCCATCAGATTTCAGGGTTTAGACCCTACAAAACATGGGTCACTCGAATCTGGGCGGCAGTCACACAGGACAGTAACGACACGTGGGCATAAATTCATCAGGTTTTAAGCATTGGATCCTACAAAATATGGGGCACTCACATCTGGGCAAGCAGTCTTGCATGACAGTGACGACAGGCACGCACGAGCCATCAGGTCTAGGGATTAAACCCTCCAGAATATAGGGCACTGACATCTGGGCAAGCAGTCACATAGGACAGTAACGCCGGTCTTAGGGTTTGTCCTGAACCATACTCACACTCACCTCTGGGCAGCAGTCACACAGGACTGTGACGACAGTCTTGCCAGGCGCAAACATATTGAGGCTGTCCACAAGATCTTGGATGTCGCCGCACCAGCCGATGACCAACAGCTTCTTGGCATGAGGCTCTGGGAAAGGCATGCCGTCCCTGATGCTGCTGTAGCCCTCTTGCACAAACTTGTGGAACTCTGGTGCCAGCCCATGTGATGTGGGGCTGAAGCTGTCTGCAGCAGCAGCAGCAGCAGTGCTGTTGAGAGAACAACGTAAGAAAGAATTCTGTAGTTTTTCAGACGCGAAGCCTGGCATACAAGAAAATAAACCATAACAAACCATACTTGGCTGGTGCTTATTTTGAACCGTGCTTGGTTGGTGCTGTTCTGCTGTCATGCTACCATGTTAGCACGGCATGGAGTTTGCATGTCAGGTCTGAAGCAGCATGCTATGACAGATGCAAACTCTGGAGCAAGCCAGGCGTTAGGTCATGACTGTGCGTATGGACTTATACAGGTGTGCAAGCAAGTGAAAATCAGGCCCGATGCAAAATACACAATGGATGTGAGGCATCAGGCAGTCAGGCTGAATGGTGGATCCTGATCGCCCACCTGTATTGGAAAGGAAGATAAGCTTGTCGTCCTCCTTGAAGACGTAGTCATCTCCAGGATTCAGATGGGGCATTCTGTCGTCTGCAGAAAAGCAGCCACAAAGAATGCTGGTGCTGAAACGCCGCCTCACGTCACCATACTTCATGCTGGTCATTTGAGGAAAGTCGCGCAGGTAGAAAGACACGCCGTTCGGCGCTTTCTGAAGAATGGAGGCGTGTATGCTGGCCACTCCAGGCTGCGCAGCAAATGAAAGTTTTGGACTTTCTGGTGAGTAACTGTGCTGTTTTTGCAGCACCAAGCACGAGGGAAAGATCTAGCATACATTTCAGTAGCCTTGCGGCTTTGATCCTGCTGCCACAGTTTGAACTACTGCACGAATGCTGCAGGTCGTAATGTCTAGCATGACAGCATGCTGTGTGTGCACCGCCATGAAAAATTCTGGAGATGACTCAATCTTCACCCCTGCAATGAGAAACCCTAGAAACAACTCGATCTTCACCCCTGCAATGAGAAACCCTAGAAACAACTCGATCTTCACCCCTGCAATGAGAAACCCTAGAAACAATGCAATCTTCACCCCTGCAATGAGAAACCCTAGAAACAACTCGATCTTCACCCCTGCAATGAGAAACCCTAGAAACGACACAATCTTCACCCTTGCATGAGAAACACTGGAAAAATGACACAATCATCACCTTTGCCATGGGAAACCCTAGAAAGCCTGAAAACAACATACGCCTCACCCATGCCTGTGTCATGGGTCAGCTCATTACAGCATGGTCACTCAAACTATGCGCAGCATTGCAGACTGACCTGCAGAGCGCTCTGAGCCACCAGGCGAATGATGTCCCTCCTGTCCTTCAGCCCCAACGTGTTCAGCCCCGGCTCTGTGATCACACGCTTGGCAGCAGTCACCACGTCGGTCCCATCCTCTGGAGCCTGTGTATGTCACATCAGTGTTTGTTCACTCATTTGGTCACTCATTTGGTCACTCATCAACATCTGACTCACTGATCCACATCTGATCAATCTCAGCAATAGTTGACTGATTCACTTGCAGACATAACTTCATTCACTCACACATCCATTCATCCGGTCATTCCTTTGTTCCTTCCTTCCTTCATTTGCGCATGCATGCATTCATTCAGTGTCTTCCCCTAAAGTCAGGTACAGACAATCCTGAGTAGCTCCCGGTATGAGGTCCTGTCTTGGCAATCAGCATAGCAACAATAACGGGTGCTGATGTGGTGCGTCTCCGACTGGACAAGTCCGACCTTTGCCAACATGACCACAGCGTCTCCTGCCCTTGTGCGACCAGTGGCATAGGCCAAGATCCATCCTTTGTGAGCCCAGGCCGATAGTTAATATCAGCATAAATGCAAGCATGGGTCTGAGTCAGTGCATGCTCATCACATTCATGGAATGGTATGTGATATGCATGTGTAAAGGATGCCCTGATTCTGAATTTAGGTACCCCATCAAGCAATGGTCATGTGCATGGCCTGTGGCACTGGCACGTAGCATCAACATGCACATTGCTTGATGGAGGTACCTTACATGAGACACTTAGGGTACCCTTCCACACAGACATCAAGCCATAAACAAGGCAGGAGACAATCAGACCATGTTAGTTGATCCATTTGCAACTCAGCAATGCTGTGACAATGGTGTAGTACCGACAAGCGAGTGGCTGGATGCTGTTTCAGTAGTGCTACCTGTACGATGATGTTCTGCTTGCGCCGTTTCTTGGCCTTGGCATCACGCCCTGAATTGATGCCTAGCAGGGCTGCTACCTCACGCTGCGCAATTGTCTGCAAAGCACACATGCTGCCATTCACACATGTACACATCACTTGTGTGGAAACTGCGGTCCAGAAGGGTCAGCAAAAATGCATGCCGCCCAGGCAGGTACAAAGATGCCTTGCCTGTTCATTCACTGAACCTTTGTCCTGCCCTAGGGGTTGGGTACATGCAGTTATCACTGTTATGCTCAACTGCAACTGGATATGTATGACAGAGCCTTACAGTGTGATGCACACATGCGGTGACACAGCCAGCTGTGTGATGACTGAAATACAGAAGCCATGCTGTCATGCTTGAGAAAAGGTGCTGTAGAAGCCGGAGGCATGTCACAGCCATGCAAGACACATAATGCGCTGAACGCTGGCCATTGGGCCATGCAGAATGCCAAAGCTGCCTCACACAGACAACAACATCATCATCACTGCCAATGATATCAGGGACAAGATTATCACCACCGCCACCACCACAAAGAACATGAACAACACCACCAACGACAAGAATCAAGACCACAACAAAAGTAACACCACCAACACCACCACCACCAAGAAGAAGACTAACACCACCACCATTAAATCAAAAAAACAACCGCCACCACCACCACCCACAACATCAACAAATGCAGCAATAGCAACATAGAAGCGCCTGCTAGCGACAGTGCATGCTGACCTGATGCAGTCGTTGCCGCCTGACAGCAGCAGAGTCATCGTCCTTGAAAGCAACCCGGCTGTTGTCCGGCCTCATCAGAATGACGGTGCTGGCAGCGCTGGCTGACACCTTAGCCAAGTCAGCTGCACTGTAGGGCGCCCCCTCCCTGGTCTGCCATCGAATCTTATACCCCTTGAGGGCCTGCTGAACATCTGCATCCATGGCGCTCTTGTCGCGCTCTGCCATGATGACTACCGCCCTGCATTCAATATGATATAAATTCATACCAATTCATCTTATCTTCATCATCATCTTGTCATCTGGTGATCATCATGAATACTGCTGTCATTATAAACACTGTTCGTGATATGTTTACTGATGGTTAAAATCACGATTATTGTTTTCATTAGCATTCCTGTTACTTTTACTGGGCATTGAGCAGCCTCGCACAGACAACTTTCCTTCACTGTATGACTGCATGTCGTGGACAGTCTGCACCAGCACCATGCAAAAGCAGGGCCAGGTGATCACTGCCTGATGCAGCATTGCTGCTAAGGTCTGACTCACACATACTCAAATGATCAACAAGGCCTTGTGCATGGGTGAGGCTCACTTGTCAGCAAGGAACATGCTCTTGCTCTTCTGTATCTTGTGCTTGCTTGCCACGCTGTGCTTCTGTGCAGTCCCCTGCTGCTCAGTCCTGGTAAGCGCCAGCTGTCGAAGCAGAGGAATGGTCTGCCTGTTCCAGTTCAGCACCAGTATGTGGTCCTTGTCCATGACGGGGTAGTTGCCACTGCGAATGGACTGCAGCATACACACATTCAATCATACAGGAGGTATGCTACTTGCATGATTCCATGGATCAATGGGATTGACAATTATGATTTGAACACATGCCAGATACAATGACATCCTGTTAAGACCAGAGGCTGCCAAATTTTTGCAACAGTTGATAATCGTTAGGCACTTCGGTGTCAGCCCACTTGTCTTAAAATATACCAACTTGAATGCCCCGCTGGGGCAGTTGGTAGACGTGCACACACCCAAAGCATGACAACAGGCAGCAATGGGCAAAGCCCCAGAAATGAGCGCGGCATGTTGCACGTAATGGCTAGCATGATGATCCAGTACCTTGACTTCAGAGCTGATGTCATCTGACACCACACCAAGGACAACAGCAAAGGTGAAGGTTCCCAGCAGAAACATGGTGTTGAGCAAAATGCCCGCAATGAGGTTGCTCTCATTCAGCAGATTGACACCTGCAGCATTTTGACAGATGAAGCTAAGCTGGCAGCAGGATACCATCAATGATGTTGACATTGCAGCCAGCTGTACAGGAACTTGCATATCGAAGCATGCTGCAACATGGGCAGCCTTTGTCTCCTGTTCATGTATAACAGATACATGCGAATTAAGTTGTCAAACAGCAGATTGCACTTGGAGCCTGGCAACACGATAGACATGGTAACTGCTGACATGCATACAGCATGGACAAAATGTATGCCACGCAGACCAGAAGAGGGGCATCTAAGCAGAAGAGGAAGGTTGACATTGCAGTCAGCTGAACAAACATGGAAGTACCTGGGATCATGAGCAGCACAGAATAAATCTTGATGAACCCGTTAGTGGCTGGCTGTCCTGTGATACCACTGTAGATCTCGCCAAACACCAGAACAGCCGGCAGTGCAAAGAGAAGCAAAGCTCCAATCTTGACTGCAGTGTTGGACAGCATCAACTGCTGGACTCTGCAGATGCAATGGCGCGTTTGAACGGATGTCACAATGCTAAAGTGACAAATGAAGTTTTGAAGCCGCCTCATGCGACTTGATTGCTTATGGATATGCCCTTTGTCAGGTGGTGAGCCAATACTGAGTCAAGGCTGCATGTAGAAGGGGACAGCTGCCCTAATGTCTCCATCTTTCTACGCACTTGACATAACAGCACTGCCCTCAGAATGAAATTCTGTGCAGTGAACAGTGCTGTTGCTTTTTCAGCTGCAGATCTGCATTTATCCTACAAACATTTCAGCAATGGTGCTGCATGCACAGGTGCTGGAGCCGACATCGCATGCCTGACCTGCGCTTCACAAAGGATGATGCAGTTTGGGGTGCATTTGTCATGACATCCTTCACATCTGCTGCGTATTGCATGTACAGCTCCATGCCCCCCTCTGGTCTTTTCTGCACACACAAAGATGGTCGTGAGCAATGAGCAGCTGGCACGAGTCACTGAAGTGTAGCCAAGCAACTTTTGTGGTTTGGCAAGCAGCAACACGGCATACCAGCAATAGGAGGGACCACATAAACAGGTAGCAGAGGCATGCAACAGTGCAACAAGACAACAGCTTCTGAAGCTAGAACTCTACCGGAGCAAGGTCTCCTGCCTCTGGGTGCGGCAACCAAAAAGATGCCGGCTTAGGAGTGCTAACATTGTCTCCTTCTGTGACACCGCCGGGCACCTTACTGGCTGCTTTGGCAGGCGTTCCTCCTGATCTTTCACTGTGCGATTGGGCTCCAGAGTCATTGTTGTCACCCTCATCCTGTGATTCCTCAGCAGGACTGGTGTCAGTTTTGTCTGCTATGTTGGTAGCTGAGTTCCTGGAAGGCGCTTTGCTTCCATTTCTCCGGACACCGTTCCCATTTCCATTGCTGCTGCTGCCAGCGATCAAGTCGCTTTCCAATTTCTCCATGACTGGTCGCTCTGATTCCTGTTGACTTGTTTGAGCCTGACATGTCACTTGCCTCGGCTGTGACCATCTTATGCCGCAGCTGACACTGCACTTGGATCCTGCTAAGCCTGACCTTGTTGTACCAGGGAGAGATTTGATGCAGAATCTGCCAGACAAGGCAGGGGACTGAATGCTAGCGTACTGCAGATATTGTGGCACGGCAGCAGCTGACAAGCGACCGCTAGTGCTTGCCCTAGCACCACTCAAAACCTGCAGGTTGTGACAGAGTTCAGAGCAGAACACTGACAACACAAGGACAGTTTTACAGGTTGTGGGAACAAACGTACTCGAACTTTCGTCGAAGATGCACTGGTGGAACAGCAGCTTGTCAAAGCAGAGGCCATATGAACAGACGTAGTAGGTCCGATCAGCTTTGCACCACGTGAAACAAAGCCCCCCAGCGGCGACCAGTGCAGCTCATGCAATTTATCAAAGTCTTTCTTCTGCCAGAGACACCGGTTAGGTCACGGCACAGGTTCAGTCTTACAAACACTTGGTCAACTAGCCACGTTCGTATGTCGCTCAGCCGAGCATTAGCACATACACTCAGACGGGGCTCAACTCGGCAGGCCGCTCAGCTGGTGGTGCCAAAACAGGCAAATGTCGCATTTCATTTACGGAAACAAAAACGTGCCGCCCCGTCACAGGCACAGTCTCGTTCTCAGCGATATCCTCTGGAGCAATATTGTTGCCAAGACTTTCACGAACAGCACGAAAGCACACTGCTTGCTGAGGCTACGACCGCAACTATTGGCTGGCTGCTACCTGTCAGTTGCCACTTCTCCGAAAAGACCTTGCATCACCACGTGACCACGTGTGCCCGTTTCGCCGACCAGTGTCGCTTGGATCAGGCAAGGCGTCTGCAGAAATGGCTATGCAAAGACTTGCGAGAGGCGTCATGTCACAAAGACGACTAGCCTGCCATACTTTTCACTGTAATCAGGTCTGCGTCAGCTCTGATCTGGTCACGTGCCGCACATATCTTTGGACGCTGCATGGTCCGCAGTCTTGTACGGGCTTGCTTATTAGACCGTATTGCAGGGTCTATATTGCGGCCAGCAAAGTCTGGTACATACCTCTACAAGCCTGAGAAGGGATCTGACAGAAGGAACACCTAGCAGAGAACCCACTATGTCAGGCTTCCAAAAGCTGAAGCACAATTTGACCAATCTAATTGCTGGAGGCAATCAGAGCGGTAACGATCCAAAGGGTGATGGCGATGTTGATAGGTGAGGTGCAGCCAAGCTATCTTTTCTGACCTTTGGAAACTTGCAGCAGTATACAAATGTGCAGCGTTCAACTTTGTCCTCACTAGCTGCTGGCGGTTGTGTAGGCAGCATTCGCCTGAAGCTCATCCTTTCCCTGGCGAGCGTGCTGGCTCCATCTACGTTCAAGCACAATGGCAGGATGGTGGAGTGATTCATGACGTGAGGCCGCATGGGCAGGGTATTTCATTGAGTAGTATTGGACAGGCAGAAGTACAGGCAGAGAAAGATGTGGCCAGTGCATAGACTCGGTTTGGCAGTGTCATTCAGCAAATTCATTCTTGTTCAACTTTACCAATCTTGTCCAATCAGTCTGCTCCTTGCATCATACTTCAGCCAAGTGGCGAGGTGGCTGCAGGCATGCATTGTATTTTTACCCCTTCTGCGCCCACAGCCTGCTGTAGGCATATCTCTTTGTGTCTGATGGTGAGTTCTTCCTTGTCTTGCTCAGGTTTATGGTCACTCAGCAATCTCATGCAATTTGCTTTTAGCAGCAGAGTTTAGAAATCCAGCAGAGTATACGTATGTTGTTCCATCTCTCTGCTAGTAATTGAAACACTTGCAGGTCGTGTCTGTCTTTCAGCTTATTGTGCAATTTATTTTGCCACATCGATACAATCAAGAGCTTGGTTCGATTAAAGACCTTCTTTGCAACAACAATCATTTGATGATGACTGGACACAAATCTCTCAGTCAGGCAAGGCTTGCCCGCCATACAACGTGTGGCTGGTGAATCTTTCAACAGCCACAGGCAGCGAAGGTTTCGAGAAGACAGCCTGCCAAAACGATATGATAACCTAACGACATGAAGCACGGCGACATGCGCTTGCAACATGTTCGGCAACACGCCCTAACCGTCACAGTCGGACACAGTTTGTTCGATAACAGATGTGCATGTCTGCATACAGCTTGCTGCAGTTATGTGTGCGTCTCACACCACTTAAGATATGCCGATGCTCTCATGATCATCCTATCAATTGTTCCTTGATGCCTTTTTGAACAGCAAAGAGATTGACATAGTCAACATATAGACTACATCGCATTGTGCCAGTGGAGCAAAACAAGCAGAACTCACATCTACATAACGCGAGGCTAAGTCCACTCAAATTTGCCTTCCCCAACATGCACAATTCTACCCTACAGAACACGGTTGCCGCAGTGATCCTGAGGGCGTTGGTAATGCTGCTGATTTAAATATTGTTGACATCCATGATCAGTCCTCAGCAGGACAGACAATTGTGTGGTTCAACAACCTAGCCTGCATTACTTAGAACTATATGGAGAAGCAGGCTTGTTGCACATGTAAGCATTTCCCCTCTTTCCTGTTGGTGTTTTTGAAAGGCTTGCTTGTTAGATGTCTGATGCCCAAGGTGCTGCTTGAAGTGTCAATCATCACAGAAGAGCCGAGACTGGCACTCACCTGCAATGTTGAGCAACATCCTGTGAGCCTTTTTGGCATTACAAATACACACTCATCTGGTGGTGCAGCTACTGCAAGCATCACCAATCACCAGGTGAGTCCAGCATTACCAGCCCCATGCATGCTGCTCAGCAACAGTAAGTACTGAGTGTACTCATAGCAACATAAATGGCCCCCAGCAACTTGGACCACAACTGGAGCCTGGGCCAATTTGCATTTATCAGCGCTTCGCGCTATCGTGCGTTCTGTTGTGTCTGTTGGTGTACTGGCCTCTGTGATTGCAGTGTGTTGCAGTGCAGTCATGTCAGTTGACTATGACCATGAGCCCAAGCAAAAAGCGCACAAAAGCATGCTTATCAAGATTCTGTCCATCCGGCATCGTACATGAACTGTTCAGCAATATATTAGGATAATGAGATGTGTTGTGAGCAGTAATGGAAGCAAAGCATTGCAGGGGCTGAAGTCAACACCTTAGAATAAAAGCTGTTCTCTACTCCTTGGCCACCTTCTTGGCACCGCCAGTGTCTTTTTCTTGAACGACATCTCCGACCTGAGAGCAAACTGAATGTCATTACAAGACTGAGGAGACGTGCTGCACAGCGCACGCTAGACTCACCTGAGATCCGCCGGTCTTCTTGGACAAAGCGCTGGTGACGTTTTCCCCTGCTTGCTTGATCGAATCCAGCACGCCTCCCTGCGCGCCGTCTTTAGGCGTATCCCCTTTGCCAGACATGGTGTCGTTGCACGCCAGTGTCCTCGCACGCTGCCTCACACGGCATCTTCTTAGTTTGTTGAAATTGTTGCACGCAGATGTCAGGGGGCCCCCTTGTAGGCCCCCTGATGTAGGGTGCCTGCTGTGCATGATCTGAGTCGCTATGGGCATCTCCGAAATGCTTGCCGACATGCAGCACCACACCGCTGCGCAAAGCCCCGTCACGTTCTGCAGCCACCATTATGCACCAGGGAATGTGCTGCTGGCGTCTGATGCGTGTCGAGGTTGCAACAAGACGATCTTAGCCAGCAGCATGTGCAGCTTCGCGTGGCGTCTTGGAATGCGCAGCTTGTGATGCCAAATGCCGCCCAGTTTGTCCGCATACAAATGCCCGCACCACATGCAAGCAGCCCAGCACGCCTGTAGGCGCTTCAGCAGGCACCTGCATGTCACAGTGCTTGCAAGAGCACGCCACAGTCTCCGCGTGGTACCATCACTCCCTTGGCTATAAAGCTCATGCCACATGACGATTCACGGCGTTTGCTCCGGTCAACTGATCCGGAATGGAAACCTAACACTTCGATTTGTGCTTCTCAGGGACGCACACTTCCTGACGCAAGCCAGAAGCACTGGCCAGACGCTGCTATCATCAAGATACAACAGGCCCTCAAATATGAGGAGGGCCACCACTATGTGAATACACAAGGCACACACTCAGACTTTGCCAATGCCCTGGTGAGCTACTCTTGCCTTAGAACCGTTTTTGCTCATGCTTGAGCACGCTGTTCTCACAGAAAGTCATTATGTTTTCAGATTGGTTATTTGGCAAATCTGCGTGGTGTCTTGCCCCTGCAAACAGCGCAAGCTCTAGAGCCCTTTCAAGAAAAGGCTAAGAGGTATCCAGACTGGAATCCAGATGAACGCCGAGAGTTTTTGCAACCTCTGCCACGGGTACTTGACAACCTCATCAGGTGTGACGGCATTGTACAAACAACAGTCTTTGCAGCCTGCTGCTTTGCTGTATGCTCTTAGCTATGCGCAACACAGCACGCTTTCATGATGTCCTCTGTCCTATGATTGCATGTCATGTGTTTGCTCAGGGCTTCATCTGGTGAGGTGCGACGCAGAGCGGTGCCTGTGCCAATGTCACTGCGAGGCACCTACTCCAATAGCAGTCCCACCCGGCATGACCTTTACTTTCACAACAGCAAACTCAAGACAGGCCACCAGGCTCAAACAGAAAGCCCCCAAAGCAAGCCGGTGTCATCAACATATACCGCCACAGCAGCAGATGCTCACTCAGCTCCACACTCTCATGTCACTGCTGGTTTGCATCCAGCAGATGATGCTGCAGCAAGCAGTCACAACTCAGTGGTACATTCGTCTCAGCTGCTATCTCGCACTAATGGAGCGTCCTCTACTGACCATGCACTGTCTCCACAAGACCGGTTTACGAATGGGGTTGATGACGGCATGCAGCAAGTGTACAGCAATGCACAGCCTGTGTTGACAGCGACCCAAGACAGCGGCCACAGCAGCAGCAGCAGCAGCAATGGTAATGTGTGTGACCCAAACTTGGCATCTGGTTCTGCTCAGGCTGCAAGTGTACACGCATTTAGTGAACCATCAACAGCTGCACTGTCAGGGGTCCAATCTGTCACACAACCACAGAGCCCCAGAGAGAGACAGCCAGGCGCAGGCCTTCATGAGTCATATAATTTGAGGGCAGCTCAGCATGGTGAAATGTCAAGGGAAGTCATGCTGAGTGATGCAGTGAAGGACTTCCTTGCGCAGCCTGTCAATGGGCCTTGCAGGCCAATCATCTTTGACCTTGAGACAACAGGTACTGAAGTTCCAGAGTGCTCAATATGCTGCAGGCAAACACTGTCCTGCAGCACCTTCTGTTTGAGCATTCAAGCTGCTGTGTTTGGCACTTGCTTGTGGTTCTACAGGCAATGTACAATTCCATGACGTTACCTGCAGGAAGGTGTATGCCATCCGAAAGGATCATTGAGTTGGCTGTCATTGGCAGCCACAGTGGCAGGGTCTACAGCAGCCTGGTCAATAGCGAGGGAGTCCGTGTAAGCCTTTACTTTCCCCATGCATGTGGGCCAACTTGACATGTCATATACAGGCTCTACCACTTGCAGCTACCTGTGCCACCGCCGAGTTTGTAGCAGGCACTGTAGCAACACAGGCTTGCTTTGACACAGCAAATGTGAATGTTGCCTGAGCGTCCTGCATGGTTTAGCTCCACCCATTCGTGTTGTTCCATAAGAACCCACTCATCACACACGGCTTGCTGGCAGTGTGACTGTTTCGAAGGCTCTGTATGCCACCCAAAGGCTCAGGCCTCTGCTCCATCACCCAAGTTTGCTTTGCTGGCTTACTCCATACAGCAAAAAGTTGCTGGGTCCAGAGAATTATGAACACAGCCTTGCTGGCTTTGCACAGCAGCTTCTGCTGACGATGGTGCATTACTTGATCAGCCACAATAAGCCCTGTCCTGTGTGTCGTCTTGCAGTCCAGTCCTTCAGCCTTCCAAGCGCATGGGATCAGCGACCAGGAGTCTTGGCATCCCTCAACCCCTTCCTTTGGGTAAGCTCACACCTGCTACTCTTGCCCAAGTAGCACACAAACAATGCATGACAGTAAATGCATCAACAAGTGACTGTTCACTTCGATCACCTTGATCAGGTTGGGCCAACTTCATGACCTGTTGCAAGGGCACTTTCCGTACACGTGACGCCTTGCAAAGCTGTCAAAGGGATACGCATAAGCTCTGCATAGGTACAGACTCCACATCACTCATGGTGGCTGTTGTCTGTGCCCAAAGCATTTGTCGTGCTGGTCTATGACTGAGCTGCAGGACTTTTCACGTGAGCTACTCAGGCCTGTACATATCTGACATTAGGGTCATACATGCCTGCAATGAATGAACAAATGAGTGACTGAACTGCAGGCAATGGTCAAGGTTGACTGTAGCCAATCAGGAACACCTGTTTGCAGCATTTGCCACACAAAAAAATGAACAACAGATGCAATCTCAGGGTCCCTGGGCCAACACATTTGTACTTTTGATGTGGACATGCGCTTTCCACTCTGCTTCACTCCATTCGGCAATGCAGGAGAGTGATGAGCCAGATGCTGGACTTTGTTAGGCAGGAGTGCAGTGGGCCAGAAGGTGGAACCCCGGTGCTGATTGCCCACAATGGGAAGACGTTCGACTACAAGTTCCTGGACCAGGAGTGCAAGAGGTGGAACTTCCAGTTGCCCAGGGATTGGCAGTGGATGGACAGCCTCCTGCTGGCTAGGGACTGCGTAAAAAGCACGCCGGAGGAGAAAGCTTATCGCAGTCTGGTGAGTCCGCCTCTATGCGTCTAATCATGTTGTGATCACCAATGTGTGGTGAACTCTGTGGGGATCTACATTCCAGTGCAGCCCAGCCTTGGGTAGCTTGCAACTCTAGAGGGCTCAGTCTATGTGGGAATTGTGAAGTAAGCAGCACACATACGAGTAAGGTGTCTGTTGCTGCAGCTGCTGCGGCTGCTGCTGCAACAGAGTTGCTCGCATCAGGTACAGCAAATCTGAGCGCCGTCAACGTCTTGTTCTGCAGCCTGTCTTGATGCAACATGTGCAGCTGTGTCCCCGGCAGGTGCTGGTGTATCCCCAACAGGTGCAGCTGTGTCTCCAACAGGTGCAATTGTGTCCTCAACAAGCATAGGCAGCCACTTGCACAAAGCGCCGCATGTCTGCTCCTTTTGCTGTTCTGACCTTGCACTGTGCCAGTATGCACTCATGCATATCTTTACATGCAAATGCAACAAACAAACAAAAACTGTCACAATGTCATTGTGTTCGTGCTGGCTTGACACGTTGACAACTAGCAAGCCCTCTGCTGGTCCATGTCATCAACACGTCGACAACTAGCACTCCCTCTGCTGGTCCATGTCATCAAAAATTACAAGAGACTTGTGCCATATCCAAAACCTCATACGTCACCGGTTAATACCAAGCTCTGGGGTAGATACCCCCTACCCAAATGCAAGGGAGGCTGATACAGGCTGCTCAAACCCCCTTCTGATGTCTTGCAAGATCACACATACTGCAAACACAGTATAATGACCCACTCTATTTTGAGTCAATTACTCGTTTAAAGACACAGCTGACACACATGGCCTGAGCACAGCTGATGTTGTGCTTGTACAATGCAGCAAGCATTGAGGGAGCGTTTTGGGATTGCCCCAAACCAAGCCCACAGAGCCCTTGCCGACTGTGAGATCCTGCTGAGCATCTTGCCTCGTCTGCTGGAGCTGAACGGCACACCAGACTTGGCTGAGCTCATGCGCCGGGGGAGCAAGTGCAGTGGGACCCTGGGGAATGTTCTTGGGCCAGGTGGGTCTGGCTGAATTTGGCTGACATGGCTGCACAGACAACAGGCCCCTATGTGATGCCTCCTTCCATCTCCCGCCACTGCAATGATGTTGCAATGTGACTGCAACTGTATGGTCACAATGTCCAGCATAACTGTGGCATAACTGCAGCTATATGGATGTCAGTGTGGCAATTTGAGGCTAAGCGACAACGCGAGCATTAATTTCTTTTCCTGATACAGGAAGCTACTGTACTCAGGACTGTACATGCCTGACCTAGGGCAAGACACATACTTAGTGAGTAAATGAATGAATAGATGAATGAATTCGTGAATCTTTGTTACAGCTCCAAGGAAGAAAGCGCTGGAAGCTGCCAAGCTGAAGAGCACCGAGCTGACCACAGCTTTGCTGGTGCATGATGAGGAAGAGGCACGCTTCTCAGAGCCGGACCCAGTTTCGGTCAGTGGCCTGGCAGAGCCGTTGGCTTCTAAAGTCAACCTGGAGAAGCTGAAGAAGGTGGGCTGATGACCAATGTTAGTTTGTAAGCGGATGCTGTGTGTGTATGTGTGTGAGGCTAGAGCTTCAGAACCCGGCTGTTGAATGCTACTGCACTAGTGCAAAAGGCAAAGTGGAGGGTTCTCAGATGAGGAGTTGCCTCTCATTGAATCTGTGAGAGACAATCAGAAGCACATAGGACTGTTACACTGGTGTATGGTTGATGACTGGAGCATTTGAACAGAACAGAACTGTTTGAGGTAGCACAGGTGGCCTACTACATGCTCTGTGGCATTGCACCGTGTGCACCTGCCTATTGCATGGCATTGCATGCTAGCAAAACACCCACGCTTGGAGACATGCTGTGAATGTGAGCACATCGCCATGCATGCAGGTGAAGGTGAATTGGAGACACGGGGTGGTGGACAATGAGCAGCTAAACAGGGAGCTGCTTGATACACCGCCAGACCGGCTCAAGAAGGCCCTGACGCCTGGCCAACAAACGTGAGCCACTCGTCTGTCCCCCTTTGCCAGCGTCAATCCTGACCTAAGTCATGAGTCAACCCTGACATACCAGTGCTTGTAAGCTTGCAATCACGTGAATGTCATACATGTATATTGTGTACTTGAGAATCGGGTAGAGATTGGGTGGTGCAGAGCTTGTGGTGGCAACCAAAATCAAACACAATGGTGAAGCATATGAGAATGTGTGACAGGAGGTATGAATTGGACAGTAGTGATCACATAGAGCTGCATTGACACAGTCAAAATTCAGATGCTTGAAAATGGCGTACACAGGAAAAGGAAAAGACCAACTCTGGTGAATACAGCGTGCAATATGCTCCAGAAAGGGAAGATGGGAGAGCATGTGAGAACAACAGCACACGCAAAGTGATCATGCCATGAATTCATAGTCTGGATTCAATGATCCTTTGGATCCATATTGAAGGCATGCTTGGACTGACTGGGCTGGGTGGCTGCGGCTGGAACTTGGCAGCTAGCAGGGAGTTGATGACACAACAGATGGGCTGGAGAGCTTCTGTGAAGACTTTGGCAACCTGCCTGACATTAGCCTCACTTTTTCTGTGGAAGTACGTTTTCTGAACTTCAACTCAAAGAACCTACTTTCACCGCAAGAGTGAGGCTAATGTCAGGCAGGTTGCCAAAATCTTCACTGAAGCTCTCCAGCCCATCTGTTGTGTCATCAACACCCTGCTAGCTGCCAAGTTCCAGCTGCAGCCACCCAGCCCAGAAAGAAACTCCCAAGTGGGTCCTCAGTACAGCAAGACTAGCTTTTGCTGCTGTCATGCTTCTTGCTTCAGTGTGTACGGCACCACTGCCACTGACTGCTGTACAGCACGTTGCAAGCGCCATTCTTCCAGTGTGAAGTGTCTCTGCGTTATGTTCAACGCTTTAGGGCACATTCCAGTGTTACTAGTGTGCAACCAGTGAAACCACAATCATTGAGACTGATCTCTCATAGTGCTGAATGCAAAAACATATCTATGTCATGTTGGCTAAACTACAACAATATATATATATATAGCAAAACATATGTAGTAGCACATGTAATACAACTCAATCATATAGCATGATAACACAATGTATATATATAATCATGTATATATAGTCAATTATCAAATATCAAATGTAGATTAAATATATCAAGGCTGTGTTGTCATTGACACTATGTTATTGTTTCCAACACAGTCTCATGCCTGCTGTCATCATAGCAGCAGTGCAAAGCATCTCATCACTATGTTTCAATGTATTCACATGGTCATTGCCATGCATCTGCAGGAAAGTGATGAAGGCAGGCTTTGAGACCTTCTGGGAGGTTCTGCAGTACTACCCCAAGGAGTACATCCCCTTCCAGACCCACCTACAGCATGAGAAGCATGTGGTGGTGCGTGGCAGGGTCATGAAATCTTACGGTGGCAGTCATGGTTTCAATATGGAAGTTCTCGTTGATCCAGTCTTCAATCCTCTGCTTCATCCCCCAGCAGATGACCCTTCTCCAGACTCCCCTGATGGACCCCATCAGGGTGTAAGGGGGTCCTTGCAGCAAGAAGAAGAGGACCAGGCCTCTTGCACTGATGATGAGGATCAGGCAGATCTGAGCTCAGACCCAGATCTGGACTCAGTCTCAGGACTTGACGAGCATGGCAGAAGCCTCATCCCTGAGGAAGCTAGCACATCAGCTCTCTCGCACTCCTCCTCTTCTGCAACCCATGCTTCCCGTGCCTCCTCTTCACCTGATGCCCATCCAGGCGCCCTATCCTTTCCCTCTCAGACGGTTGCAAATCCACAGCAGCTATCAGAGCGGCAGACATTGGCAGTGAACAAGTTCTTCCAGGGCAGTAGGGGCGCTTTTGGAGCGCGCAGCCTGGCGAGCCAGTACCGTGTGGGTTCAGAGGTCATTGTCCAAGGCAAGGTCACCATGGGTACAAAGCCAGGTCTGTCCAGTGTCTCTATTGCTCTTCTGCTGCTGCTGCTGTTCCTTCTTCTTCTTCTTCTCCTCTTTCTTCTTATGTTTTTCTTCTTTTACTTCTACTTCCTCTCTTCTTTTGCTTCTGCTTCCTGCTCCCCCTCCTCCTCCTATGCTGCTGCTGCTGCTGTTGTTGAGGTTGTTGTCACACCAGCACACGCTCAATAAAAAGGGTAAGCAGATCAGCTCAAATTGGTATGCAGGCACCTGGGTAACCCCTGATGCAGTCTTGGCCCACGCAACAGCTCAAAGCTCTACTCTGACCCCCCGGCTGGTGGGCCGCTACCCCGCCCGCACCCCCATCAAGGACAAGGAGTGGCCTGCCATCATTGAGAAGGCCCTCAGGGCTGTGCAGGACAGCAAGGCCCTGCAGGGCTATGATGTGGTGCCCTCCATGCTGACAGACCAGTATGACCTCATTGGCTGGCTTCAGGTGCTGACACCTCACATGCTCTCTGTCTGTACAAACTTTTGTGAGCAATGTCAAACGCCATTTGAACGCGCAGCCATTGTTTTTGCACTCTTCTCACGAGTCTCAAAGACAGGAACTGTATACTGACAGAATTGGATGGTTGATTGGGTTGGGTGAGTGACTGATTGATTGATTGATCAGTTGATTGATTGACCAACAATGGATTGATGGATGGCTAGATGGATGAGCTGTGACACTGCTGTACAAAGGACACCCGCTGAAGAGTTTCTGAAGCAAAATATCGCACCGGCCACGCTTGAGCGTGGTTTGTCAGTCCAAACATGATCGCCATCATGGAAGCTGCTGAGCAGCAACTCTGCTTGGAATCACTCACTGCCCCAGCTTGACGCGCCATGAAGCATTGATACTTGAATCACTCGCTCGCATGTACACAGTGAGAACTAACTGCTCTGTTTCAGGCCTTAAGAGCCATTCATCAGCCCAGAGACTGGGCAGATGTGGAAGCTGCAAAGCGGCGTCTGGCCTTTGAGGAGCTGCTGCTGCTCCAGCTGAAGCTGCTGCTGCGGAGGGAGATTGAGCGCACCCCCCGCAGTGAGGCGGATCTGGAGGGCACCCGGGTCACCCAACGGGACATGATGGAGGCTGGCAGAGATGTGCTGGGCTTCAGACTCACTGCTGCACAGGACAGAGTGCTCACAGAGGTACCCAAAGTTTGTGCATGGTCATAACATCCTCATGCCATGCCGTGACATGCGTAAGATCACAATGACATGCTGTAAGAAGTAAGTTGACACTTCCTATTGGCAAGGTGTTGGGTGGCCACAAGGTTTTACGCCATTGCTACTGCAGCTATGACATGATGCTGCGTCACATATGCCATGACAGGAAGCACCAATGGTTGGCTTTTATAGGCGCTTCTTAAGAGTGGGCGCAGACATGCCATCTCATCTGACCATCACAAAGAACAGCTGTCGCGTGTCTGCAACCCAGCCTCATCAACTGCTGTCATGGCTGCAGAGGGCTGGTGCCCTCTCAGGCGACTACTGCTTGTAGTTATGACCACAACTTAGCCATGCATGCATATCCTTCACACCAGTTGCAGGGCTGATGTGTCAACTGTCTTGTAACAGCATCTGGCTGACATGGCTGCAATCAACAGTGCCCTCTGTGGCGTTGCCTTTCCATCCCCTCCCCCCCCCCCCCAGCATCGCAGGCCCTGCCTTATGTGCAGCAAGGTCTAAGCCTTAACCTCAAACAATAAACACTGTTGAGAACACGCAGGGTCTCACCCTCAACCTCAAACCCTCTCGAGCTTTGCAGATCTTGAGGAACGTGCAGGGCTCAACCCTCAACCCTCAGGTTTGTATACTAATGTTTTTTGTTTCAATTTTTGTTCAGCGGTCTCAGGCGCAGCGATACATCAAAAAGAAACCAAAGACAATGTAAAAAGGCAAGACAAATCTTAACAAACTCTGACAAACCTTTAACAAAAACCTGACAAAAAAGGTTGAAACACTGACAAAAACCTGACAAAAAATGCCTGAAACCTGACCCCTCTTGAGGTGTGCAGATCTTGAGGGACATGCAGGGCCCAGCACCCATGATGCGCCTGCTGCAAGGGGATGTTGGCTCAGGCAAGACGGCAGTAGCCTTGCTTGCTTTGCTGGCAGCTGCTGGCTCCGGCTGGCAAGGCGCCCTCATGGCTCCCACTGAGGTGACACACACTCACACACACTGCATCAACTCACCAAGCACCTTGGCAATCACTGACGAGCTCTCTGCTCGTCGGTCTGTTTGCAAATACATGTGCATGCATGTAAGTTTGAAGTCTGCATGACGGTCGACCAATCAATGGGTCTGTCTGTCTGCCTGTCTGTCTATATGGCTGTCTGTTTGTCTGACTGTCTCTCTGCCTGCCTGCCTGCCTGAGTGTCTATTGTAATTTGACTGCTCCATCTGCAGCTGTTGTCAAAATGGTGTCGGTGTGCAGCTATCATCTACATGATGTCAGAGTGACTGAATTTCCTCAGCTCCAAGCTGCCATAGCAGGAGGATCACTGAAAGGCGCAGACTTTTCTGTCCTTTTTGACTGAACAACTTCTCTTTTGCCTGCAGAAGCTGTTGCCAAAACAGTGTCAGTGTGCAGCCAACATCAGCACGGTGTCAGTGTGCAGCTATCATCCAAATGGTTTTGTTGTGCAACCATCCTTGCCATGGTGTCAGAGTGACTGAGTAACTTTTCTCTCGCCTGCAGGTGCTGGCAGAGCAGCACATGATGAAGCTTGAGCAGCTGGTAAGGGCCATGCCCTTGCACCAGCGGCCCAGGGTTGCCATCCTCACAGGCTCTGCCAAGACCAAGGAGAGAAGGGCGGTGTATGCCAGCTTGGCAGATGGCAGCACAGGCATCGTTGTGGGCACGCATGCACTCATTACAGACGCCCTGGAGTTCAAGAAGCTTGGCCTGGCTGTCATTGATGAGCAGCATAGGTTTGTATTCCCTCCTCACCAATTTGGGTGCCATGCACTCAGTATGTCTTGCGCGCTCTAAAAATCAATAGGCTTGGTCTAGCTGCCATTGCTGACCAGCATAGGTGTGCACTTTCTCCTCACCAGTTTGGGCGCCATGCACTCAGTCATGCCACAGATGCTTTGGAGTTCAAGAAGCTTGGCCTGGCTGTTATTGATGAGCATCATAGCTTTGCATTCCCTCCACACCCTGATCTGTCCGACAGTCAAACTTGCTAGACTGTATTGTTACGATCTGTCAACAGTGGTTGCGTTGGGGTTACATCAGTTTCAGTCAGGTGTGCATTGGTAAGAACAGACCAGCCATTACCTAGCATGACTGTCATACCACCTTCATATTGCCTTTATGTTACTGTGCCTTATGGTCCACAGGCCTGGTCTGCAACCTACCGCACACAGGCTGAATCAAATGAGCATTGATACAGTCATGATGCCGCCTTTTGCAGGTTTGGAGTGAACCAGCGAGCGAAGCTGCAGAACAAAAACACGCCGCTGCCTCACGTGCTGTCCATGACAGCCACCCCCATCCCTCGCACTCTAGCGCTTACTGCCCATGGGGACATGGCACTGTCAGCCATTGACGAGCTGCCACCTGGCCGCCAGCCTGTGCTCACCTATGCTCAGCATGACACTCCTGCCATCAGAAACAAGGTGACTCTCCTTTCAACAACAACCATCATGCCACAATCGCTATCAGTGGCAATCGTTTGTCCTTTCATTCAGTATGACGCTGTTGACATCACAAACCAGGTGACTCTCCTGTCAACATCATTCCGTATGACGTTCCTGCCATAAAAAACAAAGGTGGCTGTTGTCCCTCACATTGTTCAGTGTGAAACTGCTGCCATCAAAATCGAGGTGACTTCCATCTTGAAATGAACGCCGCCCTCAGGGCCTTGGCAGAGCTCTGTGTCACATGAACCTTGCTTCTTGCTCAAGTCTGCTTGGCATCCACTTCACAAATCTGCAGCTGGCAGGATGTGTCCGACTTCTGGCAAAATGGAAGAGCTTTGACCCTTGACGCGAAGCATCAAAAACCACACTTTTTCAGTATCGCTTTTCTCTGTACATGCCTTTTTGGTACCGCTCACTTTGATACTGTCACAGACAATTTGACCGTGACTGCAAACTGACGCAGATGTACAGTGCTATACGGAAAGAGCTAGAGGCTGGGGGAAGGGCATATATCATATGTCCCCTGGTGGATGAAAGCTCCTCAGAGATCATGGCTGGCATCAAGGCTGCAGAAGAGGAGCACCGGCACCTGCAGCAGACTGGCGTCCTGGGTGATGCTAAGTGTGGTCTGCTGCATGGCAGAATGTCTTCCGAGGACAAGTTTGCAGCTCTGCAAGCTTTTGCTAGTGGAGAGACTCCTGTCCTGATCTCGACCACTGTTGTGGAGGTGTGCTTTCTACTCCTACCTGTGCTACTCATTACTGTCTCTTGCCAGCAATCTGTTACACATTGACGCTGTAACAAGGCAAGACTCTGCAATTACAGACATTGTCAGTCAAGCGATGCTTGGTCTCACAATGTTGCGATTGCTTGTTTATGCGATCCTGACAGAATCAGCAGTTTAGCAAGCCAACATTGCTCCAATGATTCTTGATGCAAACCTTGCAAAGAACCTTGTTAGAATCTTTGTGACAATCCGTGTATGCTGGTGAGGCAAGACCTGTCAAGTAGCATGCATTGTGACCCACGCCCTCCTGTAGAAGCATTGCATTTTGCAATGAACATTACTTGCAATTGCTACAAACTGCTGTCACTGCCAACCAGACAAAAGGCATTGTGACATGTGCAGGTGGGAGTGGATGTGCCAGAGGCGTCTGTCATCATTGTGGAGCACTCAGAGCGGTTTGGCCTGGCTCAGCTGCATCAGCTCAGGGGCAGAGTGGGCCGAGGCAAGAGGGCCTCTACATGCTACCTCATGACCCCTCACAAGGCAGCCTTGACGCGGCTGCAGGTTCTCACTAGGTCCCAGAATGGCTTCACTATAGCGGAAGCTGACTTACAAGAGAGGTGACTGTGGCATCACTGCTTTTGTCTGAGGCATTGCTCAGCATCAAGTGTTGTTAGAGAGCTATGTGTTCACAAGCACTCTGACAACAAGCTTGTCGACACCAGCATGAGCCAACGAGTAGATACTTCAATGCGTAGCCATTGGAGATGGTTTTCTGACCGCTGCGCCTTGCTTGAAGTCCAATGTAGTGTGTCCATGAGTCGCAAAGATCACTGATTGAGCTAAGCCTGGATGTCAGCCAATCAGTCATATTGTTGTTCCCACTCTTGTGTTTTACATCTGCCATTTGTGCATGGCACTGTGACACACCAACATGGAGTCTGTGTGGCTAACTGCGCTGTGCTTTACAGGGGACCTGGGGACTTCTTGGGCAAGAAGCAGAGTGGCAGGGATGGCCTGAGCTACCTCAAGGCTGCAAAGCTGCCAGAAGACCGCCAGCTGCTGGAGCAGGCACGGGCAGCAGCAGCAGAAGTGCTGCAAGAATATGGTCTGGAGCCATCTGGTTGGCCAAAGGATTTGCTGGCAGCTCTGAAGGACAGAAGTTTGCCTGATCTGGATCTGTCTGAGATGTCTCAGCTCACATGGGGCAGCAGCAAAGACATGGAAGCTACTGCAGAAGCTGGCAATTGATCATTGGCTCATTGCAACTCTGAAGGCTTCTTATTGTCAATCATTGTTCACAGCATGACAGCCACGTAGCTCCTGCACATTGCAGAGGCAACCAAGCCATCGCCGTCTGCCCACGCAACATGCTGTGGCTCTGTGTCATGTAGGCTGCAGGCTTAAGCTGTCATTTCAGGACGAACAAGTGGAATCTACAGACTCAATGAGTAGTTAGTGGGATTAGGCTAGGATGCTTTTGTATGTGAACCTAGCTGTGGTAGCATCATGGCTACACTTTTCTAGGAAGTAGAAGGCGCCAGTTGAGGCGCTAGCATACTGCATCTTGGCTAAGAGTGCTGCACCATGGGTCCGGCTGACTGTGCATGCTCGACATGTTAGTGTAATCGTCAAGCACAACCTTGCCAAAACACAGGCACTAGTCCCATGCATTTGTGATGATGTATGCTAGCCTAGGCGACAGAAATTGCTCTGCAGCCCTCAATATCAAATCCATGTTGATTGACATGCTGCATGCAATGTCAGTTCCCTTGATAGATTAGATCTCAGATACACGTTTCCAAGGACACACTAATTTGCACAGCTTGGTAAAATGCCTGGATCATAGAGGTATTGCATCAGATACAGTATGCAGTCAAGCAAGGTTGTGTTAGGCTGCGCAATGCATCAAGATGCATCTCGAATTTACAGTCAAGGAGAGTAGACCCGCTGACTGAAAAACTGCTGAGACAAAAAACATGGCGTATGTTGCTGACTGTTAGGGCGAGGCTGACAGTCCCGACGACTGGCCACGAGCGCAAGCACAACGCATGTAGCAATGTCAGTTGCCGGGTTCACAAACAACTGACAAAGAATCCGAAAATGTTGAGTCATCAGCGATGAACAGTGTATGACACCAGAGGGAGACTATAAGCTTCGACTCAGTCCCCATACTGGCTGCGCATCCAGTCTACAGGACCAAACGGCTCCAAGAACTCATCTGCCTCTGCTTGGTAGGAGTCCAGAGTTCTGTCTATATTCAGAATCTCACCATCCCACAACAATTTACCATCAACCAAGTCCCCTCTGCCTGTGTTGTCAAAGTGCTGCTGCAGTGTGGCAGCTAATTTCCCAATGCTAGTTTTGAGATTTGCAGTAACACTCATGTACGGCTTGCTTGGGGTCTTGACCTCAAAGGTGAGAGATTCCTGCAAGCACAATCAGCATGGCAACCTTCAGACGCAAGGCATGCCTGCTTCTGCCTGCCATGCAACAATATTGAGGGAGCTCGTTTGCGTGCTTCAGATAAAACCTAGAAACAAGCGGGAGTCTGGTACACTTTATTCTCTCATTGCAAGCTTAGCTGCTGTAGCCGGCTTGCATCTTTAGGCAGACTCATCAAACACGTGGAGCTGCATATGGAGTTTGTGACAGTGACACACGCATGCATTATGCCATCAGGAATGGACTGCTGCTCACACAAACAGAGGTACTCACTGATTGCAAGCCCAATGCATACCTTGTGCCAGCCAGCCTCACTGGATGTGTCTGCAGGCACAATAGTTATTTTGTCGGCTCCATTTGGAGTTCCAGCTGCTAGTTCTTGCAACAAATGCCTGAGGGAAAGCCTGGCATCATGAATGCTCTGAACAACATCAGACGATGACTCATCCCCAGATGAGCCCGCTGTCTCAGGCTTGCGACGAGCTGCTGCATCTGTGTTGCACTGGACATCAGCTGCACAAGGCATTGCAACAGTCTGGGCTTGATTGCTGTCAGCATCTACCATAAGTGTTGCAGTGCTGTCATAGGCAGCATCTGCACAGACACTGGCTTCTGCTGGTCTGCTGTCATTGGCAGCATCTGCACAGGCACTGGCTTCTGCTGGTCTGCTGTCAGCATATGTCAAAGGTGAGGCTTTCAGTCTTTTGCTGCCAGTATCTGCTGCAGCAGCAGCGTCTGTTGCTGAGGCAGGATGTGCAGCAGAGGCAGAGGTAGTCTGAGCACGCTCGCTGCCAACATCTGGTGCAGGGGTAGGGACAACCCGAGCACGCTTGCGGCAGGTGAAGCGCAAGGCCTGTCTTGTGGCGTGCTTGCTGTTGTTTCTCATGGATGGTCTGCCTTTGCCACGCTTGGCTCTAGTACCGCCTGACCCCAAAGTCCTGACAGGGGTCTTTGGGGTGATGCTGTGTGGTGAAGAAGACTCAGCCTCTGCTTTGTCTACAGCGTTGATGGAGGTATGTGTGGCGTCAAAGAAGTGCATAAGTTCCTTCACACCAATGGAGCTCTTGTACCTGCAATGTGGGCGAATCAGTTCAGCGGCAAGCAGGCTTCTTTGGCAACGCTGTTGCTGAGAGCCAACGCAATCAGCCTTGGTAAGAGGAAATGGCATTGTGGCACAACTCATGCATTCTGCAGTGGCAATAATAGACATAGCATGATCACACCAGTTGTTGAGCGCAAGGCAGCCTGAATCTTGTTCAGGAAGACAAGGCCAACAGAGCACACGCATCAGGGAATCAAGGGTTGAACGGCTAGTGCAACATTGCTCACAAGCGGCTGCTGACACTTGCTGCAGCCAAGAGTAGCGGCATGACAGCAGATTATTCTCACGCAGCAGAAGGCTTGTCAAGCTTACAGTGTGTCAATAGGTTTGGCACTCCACCAATCTGCTGAGGCTTGCAGCCCTGAGTACAGGTCAAGCAATGCAGAGTCGGGCGCCCTTAGCTTATAAATCAGCACGTTGCGCTTGGCTGGGCCTGCTTTGCTGTTCAGTACCTGCACAGAACGAAGTGCATGACGACTCAGTCAGGCAAGTAGACAATGCAGATTTTAGAGTCCTGTAACAAATGGCTGCCTCTGGGGTGTGCCCTTAGTGGGGGGTCTGCCAAATGCAAGAAAGCATGCAGAAACAGATGTCTTCAGTTGCAAGCCATGCTGACTGAAAGTATGCCTTGTCCAGATCCAATGCAAGAGCATACTGAGGGCAAAGCTTGCATGCACCGCAACTATGTCTCAGTCATTGCTTCTTACCACCCTGTGATTGGATGCCTTGATCAGGCCACAGGTTGCACGCTCCAGGGTGTACCCTGCCAAGACAGTGACAGTCCCTCTGGGTGCTGTCACATCCATCCAGACACCATCTGCATTCTGGACCTGCAATGGCATACAGCAGCAGTCAAAACTATGCTTGCGACATGAGCAAAGAGCAAAAGAGCCCAAGACCGGGCTGAGTTAGTCTTAAAACGCTTTGTGAGAGGTACGAGCAATGGGTGCTGGACTAGCAACACTGATGACTGTGAGAGCTTAAGATTTGTCTACTGATGATTCGTGATGATTCTGTAGGTTTGCATACCTGCAGACCATGCCCATGGTCACAATAGATCACGGTCAGCAGTCCTCTGTCTATGTGCTCTCTGCAGCTGACATCCTCCTGAGTGTATGCATCAGGCAGTGTGTATTGTATCGCTTCAAGTCTTGAAGCAGCTGCTTCGCCCTGAGCCGCTTCCAACATGGACTCAAATGTGTCTTCTGCCAGACCAAGACAAGACGCTATGCTTTGTAGCCAGTTCCTTGCAGCCCAGTCATAAGCAAGCATAGCCTGCAGAAACATGAGAGGCATGTGCGGCAGGCATGACACTCAGCTTCAGCTGAAGGTTTGTGGGCAAACCGCTCTCAGATACCTCATCTGTGCAACCACACAAAGCACTGCTGTGCTCGTTGTGGTTGTGATGTAAGCGGTGTTCTATTCTCCATTTATTTGGTCCTCTTGTGAAAATCTCGGAACTTGGAAACGTTTCCCCGTTGATCCAATCCTCGGCCTGAGCCTGACACGCTGCCAATAGCATGTGCGACCGGCCCGCAAAGACATCAGACACCGACAGCACTGCAAAGCGTGACTGCTTCAGCTGCCAGGGGAGCTGTCCATTACCCGAGACCGTAGCGAAGCTGCTTGCAATAGGCATGGCCCCGTGTGGGAGAAATGATACGCAATATTGAGCTGCGTATGCAGCCTTGCAAAGACGGCACTACTTCAGCTGTGGGTTAAATGATCGACTCGTAGCAGTACACGTTCCTAGAATGAAGTGCGCCATAATATCGTCGTTCACGTCTAAATTGTGAGTTCAAATGATGACTCCCAGTACAGCTGCATGTCGCGCGCAGCATGCATGTCACAGTGCCATTGTCACAGGGCCAGCACAGTGAAACATGTTCCAGACGTGTTGCTATTAACATAGGCTCCAACGCAGTATGCGGATGATTGACACCGGAAGCAGTCATCATCAAGTAAAGCACCAGCAGTAACAACCTTTATCAACCTATAGGTTTGATACTGTTTGTTGAGCACCTGCTCAAACAGCTGACTAACAACTGAACTCACACCGTCATAATCTGTTTCATGTTGTTTTCACAGCAGAAGAACACAGCTCTGACTCACCTGCATTTGCAATTTGCATTTAAGCTATACAACAAAGATGTCAATCAGCACAGCACACTCAGCAACGCTTCACTGCAGCCTCTCTGCATCATATGCACAAGACTGGACACCGGTCGCCAAGGCATCCCTTCTACAAGTCCTTCAAAACTTTTGACACAAACGCTGCCAGCAAGGCTTCAAGTGCAAAGCTTCTGAGACAAAGGCTGCAAGCTAGGTTACAACTGTGCTGGAGCATGCACATGTTGAAGTGGACAAAAGGTCAGGCAGGCAGGTTAAGCCCATCTGCAGGCGGGCAACTGTGGCGGCCTGTGCAACAGGACACACTGCTGCTTAGTTGCACATTTGGGTGAACATGCTTTGCTGTGCTGTGCTGTGCTGTGCTGTGCTGTGCTGTGCTGTGCTGTACCACATCGTGCTGTGCCATAGCATGCTATGCCACTGCATGGCATGCTAAGCAGCACCACATGTGTGTGCATGAC
>JAABUP010001042.1_pt1 | contig 59381 bp, 60 predicted proteins | sample 5559201 | NCBI WGS metagenome assembly JAABUP01 (sample SAMN10711887, study PRJNA513373) | rock metagenome | isolation source: Antarctica rocks | place: Antarctica | reverse complement strand
AGGGTGTCCAGGTCGGCGTCCACGAGAACCTCCGGTTCGACGTTGGGTAAGCACGCCGATCCTGGGCACCCTTCAACGCTCCCGCGAGCGCAACACGCCGCCCGAACCCTTGGAATAGATCATCTAGCCAGGTCCGGGTCGATCGGCCCGTAACCCACCAGCTCGGCCGGGTCCTGGGTGACGCCGAGCAGGGTGGCCGCCGTAACGATGACCTGAGGTCGGCGGTGCGAGGGCAGCGGGGTGCTGCCTTGGCACCCACATCCGCAGGTCATCGGTGTATCGGTGACGAGGCAGGTCAACGGATCAGCCCGCCGCGCCGCATGGCGCGGGTCAGCCGGGCACACGGTGCGGGCCAGCTGATCGAGTCGCGAGTCCAGCAGCACCCCGTCGTGGCCGGGCAAGCGCCCCCAGATCTCGGCCATGCCGTCGGCGATCGGGGTGATCAGCACCTCGCGTTCGGCGGTGGCAGCCCGCCGCCGCTGGAACACCGCGTCGGGTTCACGGGCGAGAATGATCCGGTCAATCTTGGGACCGAGGTTGGCCGGGTTGCTGGTCCGAGCCCGATCCACCGCGGCCGCCTCGATCACGGCCACGCGCTCGTCACTGATGTGCTGGGTGCGTTCGACGATGACCCGGACACGAGCGAGGTCGATGTCCCCCGCCGCGAACGCCCGGTTAGTCGCGGGCAACCGCTCCGCCAGGGCTATCCCGATGCCGACCAGGTTGCCTGCCGTACGCTGCGAACAGTGCAGGGCGACAGCAATTTCAGCCACCGCGAACTCCCCGGCCTCGGAGTCCCAGGCCCCGGCGGCCACCTCCTCCCGGGTCCGCAGAGCCTGAAGGGCGGTGATGGCGGTGATCTGGCGCTGCTGAGCGGCCGCGATCACCGGTTGTTGTTCCAGGGCCACCGCTAAGAGGGCGGCGGCCTCGGTTGAGGAGCCATCGATCGTATCGAACATACGGTCGATTCTAGGTCGGGATACCGACAATCTAACGAGGGTTCACCGTCGGATCGGGGGAGTAACCGCGTTACCTCGACAGGGAGCGGCAGCAGTCACCTCTACTGGTCCAAACTGCGAACCCAGCGTGCTCCGTAGGATCAACCACCCGTTCACGACCACAGGAGGTTCCTTCGTGTTGCGCACCCACCCGGCTGGCTCGCTGCGCGCCGAGCACGCCGAGCACGCGGTCACGCTCACCGGCTGGGTGGCGCGGCGACGCGATCACGGTGGGGTGGTGTTCATCGACCTGCGGGACGCCTCGGGCACCGTGCAGGTGGTGTTCCGGGAGGGCGCAGTCGCCGAGGCCGCGGGCGCGCTGCGCAACGAGTTCTGCGTCCAGATCACCGGCACCGTCGCCCTGCGCCCGGAGGGCAACGCCAACCCCGACATCGCAACCGGGGACATCGAGGTGAGTGCCACCGAGCTCACCGTGCTCAATGAGAGTGCGCCGCTGCCGTTCCCGCTGGACGACCACACCGGGGTGGGGGAGGAGGTCCGGCTCAAGCACCGCTACCTGGACTTGCGGCGCACCGCGCCCGCGGCGGCAATCCGGTTGCGTAGCAAAGTGAATCAGGCGGCCCGCACGGTCCTGGCCGGGCACGACTTCGTGGAAGTGGAAACCCCGACGCTGACCCGGTCCACCCCGGAAGGTGCGCGCGACTTCCTGGTCCCTGCCCGGCTGCAGCCCGGCAGCTTCTACGCCCTGCCACAGAGCCCGCAGCTGTTCAAGCAGCTACTGATGGTCGGTGGTTTGGAGCGCTACTACCAGATCGCCCGGTGCTACCGCGACGAGGACTTTCGCGCCGACCGCCAGCCGGAGTTCACCCAGCTGGACGTGGAGATGAGCTTTGTCACCCAGGACGACGTGATCGCGCTGGCCGAGGAGGTACTCACCGCGTTGTGGGCGCTGATCGGCCACCAGCTCGCCACCCCGATCCCGCGGATGACCTACGCCGAGGCCATGCGCCGATACGGCTCGGACAAACCCGACCTGCGTTTCGCCCTGGAGCTCGTGGAGTGCACCAACTTCTTCGCCGACACCACGTTCCGGGTGTTTCAGGCGCCCTACGTGGGGGCGGTTGTGATGCCCGGGGGGGCCAGTGCACCCCGCAAGCAGCTCGACGCCTGGCAGGAGTGGGCCAAGCAGCGCGGCGCCAAGGGCCTGGCGTATGTGCTCGTCGGGGAGGACGGCACCCTCGGCGGCCCAGTGGCCCGCAACCTCAGCGACACCGAACGCGCGGGGCTGGCAGCCCATGTCGGCGCCGCGGCGGGGGACTGCATCTTCTTCGCCGCCGGGCCCCTCAAGAGTTCCCGCGCCCTGCTCGGAGCCGCTCGGGGGGAGATCGCCAGACGCCAGGGGCTGATCGACGACACGGCCTGGGAGTTCGTCTGGGTGGTCGACGCCCCGCTGTTCGAACCAGCCGGAGAAGCCGCCGCCAGCGGGGACGTGGCGGTCGGCTCCGGTGCCTGGACCGCGGTGCACCACGCGTTCACCTCGCCGAAGCTCGAGAGCCTTGGCACCTTCGACGCCGCCCCGGGTGCGGCGTTGGCCTACGCCTACGACATCGTCTGCAACGGCAACGAGATCGGCGGCGGCAGCATCCGCATCCACTCCCGCGAGGTGCAGGAGCGGGTGTTCGCGGTGATGGGCTTGGACGCCGCCGAAGCCCAGCAAAAGTTCGGGTTCCTGTTGGACGCCTTCGCCTTCGGCGCACCGCCGCACGGGGGTATCGCGTTCGGCTGGGACCGGATCTGCGCGTTGCTGTCGGGAACCGACTCCATCCGGGAGGTGATCGCGTTCCCCAAGTCCGGCGGTGGCATCGACCCGCTCACCGACGCACCGGCCCCGATCACCGCCGACCAGCGCCGCGAATCCGGCATCGACGCCGTCGCCCCGCCGGCACAGCCCCATCCATGATCAACAGGACACCGTCGCGGTTGCGGGCGCAGCATCACGCTGGCGTCCTGTTGATCACCTTAGCCGCGACGGCCGCGGGGGTGGGGTGAGTGCTGCACCTGCGGGTGATCAGCCCCGCGGAGACCACCCAGCGCGTCCTGGAGGTGTTGCGCAAGGAGCCGGGCGCCACCCACCTCACCCAGCATCGTGGTGCGGCGTTGGAACCACGCGGGGACGTCGTGGAGGCCGACGTGGCCAGGGAATGCGCTGACGCCATCCTGGACCGCCTCGACAGGCTGGGGGTCTCAGCCACGGGTGGGGTGACGCTGGAGACCATCGACACCACCATGTCGACCGCGGCTGCCCGCGCATCGAAGGCTGCACCCGGGGACGCCAGCGATGCGCTGATCTGGGAGGAGCTGATCGCCCGCACTGGTGAGGAATCCCGGTTGACCGCGACCTTTGTGGCGTTCCTGACGCTGGCCTGCCTCATCGCCGCCGTCGGAGTGGTCACCAACTCCCCGGTGACGGTTGTCGGCGCCATGGTGGTGGGCCCGGAGTTCGGCCCATTGGCAGCGGTCGCGGTGGCCCTGGTGCGGCGACGCTACGACCTGGCCCGTCACTCGGCGCTGGCGCTGGCAGTGGGTTTCCCGGTGGCGATGGCAGTGACGCTGGTCGTCGCGTTGCTCGCCGGGTCGGCCGGGATGCTGTCGTTGGTGTCGTCACGTTCGGCCGCCCTCGTCGGGGTGTTCATCTCCGTCACCACGGTGCCGGCAGCGGGCTACGCCGTGGTCGCGGCGTCGCTGGGGCGGTGGTCGGTGGCCACCGAGTCGGCCCTGCAGCTGCTGCTGAACCTGGCAGGGATCGTCGTGGCCGCCGTCGTGGTCCTCGCCGTACGCCGTCGCCATGGCGGGTAGGTTCACCCCCGATGACCGCTGAGGTGGAGATCGCGGCTGGCCGTGTTCGCGAGGTGGTGCGTGCGGCGCAACGGCTGCTGACCAAACGCACCGGTGCGCCGGTCGTCCTCGTCGACCCGCAGGATCTCGGTGGCAGTGATCGCACCGTGGTGTTGCGGGTGCGCCCGCAGGCCAACCCCTTCGCCCTGCCCCGCACGATGGTGGTGAAGAAGGTGCTGGCGCCGCGCCCGGCGCCCGGCGGCGAGCCGAACACCGACGAGGCCTTTGTGCGCGAAGTCGCCTCCTACCAGTTCGCGAACTCGTTGCCGTTACAGCACCGGCCCGGCGCGACGTTGGTCGCCTACGACGCCACCGAACGGCTACTCGTGCTGGACGACCTGGGCGGGGCGCCCACCCTGGCCGAGGTGCTGCTGGGTGCGGACCCGGCGGCGGCCCAGCGGGGTCTGCTCGCCTGGGCCCAAGCGCTGGGCAGAATGCACGCGGCCACCGCCGGCCGCGAGGATGACTACACGACGCTGCTGCGCCGGGTCGGGCGTCGCCACCTCAACACCGACCCCCTGGCCCGCGCCGCGGAGACCGCCGTGGTGGAGCTGCCGCGGGCGATCGAGCAGGTGCTCGCAGTCAGCACGCCCGCCGACGTCGCACAGCGGGCGACGCAGTCCCAACGGTTGCTGGGTCGCGGCAGCCTGCGCGCGTTCAGCCCAGCCGACCTGTGCCCGGACAACGCGCTGCTAACCGCGGCCGGCGTGCAGTTCCTGGACTTCGAGTGCGGCGGGTTCCGCGACGTCGCCCTGGACGCGGCGTACGCGCTCGTGCCGTTCCCAGCCTGCTGGTGCAGCCCGCCGTGGGACGCGGCCCAGGGCGAGGCCATGCTCCAGGCCTGGCGAGCCGAGGTCGGTGGCGTCTGGCCGCAGCTGGACGACGACGACGTCCTGCACGCCAGGGTGTTCGACGCCCAACTGCTAAGGGTGTGGTTGAGCACCCATTGGTTCCTGCCCGGCCGAGCCGCCCGGCGGGCGCCGAGCAGTGCGCACCCGTTGGCATTGTCTGCCTCAGCCGCACTCTCCCAGCGGTGGCGACGGTTGTCCGAGGCGGCCGAGAGCGCGGGCGAATCCGCTACCGCCGCGCACGCCCGGCTCGTCGCCAGTGCACTCGAGCGGACCAACTGACCCCGCCGGGGACTCAGGTCCGCTCAGGCCCGCTGGAACGCCTCCGTGCGGGCTTTGCCGTCCCAACCGCCCTGTGGGGCGCGCAAACCCAGCAGCCAGGCCACGGTCGGTGCCACATCCATGCTGCTCGCTGGCTGCGACGGCGTCTGTCCCCGGCGGACACTCGGATGTCCACCGGTGACGATGAACGGGATGGGTCGGGTCACCGGGTGCCCGTGGTTGCTCGGGATCGGGTTGGACAGCGGCGTCGGGTCGGAGAACCGCCACCCCGGCTTGCACAGCGCCACCAGGTCACCGGCCTGCGTGCCCAGCTTCAGCTCCTGCGGGGTGCGCACCTCCAGGACGCCGGCGGTGGCCTGCGCCAGGCTCCGCATCCGCGCCACGGCCGCCGACCGCTGCTGGGCCGGGCCGGTCCAGTACAACAGGTCCGCACCGCCGTTCTGGGACACCGCCACGTTGCCGGCCAGCATCGGGTCCGCGTTCAGCACCGCGGCCAACCCGATCAACGACGTGGGCAGCGACCAGTCCATCGAGTGGTCGGCCAGGATGATCAGCACACTGCGCGACCAGGCTCCAGACGTGGTCAGCGCGGCCACGAAACGGGCGATCTGCGCGTCGGTATCGGTCAGGGCGGTGCGCCGGGCGATCTTCAGGGAGGTGCCGGTCAGGTCGCCGTGGCCGAAGCGGTCGACGTCGCCCAAGTTGGTGAACGTCATCCGGGGCTGCTCGGTCTGCAACGCCGCGAGCAGCGCGTTCATCGTGAACAGGTCAGGTGCGTGCTTGGTGACCGGCAGCAACGGCTCCGGCTTCCAACGGTAGCTGGCCCGGGTGCCGAAGATGCCGAACAGATAGTCCTTGCTCAGGATGCTGGCGGTACGCACCCCCCGCTCGGCTGGCAGGCGCTCCAGCAGGGTGGACACCAGCAGGTCGGTGGGCCGGTCCAGGTCGCGGACAACCCGTTCGGCCCGGTCGTACACCGCATTCGCCGGCACTCCGGACCGGTTGGGAAGCACTCCGGTCATCATCGCCACGTGGTTGGGGATGGTCTCGGGCACGTCCACCGCTCGCGCGTTGGTGTAGCTGCTCCCCTGAGCGGCGAGCAGGCCGACGGTCGGCATCGCACCAGCGGCGATCTCGTCGGGACGGCAGCCATCGATCACCAGGACGTGCACGTCCAGACCGGCGGGGGCGCCGCCGGGTGAGTCGTTCCCGTTGTCGGGACCGTCTCCGGTGTCCGAGCTTTCGGGGTCGGCGGCAGCGGTGCCGGCCCCGAGAGCCAGCGCTCCGGCGGCCGCGGCGACACCACCGAGGACCCCTCGGCGGGAAATGGGCGGTTGGTTCGCGGTAGTCACCACCGCAGCCAACCCGATGATCCGCCGTTGCACCGCACTGACGGCGCAAAGTTCACCTGCCGGTCGTGCACCCGCCACCTGCTGGGACCGCGGGTAAGTTGCCGGCGTGCAGAACGGACTGTTCGACGCCGGGCAGGCCCAGCAACGGCCCACAACGGCGGGCGTGCGCCGCGACGGCCCCCTGGCGGTGCGGATGCGCCCGGTCAGCCTGGCGGAAGTGCTGGGGCAGGACCATCTGCTGGGTCCCGGGGCACCGTTGCGACGGCTGATCGAGGGCGACGCGCCGGCGTCGGTGCTGCTCTACGGCCCGCCAGGCACAGGCAAGACCACCCTGGCCACCCTGGTGTCCCACGCCACCGGACGGCGGTTCGAGGCGCTGAGCGCGCTGTCGGCCGGGGTCAAGGAGGTGCGGGCGGTGATCGAGCTGGCCCGGCGGCGGTTGTCTTCCGGCGAACAGACCGTGCTGTTCATCGACGAGGTGCACCGGTTCTCCAAGACCCAGCAGGACGCGTTGCTGGGTGCGGTGGAGGACCGCATCGTGCTGCTGGTGGGCGCTACCACGGAGAACCCGTCGTTCTCCGTGGTGTCCCCCCTGCTGTCGCGATCGCTGGTGCTGACGCTGCGACCGTTGGCGGCCGAGGACGTCCGTGCGCTGGTGCGGCGGGCACTGACCGACCCCCGGGGGCTGGCCGGGACGGTGACGCTCAGTGCGGAGGCGGAGGACCACCTGGTGCGCCTTGCGTCCGGGGATGCCCGTCGGGCGCTGACCGCGTTGGAGGCCGCCGCTGGGGCGGTGGCACCAGGTGCGGCGGTGGACCTGGAAACGGTAGAGGCCAGCGTCGACACCGCCGCGGTGCGCTACGACCGAGACGGCGACCAGCACTACGACGTCACCAGCGCGTTCATCAAGTCCATCCGGGGCTCCGACGTCGACGCCGCACTGCACTACTTGGCCCGGATGATCACCGCGGGGGAGGACCCGCGGTTCATCGCGCGCCGCCTGGTGGTGCACGCCAGCGAGGACATCGGGATGGCCGACCCCACTGCGCTGCTCACCGCATCGGCTGCCGCGCAAGCCGTGGCGCTCATCGGCATGCCCGAGGCCCGGCTCGCCCTGGCTCAGGCCACCATCCACCTGGCCACTGCACCGAAGTCACCCGGGGTGGTGGCGGCGCTGGGCGCAGCGATGGCCGACGTGGCGGCGGGCCGGGCCGGGTCAGTGCCGCCGCACCTGCGTGACGGGCACTACCCGGGCGCGGCCGCGTTGGGCAACGCCCAGGGCTACGCCTACCCGCACGATCACCCCGATGGTGTCCTGGCCCAGCAATACCCACCCGACGAGCTGGTGGGCATCGACTACTACCAACCCACCCAGCACGGGCATGAGCGCGGCGTTGGTGAGCGGTTGGCCAAGCTGCGGTCGATCGTCCGCAAGCTCAGGTAGGAGTCCTCAGCTCAGACAAGCCGTCAGGGCGCGCACCATCAGCGCAACGTCTGCCGCGGAGACCAGCTCACGGCAGGAGTGCATCCCCAGCAGGGGCGCGCCGACGTCCACTGTGGAAATGCCGAGCCGGGTGGCGGTCAGTGGGCCGATAGTCGACCCGCAGGCAATGTCGTTGCGGGAGACGAAGTGCTGCACGGGCACCGAGACCTCGGCGCACCGCTCGGTGAACCAGCCGCCGCTGCGGGCGTCGGTGGCGTAGGCCTGGTTCGCGTTCACCTTGACCACCGGTCCGCCACCGAGCACGGGAGTGTGGGCCGGCTCGTGACGGTCATAACGGGTGGGGTGTACGGCGTGCGCGGCGTCGGCGGAGACCAACCGCGAACGGGCCAGGGTCTGCGCCATGGCCTGCGGGTCGGCGTCCCCGGTGGCGGCCACGATGCGTTCCACCACGTCGGACAGGAACGAGCCGCGGGCGCCCTCCGCGGAGCCGCTGCCGACTTCCTCGTGGTCGTTGGCCACCAGCACCTGGGTGTGGGCGGCGGCCGGGGCGTCGAGCAGGGCCAGCAAGCCGGAGTGGCAGCTGCTTTGGTTGTCCAGCCTTCCGGCCGCGACCCAGCTGCCGTCGGCCCCGGTTCGGGCCGCGGGCTGGGTGTCCGCGAGGACCAGGTCGTGGCCGGTGATGTCGTCCGGTGCCGCACCGGCGGCGTCCGCCACGACCTCCAGCAGGCCGGGTTCGGTACCCAGCTCGGCGCCCCATACCGGGATCAGGTGGCGCTGGGTGTCCAGGGTGAGGCCATCGCGGACGCTGCGGTCGAGGTGGATGGCCAGCGACGGAAAGCGCAGCGGTGCACCGGGAAGCGTCACCAACCGGACCTCGCCGCCGCGCAGCGCCACCCGGCCGACGACGGTGAGCTCCCGGTCCAGCCAGGTGTGGGCGAGCAGACCGCCGTAGGTCTCCACCCCGACCAGCCGGTAACCGGCCTGGCGCACGTCGTGGCGGGGGCGGACCTTGAACGTCGGGGAGTCGGTGTGCGCCCCGAGGATGCGTAACCCGGCGTCGGCGGGCGCGGCCGTGCCCACCCGGAACGCCACCATGCTTCCGCCGCCGCGCACCACGAAGTGCTGGTCCCCGGGGCTCAGCGCCCACCGGTCGGCTTCCTCCAGCGCGGTGAACTCCGCGGCCGTGAGTCGCCGGGTCATCTCGGCGACGGCGTGCGAGGGCGACGGGCAGGCGTCGGAAAAGGTCCGGAGATCGGTGCCGAGGGCGCGGTCAGCCATGCGCAGGACCATACGGACGCGCTGGACCCCGCCGGACAGGTGCAGCGACCACGCACGAATGCGGAGCCAGTAACGTAATGCGCGAGCAACGTCGGCCGCCCGGGTCGCGCTACCGGCCCAGCCCTCCTCGACCCGAGCGTCCGGCCCCGACCCCTAGAGGACGACACCCCGTGCAGACCCACGAGATCCGACGACGCTTCCTGGACCACTTCACTGCGTCCGGGCACACCCCGGTGCCGAGCGCGTCGCTGATCTTGGACGACCCCAACCTGCTGTTCGTGGGAGCGGGGATGGTGCAGTTCGTGCCCTACTTCCTGGGGCAGGTGCCGGCGCCGTGGCCGCGCGCCACCAGCGTGCAGAAATGCGTGCGCACCGGGGACATCGACAACGTCGGCGTCACCACCCGGCACAACACGTTCTTCCAGATGGCCGGCAACTTTTCCTTCGGCGACTACTTCAAGCGGGAGGCGATCGGGCACGCCTGGACGTTGCTGACCGCCACCGTGGCCGACGGCGGTTACGGCTTCGACCCGCAGCGGCTGTGGGCCACGGTGTACCTCGACGACGACGAGGCGTACGACCTCTGGCAGGAGGTCGCCGGGCTACCTCCCGAGCGCATCCAACGCCGCGGCATGGCGGACAACTACTGGTCCATGGGCATCCCGGGCCCATCCGGACCGTGCTCGGAGATCTTCTACGACCGGGGGCCGGCGCACGGACGCGAGGGTGGTCCAGCAGCCGACGAGGACCGTTACGTCGAAATCTGGAACCTGGTGTTCATGCAGAACGAGCGCGGGGAGGGCACCGGCAAGGACGACTTCGCCGTGCTTGGGCCGTTGCCCCGCAAGAACATCGACACCGGTATGGGCGTGGAGCGGGTCGCGTTCCTGCTGCAGGGCGTGGACAACGTCTACGAGACCGACCTGGTCCGTCCGGTGATCACCGCCGCGGAGGAGCTGTCCGGACGTCGGTACGGGGCCGACGCGGGCGACGACGTGCGCTTCCGGGTCATCGCCGACCACGCCCGCACCGGGGTCATGCTCATCGCCGACGGGGTGAACGCCGGCAACGACGGCCGCGGGTATGTGCTGCGCAGGTTGCTGCGGCGCATCGTGCGCTCCGCGCGCCTGTTGGGCATCGACCGCCCCAGCATGACTCAGTTTGTCGCCCTGGTGCGCGACACCATGGCCACTTCCTACCCCGAGTTGGCCAGTGAGTTCGACCGCATCGAGCGCGCGGCCGTCGCCGAAGAGACGGCATTCCTGCGCACGCTGGCGGCCGGATCCGCGCTGTTCGACACTGCCGCGGCGCAGACCAAGGCGGCGGGTTCGGCCACGATCGCCGGCGAGCAGGCCTTCGCGCTGCACGACACCTACGGCTTCCCCATCGACCTGACCCTGGAGATGGCCGCCGAGGCCGGCCTGAGGGTCGACGAGCCCGGGTTTCGGGCGCTGATGGCCGACCAGCGGTCCCGGGCGAGGGCCGACGCGCAGGGCAAGAAGACCGCGCATGGTGACCTGTCGGTGTACCGCGACCTGCTGGCCGCTGGTCCGACGGAGTTCACCGGCTACACCGAGCTCGATTCCGAGGCGACGGTGCTCGGCATCATCGGTGCCGGGGTACTAGTGCCCCGCGCCGGTCAGGGCGAGGTGGTGGAGGTGGTGCTCGACCGCAGCTCGCTGTACGCGGAATCCGGTGGGCAGGACAGCGACGCGGGGGTGATCACCTCCGACGACGTGCGCCTGGAGGTGCTGGATGTGCAGAAGGTGGCCAAACGGCTGTGGGTGCATCGGGTGGCGGTGCGCGAGGGCGAGCTCATTACCGGTGCCCAGGTCCTCACCCGGGTCGACCCGCAATGGCGTGCCGGTGCCCGCCAGGGCCACTCCGGCACCCACCTGGTGCACGCGGCACTGCGGCAGGTGCTCGGGCCGACCGCCTTGCAGTCCGGCTCCTACAACAAGCCGGGGTACCTGCGCCTGGACTTCGCCTGGCAGGGCGGGCTATCCCCGGCCACCCGCAGCGAGGTGGAAGAGGTCACCAACCGGGCTGTGCGAGACGATCTGCCGGTGCGGGTGCTGCACACCGACCTGGCGGGTGCCCAGCAGATGGGGGCGCTGGCCCTGTTCGGCGAGACCTACGACACCGACGTGCGGGTGGTGGAAATCGGCGGCCCGTTCTCGGTGGAGCTGTGCGGCGGTACGCACGTCGAGCACTCCTCGCAGGTCGGCCCGGTGACCCTGCTCGGTGAGTCGTCGGTGGGGTCGGGGGTGCGCCGCATCGAGGCTTACGTCGGGTTGGACGCCTACCGGTACCTTGCCGCGGAGCGGGCGTTGATGCAGGGACTAGCGACCGAGCTGCGGGTTGCGTCCGAGGAGGTGCCGGCACGAGTGCAAGCCCTGCTGGAGCGGCTCAAGCAGGCCGAACGGGAGCTGGCGCAACTGCGGACAGCGGCCTTGCAATCCTCGGCGGGCGCGTTTGCCGGGCAAGCGCAACGCGTCGGGGAGGTTGACCTGGTGGCAGCGGAGGTGCCCGATGGGGTGAGCGGCGCCGACCTGCGCGCCTTAGCGCTCGACGTGCGGGGGCGGCTCGGCGAGCAGCCCGGAGTGGTCGCGTTGTTCGGCACCGGTGCGGGCACCGTCACCTTTGTGGTCGCGACCAACCCTGCAGCCAGGGACCTCGGCATCGCCGCCGGCCCGCTGGTGGGGACGTTCGCTGGGCAGATCGGCGGACGCGGCGGTGGTAAGCCCGACCTGGCCCAAGGTGCGGGCAGCGACCCCTCCGGTGTACCGGCCGCTATCGAGTCGTTGCGCGTCGAACTGACGCAGGTGCGGGCATCGTGAGCGCTGCGACACCAGCGCGACCCGACCGGCCAGGAGCAGACGATCCAGGCAAGGGTCGGCGCATCGGGGTGGACGTCGGCAGCGTCCGGGTGGGGGTGGCCGTCAGCGACCCTGAGCCGATCCTGGCGACCCCGGTCGAAACCGTCGCGCGGGCGCCAGGGGATTCGGGTGCGGATACCGCCGATCTGCGCCGGGTTGCTGCCCTCGTGGGGGAGTACCAGGCAGTGGAGGTTGTTGTCGGGTTGCCCCAGACCCTGCGCGGGGAGCATGGTCGTGCGGCGCAGTTGGCCGCGGAGTACGCCGGGCACCTCCGCGAGCTGGTGCGTCCGGTGCCGGTGCGACTGGCCGACGAGCGGTTGACGACGGTGAGCGCCACCAGGACGCTGGCTGGTCAGGGTGTCCGCGGTCGACGACAGCGGGCCGTCGTCGACCAGGTGGCCGCGGTGGCCATCCTGCAGTCCTGGCTGGACGCGAGGACGACGTCGGCGACCGGGCCCACCGACGGGGCCGGACCGACGAGGACGGAGGAGCGCTGGTGAGCGACGACCTGGGACTGCTGGGCGGTCACCCCGACGACGGGTGGGAACGTCAGCACCGGGCCGAGCCCACGCGTCACGAGCCGGGCGGCCGGCCGAATCGCCCGCCGCGGACGCGGGCCGAGGCACGGAAAGCCCAGCAACGCCGCGCCGCCGCCCGTCGTCGCCGCCGCACCGCCACCGTGTTGGCTGTCGCGGTGCTGCTGGTTCTCGGCGGCGGAGTGTACTTCGGTGGCCGGGCGCTGCTGGGCGCGCTCGGACTGGGCAGCGCTAGCGCGGCCGCCGACTTCACGGGGGGCGGAGTGGCCGACATCGTGGTGCAGGTCGCGGTCGGGGATTCCACGAGTGCGATCGCCAAGACCCTCGCCGCCGACGGTGTGGTCGCCAGCGCTACGACCTTCACCAAGGCCGCCACCGGTAACGCCGCGATTACCGCCGTGCAGCCGGGGTACTACAAGCTGCGCACCCGGCTGCCGGCCGCGGACGCGGTGGCACGATTGGTCTCACCCGACGCCCGGGTGGGCAAGCTCGTCATCCCCGAGGGGGTGCAGCTGGACAACGTCACCGGTGCCACGGGCACCGTCACCGACGGAATCCTCACCCGGATCCAAAAGGCGTCCTGCGTCACCCTGGACGGCAGCCAGCAGTGCACCTCGCTCGAGGAGCTGCGCAGCGTCGCCTCCACCGCGGACCCGGCGGTGCTCGGTGTGCCGGGGTGGGCGGTCAAGGCGGTCACTGCGGTGCCCGACAAGGGCAAGCGGCTGGAAGGCCTCATCCGGGCCGGCAGTTACGAGCTGCGCCCGGCGGCGTCCGCGCAGGACCAGCTCACCCAACTGCTCACCGATTCCGCGGCCGGCTACGACCGCCTCGGCCTGCCGAGAACCACTGCTGCCGGCCTCACCCCCTACCAGGTGCTTGTCACCGCATCATTGGTGCAGCGGGAGGCACTGCCGCCGGACTTCTCCAAGGTCGCCCGGGTGGTCTACAACCGTCTGGCGGTGGGGCAGAAGTTGGAGTTCGACTCCACGGTGAACTACCCGCTCGACGTGCAGGCCGTGGCTACCACCGACAAGGACCGCGCCGCGGTCACCCCGTGGAACACCTACGCCAGCCCCGGGTTGCCGGCCACCCCGATCTCCAGTCCGGGCAACGCGGCGCTCGCTGCGGCCGAGCAGCCCGCGGCGGGCACCTGGCTGTACTTCGTCACCGTCGACAAGGGCGGGACCACGGTGTTCTCCGACACCTTCGCCCAACACCAGCGCGCCATCGCCCAGGCCCAGGCCAACGGCGTCTTCGGCTGACGCGGATCCTGATGGCGCAGGCGCCCGTCCGCGCGGGTGTCGTCGGCTCGCCCGTGGCGCATTCGCGCTCCCCGCAGCTGCACCTGGCTGCATACGCCGCGCTCGGGTTGGCCGGGTGGTCCTATGACCGCATCGAATGTGACGCCGCAGGGTTACCCGCGTTCGTTGGTTCGCTGGGTGCGGAATGGGTTGGCCTGTCGGTGACCATGCCTGCCAAGCTGGCGGCGCTGCACTTGGCTGACACGGCCACCGAACGTGCCCGTGCCGTGGGCGCGGCGAACACCCTGGTGCGCGCGTCCTCCGGGTGGCACGCCGACTGCACCGACGTGGACGGCATCACCGGCGCATTGGCGCAGCTGGGGTGGGGCCGACCGGAGTTGGCTGGGCGCCGGGCGTTGGTGCTGGGTGCGGGGGGCACTGCCCGGGCGGTCCTGGTCGCGCTCGCCGGGCTCGGGGTCAGGGAAGTCGACGTGGCGGTGCGCGAGGCGGGCCGTGCCGCCGGAGCCCTGGCCTGCGCCCACAACGCCGGGCTGAGTACGACAGTGGTGCGCCTGGACGAGCCCGAGCTGGGCAGGTCGTGCGCCGGTGCGGCGGTGACCGTGAGCACGCTGCCCGCGGCGGCTTCGGAGCTGGTGGCTCCCGCCGTGTCCCGGTGCGCTGCGGTGCTGGACGTGGTGTACGACCCGTGGCCGACGCCGCTGGCCGCAGCCGTGCACGCAGCGGGCGGCGCGGTAGTCGGAGGCCTGGCGGTGCTGCTGCACCAGGCGTACCACCAGGTGGAGCTGTTCACCGGTCTGGGGGCGCCGCGGGAGGTGATGGCGGCCGCGTTGGGCTAGAGCTCGACCTGACCGTCGATGCAGGTCACGGTGCCGCCGCCGGCCCAGATGGTGCCGTTCTCGTCGGTACTCACCCGCACCCGACCGCCGAGTTGACGGGCAGAACGACGGGCAACCGACGCCGGCCGCCGGGTGGTCTGAGCGCGCCATGGGAGGATTCCGGGTGTGCTGCGCTGGATCACTGCCGGGGAGTCCCACGGGCCCGCGCTCGTCGCCGTCCTGGAGGGGATGGTCGCCGGGGTGGCGGTCACTACCGGCGACCTGGCTGCTGAGCTGGCCCGTCGTCGACTCGGCCACGGCCGCGGTGCCCGGATGAAGTTCGAGGCCGACGAGGTGGACCTGCTCGGTGGGGTTCGTCACGGCGTCACAATGGGTGGCCCGGTGGCCGTGCGCATCGGCAACACCGAATGGCCCAAGTGGCAGACGGTGATGGCGGCTGACCCGGTGGACGCCGACGAGCTGGCCGCGCAGGCACGCAACGCGCCGCTGACCCGCCCGCGACCTGGGCACGCCGACTACGCCGGGATGCTGAAGTACGGCTTCGACGACGCGCGCCCGGTGCTGGAACGGGCCAGTGCCCGGGAGACCGCGGCTCGGGTAGCCCTGGGGGCGGTCGCCAAGGCATTCCTGACGCAGGCCATGGGGGTTTGCGTGCTCAGCCACGTCACGGCCCTGGGTTCGGTGGACGCCCCCGACGGGGTGCTCCCCGGACCGGACGATCTGGCCCTGGTGGACGCCAGCCCGGTGCGGGCGTTCGACCCCGCGGCGTCAGCGGCGATGGTGGCCGAGGTGGACCTGGCCAAGCGCGACGGTGACACCCTGGGTGGGGTGGTGGAGGTGGTGGTGCACGGCCTGCCGATCGGGCTCGGCTCGTTCGTCGCCGGCGACCGCAAGCTCGACGCCCGACTCGCACAGGCCCTGATGGGGATCCAGGCGATCAAGGGTGTCGCGGTGGGCGACGGGTTTGCCACCGCCCGCCGGCGCGGCAGCGCAGCGCACGACGAGATGCGCCCCGGTCCCGACGGTGTGCTGCGCTCGACCAACCGCGCGGGGGGCATCGAGGGCGGCATGACCAACGGTGAGCCGCTGCGCGTCAGCGCGGCGATGAAGCCGATCTCCACCGTGCCCCGCGCCCTGGCCACCGTCGACCTGGCCACCGGCGATGAGGCGGTAGCCATCAACCAGCGATCCGACGTCTGCGCCGTCCCCGCTGCCGGGGTGGTCGCCGAGGCGATGGTGGCCCTGGTGCTCGCTCAAGCAGCCCTGGAGAAGTTCGGCGGCGACTCCGTTGCGCAGACGAGCGCCAACCTGCATTGCTACCTCACCGGCCTGTGGGACCGGCGTGGTGCCGGCAGCTCGTGACGCCCCGGGTCGTGCTGGTCGGCCCGCCCGGTGCGGGCAAGACCACTATCGGCCGCAAGCTGGCGGCGCGTCTAGGACTGCCCCTGCAGGACACCGACACCGCGGTGGAGCAGGCCTCCGGGCGCAGGGTGGCGGCGATCTTCACCACCGACGGTGAGCCGGCGTTCCGCGGCATGGAAGAACACGCCGTGCTCGCTGGCCTCGCCTCCCACCGCGGGGTGTTGTCCCTCGGCGGGGGGGCGGTGTTGTCGGCGCGAACCAGGGCCGCGCTGATCGGGCACACCGTGGTGTTTCTCAATGTGGGTATGGCCGAGGGTGTGCGGCGCACCGGCATGAGCGGTTCCCGCCCGATTCTCACCGGAATCAACCCCCGCGCCACCTTCAAGGCGTTGCTCGACGCGCGGCTGCCGCTGTACCGGGAGGTGGCCACGATCGAGGTGCTCACCGACGGGCTGCCCGCCGCCGCGGTCACCGAGGCGGTGCTCGCACAACTGCCGCCGCACGCGAGCGGGGTGGGGGGAACCGGTCTGGGAGGATGAACCCCATGACGGAGCCGGTACGGGTGCGGGTTGCCGCCGAAAGCCCCTACGACGTGGTGATCGGCCGGGGTTTGCTCACCGAGCTGACCGAGGCACTCGCGGGCACCGCCACCGCGGCGATCATCCACCAGCCCTCCCTCGTCGCCACCGCCGAGGCGGTGCGGGCGGCCCTCGCCGACGTCGGGGTGGACGCCCACCGGGTGGAGATCCCCGACGCCGAGGACGGCAAGGACCTCGCGGTCGCGGGTTTCTGCTGGGAGGTGCTCGGCCGCATCGGGCTCACCCGCCGCGACACGGTGATCTCCCTGGGTGGGGGAGCGGCCACCGACCTCGCCGGGTTCGTGGCCGCCACCTGGATGCGTGGGGTGCGGGTGGTGCACGTGCCCACCACCCTGCTGGCTATGGTCGACGCGGCCGTCGGCGGCAAGACCGGCATCAACACCGAAGCCGGCAAGAACCTGGTGGGGTGTTTCCACGAGCCGGCGGCGGTGCTGGTGGACTTGGCCACCCTGGACTCGTTGCCGCGCCACGAGATCGTCGCCGGCATGGCCGAGATCATCAAGGCCGGCTTCCTCGCCGACCCCCGCATCCTGGAGCTCATCGAGACCGACCCGGATGCCGCGCTGGACCCATCCGGTCCGGTGCTGGCGGAACTGGTGGCGCGGGCGATCGCTTACAAGGCCGAGGTGGTGGGCGGTGACCTGCGGGAGGCGGACCGGCGTGAGGAGCTGAACTACGGCCACACCCTTGCTCACGCCATCGAGCGGCGGGAGCGCTACCGGTGGCGCCACGGTGCCGCGGTCAGCGTGGGGTTGGTCTTTGCCGCGGAACTCGCACGGCTGGCCGGACGGTTAGACGATGAGACCGCCGACCGCCACGCCGCAGTGCTCACCGCCGTCGGGTTACCGGTGACCTACGACGGTGACGCGCTCGCCGAGCTGATGCAGGGGATGCGCGGGGACAAGAAGAACCGGGCCGGCCTGCTGCGGTTCGTGGTGCTGGACGGCTTGGGCAGACCGGGCCGGCTGGAAGGTCCTGATCCGGCCCTGCTGGCCGCGGCGTACTCGGCCGTCGCCGCCGCACCCACCTCGCCGTCCACCGGAGTGTTGTTGTGAGCCGATCGGTGCAGGTGCTGAACGGGGTGAACCTGGGGCGACTGGGCACCCGTCAGCCGGAGGTCTACGGCGCCACGACCTACGCCGACCTGGTGACGTTGTGCCAGCGCGCCGGTGCCGAGCTGGGCCTGGACGTCCGGGTCCGCCAGACCGATGACGAGGGCGAACTGCTGGGCTGGGTGCATGACGCGGCCGACGCCGGGGACACCGTGGTGCTCAACGCCGGGGCGTGGACGCACACCTCCATCGCGCTGCGCGACGCCTGCACGGAGCTCACCGCGCCGTGGGTAGAGGTACACATCTCCAACGTGCACGCCAGGGAGGTGTTCCGGTCGCACTCCTACCTCTCGGAGGTGGCGACCGGCAGCATCGTTGGGCTCGGAGTCGACGGTTACACGCTGGCACTGCGTTTTCTGGCCGACCGCCTGGCCTGAGCGACGACCTCTTCGTCGGTGTCAGTGCCCGGGAAACCCGCGCTGGTCGTAGTCGGGCGAGATGGCGTCGGTCAGGCCGGACAACAACAACAACGCGGTGAGGGCGATCAGCCCGATTACCAGCACCAACGCCAGAACACGGTGCCGGTCGGCGCCAGCGAGCACGGCGCGACCCGCTGCCGAGGTCGACAGCACGGTGCGTAGCTGACCGGCGTTCGCGGCTGCGGGCTGCTCGTGAGGAATGGGCAAGTCCGCGACGAGCGGGCCAAGGTCGTCGGCGTACCGCGCCGCCCAGGTCGCGGCCAATCGTTCGTCGGTTTCCTCCAGCGTCAACATCCCGGCGGCGTGGGCCTGCTGGAGCAGCCCGGCGACCCGTTCGCGATCGGCGTCGGAAGCCCGCTGCGGTGGACGCCCCGTCGCGTCGAAAGGGATGTACGGCACGCTCATGGGAGTCCTTTCCGCCGCCGAGCAAGAATTCGCCCGATACCCCACCCAGTGTGACCGCCCAAGCCGTCGATTGGCTGTGATCGCCCTGAGAACTGGGTGGGCGGCCAGCTCAGACCGAGCATCGGCGGCGACCGCGGCGAGGGCCAGGCCGGTTCGGTTACCCGGCCCGCGAACCGTTTCGGTCCCCGGCGGGGGCGATCCGCCGGCCCAGCGCGACGCCCAACACACCCGGTACGAGCACGAGTAGCACGGTGAAGGCCGCACCACCGGTCAGTTCCACCCCCAGCCGCTCGGCACCGGAGGCGTCCACCAGCCAGCTTTGCAGTGCCCACCCGAACAACCCTGCCAGCGGGCCCACCAGCAGGGCGGTCGCAGACCACCGCACCATGAGATCCGGCCGTGATTCGTCGGCGGGGTCGTCCCGGACGGCGTCCAGCCCCGCCCACACCAGCACGACGGCGACCAGCACCGCAATGGCGGTGAACCGCAGGGCGGTCTCGGCCGCGGGCCCGGACCGCAGCGCCCACGCCAGTCCGGTTCGTACCAGGACGTGCAATGCAACCAGGGACAGTGCACGTATTAGCCACGCCCTCACCCGCGCACCCTAACGCGCCCCGTACCCCCACCCGCAGTCCGACACCGGCAGCCGCACCGTGTCCGGTCACCGCCCGGTATGGTGTCCTGCGGGGTGCTGGCTACCACCGGTCATGAGCGGGGCACGCTCACCACCAGAGCAGGAGAGGCGGGGCCGACGTGGCATCCACCAGTGATTTCAAGAACGGCCTCGTGCTGAAGATCGACAACCAGCTGTGGACCATCACCGACTTTCAGCATGTAAAACCCGGTAAAGGTCCCGCATTCGTCCGCTCCACGTTGAAGAACGTGCTGTCAGGCAAGGTGGTCGACAAGACGTTCAACGCCGGGGTCAAGGTCGAGACGGCCACTGTGGACCGTCGGGACATGACTTACCTGTACCGCGACGGCGACGACTTCGTGTTCATGGACTCCCAGGACTTCGAACAGCACTACATCGCGGCGTCGACGGTCGGCGACGGAGCCAACTTCATGCTGGAGAACGTCACCGTCCAGGTCGCGTTCAACGAGGGACTGCCGCTCTACGTGGAGCTGCCGGTCGCGGTGGACCTGCTGGTCGCGCACACCGATCCGGGGTTGCAGGGCGACCGGTCCACCGGTGGCACCAAACCGGCCACCATGGAGACCGGGGCCGAGATCGCCGTGCCGCTGTTCATCAACACTGGTGACAAGCTGCGGGTGGACACCCGCGACAGCCGGTACCTCGGGCGGGTGAACTCCTGAGTGGCCGCGTTCAATAGTTATCCGCCTGGCAACCTGCCCGCCGACGTCGAACTGGTGGGCCCAGTGACCGAGCCGGTGCCCGATCGCCGCCCGGGTGGCTCCCGTCGCAAGGCGCGCAAGCGGGCTGTGGATTTCCTGTTCGAGGCGGAGGTTCGCGACGTCGACCCGGTGACGATGGCCCAGGAGCGAATGGCCGCGGCGCGCGATGATCGCAGTGCGACACCGGTGAGCCCGTACACCCTGACGCTGGTCGCGGGGGTAGCGGAGAACTTGGACGGGCTCGACGAGGTGATCTCAGCGCACCTGCGAGGGTGGCGGCTGGATCGACTGCCCGCCGTGGACCGGGCGGTGCTGCGGCTGGCGGTGTGGGAGCTGTTGCACGCCAGCGACGTTCCCCCGATGGTGGCCGTCGACGAAGCTGTGGAGCTCGCCAAGCAGCTGTCTACCGACGACTCACCCGGCTACGTCAACGGGGTACTGAACCAGGTGGCACTGTTGGCACCTTCCCGGGGGCCGGCCAGGCCAGCCCCGGCCTCGCACCCTGAGGCGGCAATCACTCCTCCATCGCGGGGCGGGCCTCTGGCGGCAGCACACCCCACCCGATGAGCTGGTCGGTGAGTTCACCGGGGGTCAGGTCGTAAATGATCGCCAGGGAGCGCAGGTCCTCGGCCCGGATGGAAAGCACCCGCCCGTTGTAGTCACCGCGCTGACTCTGGATGGTGGACGCGTACCGGGCCAGCGGCCCCACTTGGTCGGCGGGCAGCTGCTGCAACCGCTCCAAGTCGATGACGATCTTCGTCGCGGCCTCGGAACTAGAATTAGCCCGTCCCTCGGGGAGTAATTCGCTGACCGGGATGCCGTAGAAGTCGGCCAGCTCGGCGAGGCGCTGCACGGTGACGGCCCGGTCGCCGCGCTCGTAGGATCCGACGACGACGGCCTTCCACCGGCCTTCGGATTTCTGCTCGACGCCGTGTAGCGACAGGCCCTGCTGCTGGCGGATACCACGCAGCTTGGCGCCCAGCGCTTTCGCGTAATCGCTCATCGGCTCGTCGTCCTCTCGATCCTCGGCGGTGCCTCACACGTCGCCTGGCGACACGCTGGACACGCAGGGTAATGGTGTTGCGGTCACGCAGCGCAGTCAAGTTGGTGCGGTCCGCTGCGCACTCTCGGACGGGCAAGTCCACCCCGAAGGCTGGGGTTGTCGCGCTCGGTCACTATCGGTCCTGGCGAGCGAAGGCATCGCGCGACACTGCTAACCTCGCCAAGAACACCCCCTGTCGACATCCTTTAACGACCCGTCCAGTGAGGCGGGGAAGGAGGTCTCGGATGCCCCCGGCACCCGAGGCGGTCGGACCGCAGGACCGTGCCTCGGGTGTGGCTGGCGAGCGCGAGCTGCTCACCGCCGCCGATGTGGCCCGCACTGTGGCCCGGATCGCTCACGAGCTCATCGAAAAGACCGCCCTGGACGCACCCGACGCGCCGCGGGTGGTTCTGATGGGCATCCCCACCCGCGGCACCACCCTCGCCGCCCGGTTAACCGACGCGGTCGCCGAGTTCTCGGGTGTGCGGCCTGGGATGGGTTCGTTGGACACCACCCTCTACCGCGACGATCTGCGACGCCAACCCGCGCGTGCCCTGGCCGAGACCACGGTGCCCCGGGGCGGGGTGGACGACGCATTGGTCGTGTTGGTCGACGACGTGCTGTTCTCCGGGCGCACCGTCCGCGCAGCGCTGGACGCGCTGCGTGACCTCGGCCGCCCGCGCGCGGTGCAGCTGGCGGTGCTGGTCGACCGGGGCCACCGGGAGCTGCCGATCCGAGCGGACTACGTGGGCAAGAACGTGCCCACCGCACGCACCGAGGACGTGGCGGTGCTGCTGCGCGAGCACGACGGGCGCGAGGCTGTGGTACTGCGCGGTGAGGCCCGGTGAAGCACCTGCTCAGCGTGGACGACCTCAGCGCCGACGCCGCGACGGCGTTACTCGACGACGCCGAACGCTTCGAGCAGGCCCTGCTCGGGCGGGAAGTACGCAAGCTGCCCACCCTGCGCGGTCGCACCGTGATGACGGTGTTCTACGAAGACTCCACCCGCACCCGAGTGTCCTTCGAGGTGGCCGCCAAGTGGATGAGCGCCGACACCATCAACGTCTCGGCCAAGGGGTCCTCGGCGTCGAAGGGGGAGTCGCTGCGCGACACCGCGCTCACCCTGCGCGCCGCAGGGGCGGACTGCCTGGTGGTGCGCCACCCCGCGTCCGGCGCGGCCCACCGCATCGCCGCCTGGACGGCGGGGCTCGACCCCGACGGGTCCGAGGGTCCTTCGGTGGTGAACGCCGGCGACGGCACCCACGAGCACCCCACCCAAGCCCTGCTGGACGCCTTGACGTTGCGTCAACGCCTCGGCGCTCTCACCGGTCGGCGGGTGGTGCTGGTCGGGGACGTGCTGCACAGCCGGGTCGCCCGCAGCAACGTGCACCTGCTGGCCACCCTCGGTGCCGAGGTGGTGCTGGTGGCGCCCCCGACCCTGCTGCCCACCGGGGTACGCGGGTGGCCGGTGCGGGTCGCGCACGCACTGGATGGTGAGCTGGCCGCGGCGGACGCGGTGATGATGCTGCGGGTGCAGGCCGAGCGGATGCGCGGTGGGTTCTTCCCCTCCGCCCGGGAGTACTCGATCAGCTACGGGCTGTCCGAGCGTCGTCAGGCGCTGTTGGCTCCGCACGCGGTGGTCATGCACCCGGGGCCGATGGTGCGGGGTATGGAGATCGCCTCTGCGGTGGCCGACTCCGCCCAATCCGCGGTGCTCGCGCAGGTGCGCAACGGGGTGCACCTGCGGATGGCCGTGCTCTACCAGTTGCTGGCTGGGGCCGGCGAGGGAGTCCAATGACCGTGCTGATCACCGATGTGCTGCTCTACGGCGACGGTGCGCCTACCGACGTGCTGGTCCGCGACGGGGTCATCGCCGAGATCGGCGCAGACCTCGACGGTGGTGATAACGAGGTGCTGGCGGCGAGCGGGTTGGTGCTGCTGCCCGGTTTCGTGGACCTGCACACCCACCTACGCGAACCGGGCCGGGAGGACACCGAGACCATCGCATCGGGTTCTGCGGCCGCGGCGCTGGGTGGTTACACCGCGGTGTTCGCGATGGCCAACACCGACCCGGTCGCTGATTCCGCTGTCGTGGTGGAGCACGTGCACCGCCGCGGCCAACAAGTCGGCTTGGTCGATGTGCACCCAGTCGGCGCGGTCACCGTGGGCCTGCGCGGGGAGCGGCTGGCCGAGATGGGGGCGATGGCGGCCTCCGCAGCGGGGGTCCGGGTGTTCTCCGACGACGGGCACTGCGTCGCTGACCCGCTGCTGATGCGCCGGGCGTTGGAATACGCCACCGCGCTGGACGTGGTGCTGGCCCAGCACGCCGAGGACCCGCGACTGACCGTCGGTGCGATAGCGCACGAGGGGCCCACCGCGGCCCGCCTCGGCCTGGCCGGCTGGCCCCGGGCCGCCGAGGAGTCCATCGTGGCGCGGGACTGCCTACTGGCACGCGACGCCGCAGCCCGGTTGCACATCTGCCACGCCTCCACCGAAGGCACCGCGCAGGTATTGGCCTGGGCCAAGGACCTGGGCATCCGAGTCACCGCCGAGGTCACCCCGCACCACCTGTTGCTCGACGACTCCCGGCTGCGGACCTACGACCCCGTCAACAAGGTCAACCCGCCGTTGCGGGAACGCTCCGACGTGGGCGCGTTGCGTCAGGCGCTGGCCGACGGGGTCATCGACGCCGTGGCCACCGACCACGCCCCGCACGCCCCGCAGGACAAGGACACCGAGTTCGCCCAGGCCCGCCCCGGGATGCTGGGTCTGCAGACCGCGCTGTCGGTCGTGGTCGAGGCGATGGTGCGCACCGGGCTGCTGGACTGGCGAGGAGTGGCCAGGGTGATGAGCGAGCGCCCAGCCCAGATCGCGGGGCTGGCCGATCACGGGCGCCCGATCGCGGTGGGCGAGCCGGCGAACCTGGTGCTCGTCGACCCTGCCGCGAGCTGGACGGTCCGCGGCTCGGAGCTGGCCAGCATAGCCGGTAACACCCCCTACGAGGCGATGGTGCTGCCCGCCCGCGTGGTGGCGACGTTGCTGCGCGGCCGGGTCACCGCCCGTGACGGGATCGCCGCCGCGGTCCCGGAGGTGCGCTGATGCTGCGGGTGGCGCTGAGCGTCGCGACGCTCGCCTTCTTCGTCGTCGTGGTCTGGGGGATGTACCGGGGCTGGGTGCACCGCCGCCGCCGACAGGAATGGGCGACCGGAGAATTCCCCACGCCCCCAGCCGACCCCGGCCCGCCGCTGCTGGGCCCGACCACCGGGCTCTCCATCGGCAGCACCATCGCCGGTGACTGGCAGGACCGGGTGGCCGTGGGCGACATCGGCTTCCGAGCGACCGCCGAACTCAGCCTGCACCGTGCGGGGGTGTTGCTCACCCGGGAGGGGGCGAGCGCGATCTGGCTGCCGCTGGGCGCGTTGCAGGGCATCCGGACCGATCAGAAACTGGCCGGGAAGGTCACCGCCCGCGGCGGACTGCTGGTGCTGCGCTGGGCGGTCGGGGCGACCGTGGTGGACACCGGCTTCCGCGGCGACGGCACCGACAGCTACCCCGAGTGGCTGCAGGCGGTGGGCGAACTGATCGAGACGGGGCAATCAAAGGAGCAGCAAGCGTGAGTTCAGCAGTCCTGGTGCTCGAGGATGGCCGGGGGTTTCGGGGCGAGGCATTCGGGGCCACCGGGTCCACCTTCGGCGAGGCGGTGTTCTGCACCGGTATGACCGGTTACCAGGAGACCCTCACCGACCCGAGCTATCACCGCCAAATAGTGGTCGCCACCGCACCGCAGATCGGTAACACCGGCTGGAACGAGGAGGACAACGAAAGCGCGCGCATCTGGGTCGCCGGTTACGCGGTGCGCGACCCAACGCGGCGGGCCTCCAACTGGCGCTCGACTGGCACGCTCGACGCCCAACTACGGGCGCAGGCCGTGGTGGGCATCGCCGGCATCGACACCCGGGCCGCGGTTCGTCACCTGCGGGAACGCGGCGCGATGCGAGCCGGCATCTTCTCCGGCGACGCTGTAGGCAACCACCAGGAACTGGTGACGGCGGTGCAGGCGCAGCCGGGCATGGCCGGGGCGGACCTGGCTGGTGAGGTGAGCACCGCCGCGCCGTACGTGGTGGAGCCGGACGGACAGCCGCGGTTCACCGTCGCCGCGTTGGACCTCGGTATCAAGTCCAACACCCCCCGAATGCTCTCCCAGCGCGGGGTGCGGGTGCATGTGCTTCCCGCGAATGCCACCGCGGAGCAGGTCCTGCAGGTGCGTCCGGATGGGTTCTTCCTGTCCAACGGCCCCGGTGACCCGGCCACCGCCGACACCCAGGTCGCCCTCACCGCCGAGATGCTCGGGTTGGGAGTGCCCACCTTCGGGATCTGCTTCGGCAACCAGCTGTTGGCGCGCGCGTTGGGCCGCACCACCTACAAGATGCGCTACGGCCACCGGGGCATGAACATCCCGGTCATCGAGCACGCGACCGGGCGGGTGGCGATCACCGCCCAGAACCACGGGTTCGCCGTCGTTGGGGAGGCCGGGGAGGAGTTCGACACCCCGTACGGGCCGGCGGTCATCACGCATACCTGCCCCAACGACGCCACGGTGGAGGGGCTGGCGCTGCGCGACGGCTCGGCGTTCTCGGTGCAGTACCACCCCGAGGCGGCCGCCGGGCCGCACGACGCCGCGGACTTGTTTGACCGCTTCACCACCATGATGGCGACCAGCAAGGACGGACACCGCTGATGCCGCGTCGCAGCGACCTCAAGCACGTGCTCGTGATCGGCTCCGGCCCCATCGTCATCGGGCAGGCCTGCGAGTTCGACTATTCCGGCACCCAGGCGTGCCGGGTGCTGAGGGCCGAGGGGCTGCGGGTCAGCCTGATCAACTCCAATCCGGCCACCATCATGACCGACCCGGAGTTCGCCGACGCCACCTACATCGAACCGATCACCGCCGAGTTCGTGCAGAAGGTCATTGTCAACGAGGCGGCCGCCGGGCACCCCATCGACGCGGTGCTGGCCACCCTGGGGGGCCAGACCGCATTGAACTGCGCGATGGATCTGCACCACTCGGGTGTGCTGGCCGCCCACGGCATCGAGCTCATCGGGGCCGATGCCGCATCCATCGAGCGTGGCGAAGACCGCCAGATGTTCAAGGACATCGTCGCCAAGGTCGGTGGCGAAAGCGCCCGCTCGCGGGTGTGCCACACCATGGACGAGGTACGCGAGACGGTCGCCGAGCTAGGCCTGCCGGTGGTGGTGCGCCCCAGTTTCACCATGGGCGGGCTGGGGTCGGGCATGGCCTACACCCACGCCGACCTCGACCGCATCGCCGGCGGTGGCCTCGCTGCGTCCCCGACCGCGAACGTGTTGATCGAGGAATCCATCCTGGGCTGGAAGGAGTTCGAGCTGGAGCTGATGCGCGATCGTCGCGACAACGTGGTCATCGTCTGCTCCATCGAGAACATCGACCCGATGGGGGTGCACACCGGGGACTCGATGACCGTGGCGCCGGCCATGACCCTGACCGACCGCGAGTACCAGCGGATGCGTGATCTGGCGATTGCGGTGCTGCGGGAGGTCGGGGTGGACACCGGCGGGTGCAACATCCAGTTCGCTGTGGACCCGGCCGACGGGCGCCTGGTGGTGATCGAGATGAACCCCCGGGTGTCGCGGTCCTCCGCGTTGGCGTCCAAGGCCACCGGGTTTCCTATCGCCAAGATCGCCGCGAAACTCGCGATCGGCTACACCCTGGACGAGATCGTCAACGACATCACCGGGGCGACGCCGGCCTGCTTCGAGCCCACCTTGGACTATGTGGTCGTCAAGGCGCCGCGGTTCGCGTTCGAGAAGTTCCCTGGTGCGGATCCGACGCTGACCACCACCATGAAGTCGGTGGGGGAGGCGATGAGCATCGGTCGCAGCTTCGCCGAGGCACTGGGCAAGGTGCTGCGGTCGTTGGAGACCACCCAGCAGGGGTTCTGGACCACCCCCGACCCGGTGGAGCTCACCGACGTCGCATCGGTGCTCGCTGACCTGCGTACCCCCACCGACGGCCGCATCTACGACGTGGAGTTGGCGCTGCGCCTGGGTGCCGGGGTGGCCGAGGTTGCGAAGGCATCCAGCATCGACCCGTGGTTCGTCGAGGAGGTCGCCGGGCTGGTGGAGTTGCGTGCGGAGTTGCTCGCCGCGCCGGTGCTCGACGAGGACCTGCTGCGGCGGGCCAAGCGGGCGGGGTGCTCGGACCGGCAGGTGGCCGCACTGCGCCCAGAGCTGGCCGGGGAATCCGGGGTGCGGGTGCTGCGCCACCGGCTGGGGGTGCGCCCGGTGTACAAGACGGTGGACACCTGCGCAGCCGAGTTCGCGGCGTTCACCCCCTACCACTACAGCTGCTACGAGTCCGACCCGGACGCCGACACCGAGGTCAGCCCGCAGACCGAACGGGGGAAGGTGCTCATCCTGGGCTCAGGACCCAACCGGATCGGGCAGGGCATCGAGTTCGACTACTCCTGTGTGCACGCCGCGGTGACCCTCAGCGCCGCCGGGTACGAGACGGTGATGATCAACTGCAACCCGGAGACCGTCTCCACCGACTATGACACCGCTGACCGGCTGTACTTCGAGCCACTGACGCTGGAAGACGTGCTGGAAGTGGTGCACGCCGAACAGCGATCGGGCAAGGTGGCCGGAGTGATTGTGCAGCTCGGTGGCCAGACCCCGCTGCGGCTCGCTCAGGCGTTGGCCGATGCGGGGGTGCCGATCGTCGGCACCAGCCCGGAAGCGATCAACCTGGCTGAGGACCGCGGTGCCTTCGGGGCGGTGCTCGCCGCCGCCGGGCTCCCGGCACCCGCCTACGGCACCGCCACGAGCTTCCCCCAGGCGAAGGCGATTGCCGACGACATCGGCTACCCGGTGCTGGTGCGACCCTCCTACGTGCTGGGGGGGCGCGGCATGGAGATCGTCTACGACGAGGAATCGCTGTCGAACTACATCCTGCGTGCCACCGAGATAACCCCGGAGCACCCCGTGCTGGTGGACCGCTTCCTCGACGATGCCATCGAGATCGACGTGGACGCGTTGTGTGACGGCACCGAGGTGTACCTGGCCGGGGTGATGGAACACATCGAGGAGGCGGGTATCCACTCCGGGGACTCCGCTTGCGCGCTGCCACCGATCACGCTGGGCCGCAGCGACATCGAGGCGGTGCGCCGCTCCACCGAGGCGCTGGCGCACGGGATCGGGGTGCGCGGGCTGATGAACGTGCAGTACGCCCTGACTGGTGACGTGCTGTACGTGCTGGAGGCCAACCCGCGGGCCAGCCGCACGGTGCCGTTCGTCTCCAAGGCCACCGCGGTCCCGCTGGCCAAGGCCGCCGCCCGGATCATGCTGGGCGCCAGCATCGCCGAACTGCGCGCCGAAGGGGTACTGCCGGCCCACGGTGACGGTGGCACGGTGGCGGCCGACGCCCCGGTGGCCGTGAAGGAAGCGGTGCTGCCGTTCCACCGGTTCCGCCGGGCCGACGGCAGCGGGGTCGACTCGCTGCTGTCCCCGGAGATGAAGTCCACCGGGGAGGTGATGGGTATTGACTCCGACTTCGGTCGAGCCTTCGCCAAGAGCCAGACCGCCGCCTACGGGTCGCTGCCCACCTCCGGCACGGTGTTCGTCTCGGTGGCCAACCGGGACAAGCGGTCGCTGGTGTTCCCTGTCAAGCGCCTGGCCGACCTCGGATTCCAGATCGTGGCCACCGAGGGCACTGCGGAAACCCTGCGCCGCAACGGCATTCCGTGCTCCGAGGTGCGTAAGCACTCCGAGGGTGCTGGTCAGGACGGTGCGCCCACCATCGTCGCGCGCATCGCCGCCGGGGAGATGGCCATGGTGATCAACACCCCCTACGGCAACTCCGGGCCGCGCATCGACGGCTACGAGATCCGCAGTGCTGCAGTCTCCGCGGACATCCCCTGCATCACCACGGTGCAGGGGGCCGCCGCGGCCGTACAGGGCATTGAGGCGGCCATCGCCGGCGACATCGGAGTCCGCCCGCTGCAGGAGCTGCACCGGGCGCTGCGGGGCAGGTCATGACGCGCGCGGTGTTCGGGCAGCGGTTCACCGCGGCGGTCGCGGCGCGGGGGCGGCTGTGCGTGGGAATCGATCCGCACCCCGCGCTGCTGGCGGACTGGGGTTTGCGCCCCGACGTGCATGGGCTGGAGCGGTTCGCGCTCACCTGCGTCGAGGCGCTGGCCGGTGAGGTGGCCGTGCTCAAGCCGCAGTCGGCGTTCTTCGAGGCGTACGGCTCGGTCGGGATCGCGGTGCTGGAACGCAGCATCGCGGCAGCGCAGGAGGCAGGGGCGCTGGTGCTGCTCGACGTCAAGCGCGGCGACATCGGCTCCACCATGACCGCCTACGCGCAGGCGTACCTGGCCGACGGGTCACCGCTGGCGGTGGACGCGGTCACGGTGTCGCCATTCCTCGGGGTGGGCAGCCTGGAACCCGCCTTCGAGCAGGCCACCCGCACCGGCCGGGGGGTGTTTGTACTCGCGCTGACGTCCAACAAGGAGGGTGAATCGGTGCAGCGTGCGCTGGACGCTCACGGCCGCACGGTCGCCCAAGCTGTCGTCGACGCCGTCGCGGCCCGCAACCACGGGGCGAGCACGCTCGGCTCGTTCGGCGTTGTCGTCGGTGCCACCGTCGGTGACAGCGGGCTCGACCTGACCCGGCTCAACGGGCCGATCTTGGCCCCGGGAGTGGGTGCGCAGGGAGCGGGCGCCGGTGATCTTCGGCGGGTCTTCGGCGCGAGCGTGCCCCACGTGCTGCCCGCCACCTCCCGTGAGGTGCTGCGCCACGGCCCGGACGTCGCGGGGTTACAGGCCGCGGCGGCGCGGGTGTGCAAGGAGGTGTCTGGCGCGGTGGCGAGTTGAGCCGCCGCGGAGCCGGGTACACCACGGTCGCGACGCGCCGTGGCGGCGGGTCGGGTTGGGCCAGGTAGGCAGGCGTGGGTACGGTCGATGGCGTAGTTGGCCACCAGCGGCCGGCAGAACCCGAGATCCGCACCAAGGATCCACACATGACGGAGGAACCGTGGCGCTTCCCCAGCTGACCGACGAGCAGCGGACTGCTGCCCTGGAGAAGGCGGCCATCGCCCGCAAGGCCAGGGCCGAACTCAAGGAGCGCCTCAAGCGTGGCGGTACCGACCTCAAGCAGGTTCTCAGCGACTCCGAGAGCGATGAGATCCTCGGCAAGATGAAGGTCTCTGCCCTGCTGGAGGCGCTGCCCAAGGTAGGCAAGGTCAAGGCGCAGGAGATCATGACCGAACTGGAGATCGCCCCGACCCGCCGGTTGCGGGGACTGGGCGACCGGCAGCGCAAGGCGCTGCTCGCTCGCTTCGACCAGGGCTGAGCAACGCGGTGGGCCGGGGTCAGCTGGTAGTACTGGCTGGCCCGTCGGCCGTTGGCAAGTCCACGGTGGTGCGCGCATTGCGGGCGCAGTTGCCCGAGCTGCACTTCAGTGTGTCGGCAACCACCCGGGCACCGCGCCCCGGGGAGGTCGACGGGCGCGACTACCACTTCGTCAGCCCGGCGGAGTTCGACCGGCTGATCGCGGACGGACAACTGTTGGAATGGGCCCAGATCCATCGTGGCCTGCACCGCTCCGGCACCTTGGCCCGGCCGGTGCTCGATGCGCTCGCGGCCGGTACGCCCGTGTTGATCGAGGTCGACCTGACCGGGGCGCGGTCGGTACGGGCAGCAATTCCCCAAGCCACGTCGGTGTTTCTGGCCCCGCCGAGTTGGGCGGTGCTGGTGTCGCGGCTCACCGGCCGCGGCACCGAACCCGCCCACGTCGTGGCCCGCCGGTTGGAGACCGCCAGGCGGGAGATGGACGCAGCGGGGGAGTTCGACGTCACCATCGTCAACCACGACGTCGCCGCCGCCGCCGCCCAGTTGCTAGACTTGTTCGTTGGGCCGAGACGAGATGTCTGCTGAACCGTCGAGCCGTCTCTCGCAGCCCGTCCTTTCGGCCATTCCGGTCTTTTCCTACCAGCCCGACGTTCGAACTACCCTGTGCAGGAGCCTCTGAGTGAGCATGCCCGAAGCTGAACCCGCCGTCGTCCCGGTGTACGACACCCCGCTGGGCATCACGAACCCACCGATCGACGACCTACTGGCGCGCACCTCATCGAAGTATGCCCTGGTGATCTACGCGGCCAAGCGGGCGCGTCAGATCAACGACTACTACTCCCAGCTCGGTGACGGCCTACTGGAATACGTCGGGCCACTCGTCGAACCGGGCCCCCAGGAAAAGCCGCTGTCGATCGCGATGCGGGAGATCCACGCCGACCTACTCGAGCACACCGAAGGCGAGTGAGCGCCGACTCCGATGCCGGCCCCGCCCGCCCCAGGGTGGTGCTCGGTGTCGGCGGGGGCGTAGCCGCCTACAAGGCGTGCGAGTTGCTGCGCGAGTTGACCGAGACCGGCCACCGGGTCCGGGTGGTTCCCACCGCCGCCGCTCTGCGCTTCGTCGGTGCCGCCACGTTCGAGGCGCTGTCCGGGCAACCGGTGAGTGCCGAGGTGTTCCACGACGTCCCCGAGGTCGCGCACGTGCGGCTGGGCAGGTCCGCTGACCTGGTGATCGTGGCGCCGACCACGGCTGATCTGCTGGCCAGGGTCGCGCACGGGCGCGCCGACGACCTGTTGACGGCGACCCTGCTCACCGCCCGGTGCCCGGTGCTGATGGCACCAGCGATGCACACCGAGATGTGGCAGCACCCAGCGACGGTCGCGAACGTGGCGCTACTGCGCGGGCGGGGGACCGTGGTGCTGGAGCCGGCGACGGGTCGGCTCACAGGGGTCGACAGCGGGCCGGGGAGGTTACCGGACCCCGCGGAGATCGTCGCGTTGAGCACCCTGCTGCTGGAGCGCCGTGACGCACTGCCCCGCGATCTGGACGGTCGACATCTGCTGGTGTCGGCGGGAGGCACCCGGGAGCCGCTGGACCCGGTCCGCTTTCTGGGCAACCGCAGCTCGGGCAAGCAGGGTTACGCATTGGCCAGAGTGGCGGCACAGCGCGGCGCCCGGGTCACGTTGGTGACTGGGCACACCGCAGGCCTGAGCGCGCCTGCAGCGGTGGACGTGGTGGCCGTCGCAACCGCGGCGGAGATGCACGAGGCGATTACCGCCCGCGCCGGCGGGGTCGACGCGGTAATCATGGCCGCTGCGGTCGCGGATTTCCGGCCGAGCAGTACGGCCGTGACGAAGATCAAGAAGGGCGCGGACGAGCCGATATCGGTCCCGCTGAGCCGCAACCACGATGTGCTCGCCGATCTGGTCGCCCGCCGCCGTGGCGGTGAGCTAGCCGCGTCGACCGTCCTTGTCGGGTTCGCCGCGGAGACCGGTGACGGTGACGGCGACGTGCTGGACCATGGCCGGGCCAAGCTCGCCCGCAAGGGGTGCGACCTGTTGGTCGTCAACGCCGTCGGTGTCGGTGGCGCCTTCGAGGTCGACACCAACGACGGCTGGATGCTGAGCGCCGACGGCACCGAACGGGTGCTCGAGCACGGGTCCAAGGCGTTGCTGGCCAGCCGGGTGCTCGACGCGGTCGGCGCCCGGCTGCCCACCCCCCAGTAGAGTTCGCCCGCACTGCCCGAACCCGAGAGGATGCACCTGTGAGCCAGTCCGGACGTCGCCTATTCACCAGCGAGTCGGTCACCGAAGGGCACCCGGATAAGATCTGCGACGCGATCAGCGACTCGATCCTGGACGCGATGCTCACCGAGGACCCCAGCAGCAGGGTGGCGGTGGAGACGATGGTCACCACGGGGCAGGTGCACGTGGCCGGCGAGGTCACCACGAAGTCTTACGTGCCGATCGCCGACATCGTGCGTCGGCGCATCCTCGACATCGGCTACGACTCCTCCACCAAGGGTTTCGACGGGGAGTCCTGCGGGGTGAGCATCTCCATCGGCCAGCAGAGCCCAGACATCGCCCAGGGGGTGGACAGCGCCTACGAGTCCCGGGTGGAGGGGCTCTGCGAGGACGAGATCGACCGCCAGGGCGCCGGTGACCAGGGCTTGATGTTCGGCTACGCCTGCACCGACACCCCCGAGCTCATGCCGCTGCCGATCGCGCTGGCCCACCGGCTCTCCCGCCGCCTGACCGAGGTGCGCAAGACCGGGCAGCTGGCCTACCTGCGCCCGGACGGCAAGACCCAGGTGACCATCGAATACGCCGGAGACCAGGCGGTTCGGTTGGACACCGTGGTGCTGTCCACGCAGCACGCCGCGGACATCAGCCTCGACGGACTGCTGGCACCCGACGTCAAGGCTCACGTGGTGGACGCGGTGCTCGCTGAGCTGAACCTGCCCGGGTTGGACACCTCCGAAGTGCGGTTGCTGGTCAACCCGACCGGCAAGTTCGTGCTGGGCGGACCGATGGGCGATGCCGGCCTGACCGGGCGCAAGATCATCGTCGACACCTACGGCGGCATGGCCCGGCACGGCGGGGGAGCGTTCTCCGGCAAGGACCCCTCCAAGGTGGACCGCTCCGCGGCGTATGCGATGCGCTGGGTGGCGAAGAACGCGGTGGCTGCGGGGCTGGCCGAACGGATCGAGGTGCAGGTGGCCTACGCCATCGGTAAGGCCGCACCAGTCGGCTTGTTCGTGGAAACCTTCGGTACCGAGACCACCGACCCCGCCAAGATCCAGACCGCGATCGACGAGGTCTTCGATCTGCGCCCGGCGGCGATCATCCGGGACCTGAACCTGCTGCGGCCGATCTACGCCGCCACCGCCGCCTACGGGCACTTCGGCCGCACCGACGTGGACCTGCCGTGGGAGCACACCGACCGGGCCGATGCCCTTCGCGCCCTTGCCGGCGCCTGACGGGTGTACTGCAAGTACTACCAACTGAGGCCGCGGAGGTCTGTAACCGGTACCAACTGAGGTGGCGGGCGAGAGATGTCGGCTGCAGTGGGTAGAAGTGTGCGCATGACCGAGGGCCGACTAGCCGCCGCGGAGCTGCCGGTGGCGCGGGTGGCGCTGATGGTGCCGCTCGCACACCTGGACCGGGACTTCGACTACCTGGTGGACGCCGGGCAGTGCAACGAGGCGCAGCCAGGGGTGCGCGTACGGGTCCGCTTCGCCGGGCGGCTCGTCGACGGCTTCATCCTGGAACGCGTCAGCGTCAGCGAGCACCAGGGCCGACTGGGGTGGTTGGAGAAGGTGGTCTCCGCCGAGCGGGTGCTCACCCCCGAGCTGGCGGCCCTCGCCCGGGCGGTCGCCAAGCGTTATGCCGGGACCAGGGCTGACGTGCTGCGCTTGGCGATCCCCGGCCGGCACGCCCGGGTGGAGGCAGAGCCGATCCCGGCCGTCTCACCGGTGACCGCGCCGATCGAGGTGTCCGGTTGGTCCAGTTACCCGCACGCCGACGGCTACCTCAACGCCCTGGCCGCTGGTCGGGCACCCCGCGCGGTGTGGCAGGCGCTGGCTGGTGAGGACTGGCCGCGGCGGTTGGCTGAGGCCGCGGCAGTCACGGCTGCGACCGGCCGCGCGGCGGTGCTCGTCGTACCCGATCAACGTGATGTGGACCGCGTGGTCGCCGCCTGTCAGGCGCTGGTCGGAGTACAGGCGGTGGCGGAGCTGAGTGCGGGAGCCGGGCCCGCGGTGCGCTACCGGCGGTGGCTAGCGGCGCTGCGGGGTTGCGCCAGGGTGATCGTCGGACCGCGGGGGGCGGTCTTCGCCCCCGCGGTCCGGCTCGGCCTGGTGGCGGTATGGGACGACGGTGACGACAACCACGCCGAACCTCGGGCGCCGTATCCGCATGCCCGGGAGGTGGCGCTGCTGCGGGCGCATGCCGCTGGGGCCGGCGTGCTGCTGGGCGGCCATGCCCGCACTGCGCACGCCCAATCCCTGGTGCAGTCCGGCTGGGCGCACGACCTGGCGGCCGACCGGGCGCTGGTCCGCGTCCGGGCACCCAGGGTGACGGCGCTGGCCGACACCGACGACCAGCTGGCGCGCGACCCGGCCGCCAGGGCGGCGCGGCTGCCGGCCATAGCCTTCGCCGCCGCCAGGTCAGCCCTTGCCGCTGGTGCACCCGTGCTGGTGCAGGTCCCCAGACGCGGGTACGTGCCGTCATTGGGATGCGAGCAATGCCGTGAGGCGGCCCGATGCCGACACTGCCATGGTCCGCTCGCGTGGCGTCAGGGTGTCCAGGCGGGGGAGCAACGGCACCCAGTCTGCGGCTGGTGCGGGGTGCTCGATGCCGCGTTCCGGTGCGCAGCCTGCGGTTCGCCCACGCTCCGCGCCAGGACGGTGGGGGCCGGGCGCACCGCGGAGGAGCTGGGACGGGCCTTCGCCGGGGTCCCGGTGCTTACCTCCGGTGCCGGCCAGGTCCTGGCCAGGGTGCCGAGCGGGCCGGCCCTGGTGGTCACCACGCCCGGCGCGGAACCGGTGGCCGACGGTGGGTACGGTGCGGCTCTGCTGCTCGACGGGTGGGCACTGCTGGGCCGAGCCGACCTGCGAACTGCGGAGGAGACGCTGCGGCGGTGGATGGCTGCCGCAGCGCTGGTGCGCGGCTCGGCCGATGGGGGCCAGGTCGTCGTCATGGCCGAATCCGAGCTGGCCACCGTCCAGGCACTCATCCGATGGGATCCGGTCGGTCACGCCCGCGCCGAGCTCGAGTCCCGGCAGGAAGTCGGATTTCCTCCTGCGGCACACCTGGCGGCGTTGGACGGGCCGCCGGCTGCGGTATCTGCGTTGCTGGCCCGCACCGCCCTGCCGGAGCGCACCGAGCTGCTGGGGCCGGTGGACTGCCCGGACGCCCCGCAGGGCGCACAGGGCTGGGAGCGGGTGCTGCTGCGGGTGCCGCGCAGTGCCGGCCCGGCTCTGGCCGCCGCATTGGGAGCGGCCCAAGGGGTGCGCAGCGCACACAAGGAGCCCGACACCGTGCGCGTGCAAATCGACCCGCATCACCTCGGCTGAGCGCCCTCACCGCACCTGGCCGGTGGCCCGCTACGTTGATCTCGGCGGGCCCGCCCGGGTTTGGGGATGTTGGCGCCGAGGCCGATGAGTTTCGGTGACTATGGGCTCGCAGGATCTGCGTACCCGAGTTCGTCAGCCTCGACGGCGTGTTCGAGGACCAAGCTGGACTGCTGACTACGGCTTCACCGACGGAATGGGGCGGGCGACAAGCGGCCTGACAGCGTCCAGTTCGATCCTGTTTGGCCGCACCACGTATGAGATGTTCGCGCCCGGGTCGGTCCAACCGGAGCGCCGCCGACGACCCCCGGAGTAGGTCATCAGCACGTGCGCCTAGCGAATGCTCCCCGGTCTTGGTGGTGAGCGACCGCGTATCGGTTCACGGGAGCTGCACCGGACCGGCAACCACCGTGCCCACCGAGTCGTAGGCGGTCGCGGTCGTGGTGCCGCCGGCGCCCACCCGTGCGGCACAGACCCCCACACCGTCGGCTGCCACGCACTGCACCGGCGTGGACGCGCCGTCGATCTGCAACCGCACCGCCCTCGGGTCCACCGACAGCACCGTGTAAGAACGGTCGTCCCCGCCGACCGCACCCACCCGGGTGATGGCGATCAGGGTCCCCGCCGGGACCGGGTCGTCCACTGGGAACGCGGTGAACACCTGACGCGAACCCGGCTCTGCACAGACCCCCGCGATGCCCGTGGCTCGCACCGCCAGCACCCGGGTTCCGTTGTCCAGCAACATCGCCGCCGCGGACGTCCAAGCCTCGGGGTCGGGGGTGGCATCGCCGAACGGTGAGCGCAGGCACCGGCCAAGCTGCGCGCCGTCGCGGCCGCTGCGGTCTGTCGTCGTCACCGGGCGGTCTCGCAGTTCGATGGCGGTCGGCCCGGGATCGGGCAGCGGTGCGTCGAAGGTGATCCCGCTGCCACCGCCCGCGGTGATGTTGCGGCCGAAGGGGGCGTCGCGATGAGCGAACAGCGACACGATCTGAACCTTGGCCGCACTGGTTCGAGCGCTGTCACCGCTGTGCGGGCGCAGGGGGGTGATCGTTACCTCCGCCCCGGTGGGGTTGAGCAGGCCGAGCTCGGCCGGTCCCACCCGCACCACTCGCACACTCCCCGCCGGCGCCCCGGAAGTAGTGGAGACGTACACCGTCGTCGGGGTGGTGGCGCACAGGAAGGCATCACTGATCGCGGTGACGATGCCCGTCGCCCCCACCTGGGTCGGACCCACCGCCCATGACCGCGCCGGTGGGTAGTGGCTGGCGATGTTAGAGAGCGCGACGGCATTCGCGCACCGAGCAACTTGCTGATCGACGGTGAGGTTGCCGGTCGCCGTGATTCCCGCCTGCGCCGCCACGGCCGCATCCGCCGACTGCCGGGCGGCAAACGCTGCCGCAGCTGCCTCGGCGACGGCCACGGTTGCGGGGTCCGGTGTGGGCGCTGGCGAGGTCCCAGGACCGGGTGCACCCCGCCCACACCAGCGCCCCTAGCATCGCGAGCACCAGCCCGATGCAGATCAGCACCCGCCGCTTGGGGAACGCGGGTGCGGGCTGCATCGGCGCATCGTCATGCTCGGCCCAGACCCGCACGGCCAGGTCCGCCGGTATCGAGTCTGCCGCTATGTCGTCCGCCGCGTGCAGGTCGAGGCCAACCGCAGTCCCGCGACCCACCACGTCGGTAGGCACGGTCGCCGCGCCGTCGGCACCCAACGCGGCGGTGGCGCGAGGAATCAGGCGCCGGACGGTGCGCTCGGAAGCTGCCAGCGCTAGCGCGGCATCGGCTGGGGACAGTCCGGCGAGCAGGCACAGCACCGCGACGTCCCGGGCGGGCGGCGCCAGCTTGTTGAGGGCGGCAACCACCGATCCGTCCACCACGGACCCCGCCGGCTCTGCCTGGTCCAGGCGGGTGATGGTTCCAGGGTGAAACGCGGCGCCATCGGCCGCAGCGGCGACCGGCGCGGCCAAGCGGTCCGGCCGCGACAGCCGGGCCGCGACCGCCAGCAACCATGGCAGCGTCGACCCACGGATCCACCGCACGTCGCCAGGCCGAAGGCGCACCGAGCGGAACGTGCCGACGAACACCGCGGCCGCGGCGGCGTCGGAGGTGGTGACCCGTCGAGCCAGCTCCCACACTGCCGCGGCGTGCTCGTCGAACAACGCCCGCGGGTCAGGAGGGTGCATCCGAGCATCTCTGACGCCGGGACTGATGCTCGCGAGCCCGCACTAGAATCGACATATTGCCCTGTCCCGTCGATGTCGTGGAGGCGCCGCGTGTCCGTCCAGCCCGTCCGACTGTTCGGTGACCCCGTGCTGCGCACCCGCGCCGAGCAGGTCGTCGACTTCGACGCCGAGCTGCGCCGTCTGGTCGCCGACCTCACCGACACCATGCGAGAGCAAGAAGGGGCTGGCCTGGCCGCACCGCAGATCGGGGTGGGCCTGCGGGTCTTCACCTACCGTGTGGAGGACGTCGAAGGGCACGTGGTCAACCCCACCTGGGAGGTGGTCGGCACCGAGCAACAAGACGGCCAGGAAGGCTGCCTTTCCATCCCGGGTCTGCGCTTCGAGTGCCGCCGCCACCTGCAGGTCGTGACGCACGGGTGGAGTATGCACGGCGAGCCGATGACGCTGCCGGCCAGCGGCATGCTGGCCCGCGCAGTGCAGCACGAGGTCGACCACCTCGACGGTGTGCTGTTCGTCGACCGACTTGACCCGCAGACCCGCCGGGACGCGCTTCGCGAGATCCGGGCCGCGGAGTGGTTCGGTGCACCTACCCCGGTGGTCAAGCTCAACCCGCCCGGCCTGCATGGCGTCCTCGACCGCGCGCGACGTTGAGGTGCGCCTCGTCTTCGCGGGAACTCCCGACGCGGCGGTACCGGCCCTGCGACGCCTGCTCCGATCCACGCGCCACGACGTCGTGGGTGTTCTGACCCGCCCCGACACCGACGCCGGGCGTGGTCGCCGGGCCACTGCCTCCCCGGTCCGTCGGGTCGCTGAGGAGCACGGAGTGCCGGTGCTGACTCCCGCGCGGGTCGGCGAGCCGGAGTTCCTCGCCGCCCTCGCCTCATGGGCGCCGGACTGCCTGCCCGTGGTCGGGTACGGCGCTTTGGTGCCCACCCAGGCGTTGGACGCCGCCCCGCACGGTTGGGTGAACCTGCACTTTTCCCTGCTCCCAGCGTGGCGGGGTGCGGCCCCAGTGCAGGCCGCGATCCGCGCCGGTGACGAGCTCACCGGCGCCAGCACGTTCCGCATCGAAGCGGGCCTGGACACCGGGCCGGTGTTCGGGGTGATGACCGAAACGATCCGGCCCACCGACACCGCGGGGGAGTTGCTCGCACGCCTGGCTACCTCCGGTGCGCAGCTACTGGAGTCCACGATGGACGGGCTGGCCGACGGTCGCCTGGTCGCCGTACCGCAACCGGTCGACGGGGTCTCGCACGCACCCAAGATTGCCCCCGATGACGCCAGGATCGACTGGTGCAGCCCGGTGACGGCGGTGGACCGGCTGGTCAGGTCGGTCACCCCGGACCCCGGTGCGTGGACCACCATCGGCGACGTCCGGGTCAAGATCGGTCCTGTGACACCGACCGAGGTGGTGGGCCTGTCGCCGGGACAGCTCCAGGTGAACAAGGCATCGGTGCTGGTGGGCACCGCCAGCACCGCGGTGCGCTTGGGCGCGGTGCAGCCACCGGGTAAGCGGATGGTCCCGGCCGCGGACTGGGCCCGGGGTGCTCGCCTCGCACCCGGTGAGTGCGTCAGGTGAGCGACCGTCACACCCCTCGTGCCCGCTCGCCCCAACGCCGGCCGGCGGCGGCGCAGGACCAGGCGCGGACCGCTGCCCGCGACGTGCTGACCGCCGTCCGGGAGCGCGACGCGTACGCCAATCTGGTCCTGCCCGCCCTGCTGCGCGAGCGCGGGATCGGTGGTCGGGACGCGGCACTGGCCACCGAACTTTCCTACGGCACCTGCCGTGCTCAGGGTCTGCTGGACGCGGTGCTGGGCGCGTGCACCAACCGGCCGTTGGCCGACGTCGACGGGGCCCTGCTGGACGTGCTGCGCCTGGGCAGCTACCAACTGTTGCGCACCCGGATCGGGGCGCACGCGGCGGTGTCCACCTCGGTGGACTTGGCTCGGGTCGGGCTGGGCCAAGCCAGGGCCAGTTTCGTCAACGCCGTGTTGCGCCGGGTCGCCCGACAGGACGAGGCAGGGTGGGTCGCGCAGTTGGCGCCGAGTGACCCGGTCGGCGCGCTGGCGTTCGCCCACGCACACCCGCGGTGGATCGCGGAGGCCTTCGCTGACGCCCTGGGACCGGACGCGGGAGAATTGGCCGCCGCACTCAGCGCCGACGACGCCCGCCCGCAGGTGCACCTGGCTGCGCGGCCGGGACGGATTACCGCGGCCGAGTTGGCGTCGGCCACGGGTGGGGCGGCCGGGCGGTATTCGCCGTACGCGGTGATCTTGGACGGGGGCGACCCGGGGGCGCTGCCCGCGGTGCGCCAGGGCTTGGCCGGTGTGCAGGACGAAGGCAGCCAGCTGGTCGCGCTGGCGCTGGCCCGGGCACCGCTGCTGGGCACAGACGGGTTGCGCTGGTTGGACCTGTGCGCCGGGCCGGGCGGTAAGGCGGCGCTGCTCGGTGCGCTGGCCGGTATCGAGGGAGGCCGTCTCGACGCGGTCGAGCCCAGCGCACACCGCGCCGAGCTGGTCCGCCAAGCCTGCCGGGGCCTGCCGGTGGACGTGCATGTGGCCGACGGTCGCGCGCCCGACCTCGAGCCGGGGTATGACCGGGTGCTGGTCGACGCCCCGTGCACCGGGCTGGGGGCATTGCGTCGGCGCCCAGAAGCCCGGTGGCGCCGTCAACCCGACGACGCCGTCGAACTCGTGGCGTTGCAGTCGCAATTGTTGGAGTCGGCGCTGACCCTGGTACGCCCAGGCGGGGTAGTGCTGTACGCCACCTGCAGTCCGCACCCGGCGGAAACCACCGCGGTGGTCGGTGAGGCCGTGATTCGCGGGGCAACCCAGCTCGACGCCCGGCCGCTGCTGCCGGGTGTGCCGACGCTGGGCGGCGGAGGATCCGTTCAGTTGTGGCCGCACCGGCACGGTACTGACGCGATGTTCCTGGCCGTGCTGCGGGCGGGTCCCTGACCCCACCCCCACCCCGACGAAAGGTTCCGAATGGTCCGGGGGGAGCGGATCGCCGGTCGTAGAGTGCGCAGCCGTGCCAGCGCCGATGATCGCCCCGTCCATTCTCAGCGCGGATTTCGCCTGCCTCGGCCAGCAGGCGCAGGCGGTCGTGGGCGCGGACTGGCTGCATGTGGACGTGATGGACAACCATTTCGTGCCCAATCTGACCCTGGGCCTGCCGGTGGTCCAGAGCCTGCTTGCCGCCGCCGCCATCCCGCTGGACTGCCACCTCATGATCGAGGATCCGGCCCGCTGGGCACCGCCCTACGCCGAGGCCGGGGTGCACAACGTCACCTTCCACGCCGAGGCCACGACGTCACCGCAAGCCGTAGCCCGCGACATCCGGGCCGCGGGCGCCCAGGCCGGCCTGGCGCTCAAGCCGGGCACCGCGCTGGAGCCCTACCTGGGCATGCTCGACGAGTTCGACACCGTGCTGGTGATGAGCGTGGAACCCGGCTTCGGCGGTCAGCAGTTCATGCCGGACGTGCTGGACAAGGTGCGCACCCTGCGCCGCCACATCGACACCGGGCACCTGCGGGTGCTGGTGGAAATCGACGGCGGGATCAACGCCGACACCATCGCCGCCGCGGCGCAGGCCGGCGTCGACTGCTTCGTGGCCGGTTCCGCGGTGTTCGGCGCTGACGACCCCGCCGCGGCCGTCGCTGCGTTACGGGCCCGGGCCTTCGCGGCGTCCGCGTGGCGACGGTGAACCTCACCGAGGCGATGGCGCTGGCCACCGAGCTGTCGAATGAGGTCCGGGGGCTCACCAGCCCGAACCCACCGGTCGGGTGCGTCATCCTGGACCACCGGGGCCTGGTCGTCGGCGCTGGCGCGACGTCGCCACCTGGCGGCCCGCACGCCGAGATCCTCGCGCTGGCGGCGGCGGGTGAGCGCGCCCGGGGCGGCAGCGCCGTCACCACCCTGGAACCGTGCAACCACACCGGCCGCACCGGGCCGTGCAGCCACGCGCTGGTCGACGCCGGGCTCGCCCGCGTGCACTTCGCCGCAGCCGACCCGACCGCGCTGGCGGCGGGGGGAGCGCAGGCCTTACGCGCCGCGGGTGTCATGGTGTCGACCACAGGAACGGAACCGGAACCATTGCGGGCCTGGCTGCACCGCCACCGCACCGGCCGCAGCCGCTTCACCTGCAAGCTCGCCGCCAGCTTGGACGGCCGCGCCGCCGCCGGAGACGGGACCAGCCAGTGGATCACCGGGGCGCAGACCCGGGCGCACGCGCACACCGAACGAGCCAAGGTCGACGCGATCGTGGTCGGTACCGGCACCGTGCTGGCCGACGACCCGTGGCTCACCGCCCGCCGTCCCGACGGTTCCCTGGCTGATCACCAGCCGGTGCGGGTGGTGATCGGCACGCGCGCCATCCCTTCGACAGCGAAGGTGCTGGACGATGCCGCCAAGACCCTGGTTCTGCCTACCCGTGACTTGCGCGAGCTGGTGGACGCCTTGGCGGACTACCCGGACGTCCTCATCGAGGGTGGGCCCACGCTCGCGGGGGCCGTCGCGGCCGCCGGGTTGATCGACCGGATCGTGGCCTACGTTGCACCCGTGTTGCTCGGGGCGGGGCGGGCTGTGCTCGGAGCTGCCGGGGTGGGAACTATTGCCGAGGCACTGCGGTTCGAAGTGGAGACGGTGCAGCGCATCGGCGCCGACGTCCTCATCGTCGCCGGCCCGGTCGCCGGCCCGGTCGCCAGCCCAGCAGAACGGATGTGAGCCTGTGTTCACCGGCATTGTCGAGGAGCTGGGCGAGATCGTGGCCAACGACGACCGGGTGGACTCCGCCCGGGTCACTGTCAGTGGCCCCCTGGTCACCGCCGATGCCCGTGCGGGGGACTCCATCGCCGTCAACGGGGTATGCCTCACCGTCGTCGACGTGCACAGCGACGGCACCTTCAGCACCGACGTGATGCGGGAAACCCTGCATCGCAGCAGCCTCGGAGCGCTGGTGCCGGGCAGCCCGGTCAACCTGGAGCGGGCCGCCACCCCGAACACCCGCCTGGGTGGTCACCTCGTGCAGGGCCACGTCGACGCGACCGGCGAGATTCTCAGCCGCACCCCGTCGCAGCACTGGGAGCTGGTGCGGATTTCGTTGCCTGCCACCATCGCCCGTTACGTCGTGGCGAAGGGCTCCATCACCGTCGACGGGGTCTCGCTCACCGTCGCCGCCCTGGACGCCGAGTCGTTCACCGTCTCGCTCATTCCCACCACCCTGGCGGTGACCACCCTCGGCCGGGCGCGGACGGGCACCCCGGTGAACCTGGAGGTCGACGTCATCGCCAAGTATGTCGAGCGGCTGGTACTGACCGGCCAGGCCCCGTGGGACCATCTGCTGCATAACCGGGAGGCAGGTCAGTGAACAGGTTCGACAGCATCGAGCGCGCCGTCGCCGACATCGCGGCGGGTAAGGCCGTTGTCGTGGTCGACGACGAGGACCGGGAGAACGAAGGCGACCTGATCTTCGCCGCGGAGAAGGCCACCCCCGAGCTGGTGGCGTTCATGGTCCGCTACACCTCCGGTTACCTGTGCGTGCCGCTGACCGGCGAGGACTGCGACCGCCTCGGCCTGCCGCCGATGTACTCCACGAACCAGGACAAACGGGGGACGGCCTACACGGTGACGGTGGACGCCCGCGACGGCATCGGCACCGGCATCTCCGCCTCCGACCGCGCCGCCACCATGCGCATGCTGGCCGACCCCGCGACCGGTGCCGGGGACTTCACCCGCCCCGGTCACGTGGTCCCATTGCGCGCACTCGAAGGTGGGGTGCTGCGCCGGCCCGGGCACACCGAGGCGGCCGTGGACCTCGCCCGGATGGCGGATCTGCGCCCAGCTGGGGTGCTCTGCGAGATCGTCAGCCAGAAGGACGAGGGCGAGATGGCCCGCACCGAGGAGCTGCGGGTCTTCGCCGACGAGCACGAGCTGTCGCTGATCTCGATCGCCGACCTGATCGCCTGGCGACGCCGGCACGAGAAGCAGGTGCAGCGGGTAGCCGAGGCGCGGATCCCCACCCCGCACGGGGAGTTCCGGGCGGTCGGGTTCGAGAGCCTGTTCGACGGCATCGAGCACGTCGCGCTGGTGCGGGGTGACCTGGGGACCCCCGGAGGCACCGACGACGGTGAGGACGTACTGGTCCGGGTGCACTCGGAGTGCCTGACCGGTGACGTGTTCGGTTCGCTGCGGTGTGACTGCGGCACCCAGCTCGACGCGGCACTGGCGGCGGTGGCGGCGGAGGGCCGCGGTGTGGTGCTGTACATGCGCGGGCACGAGGGTCGCGGGATCGGCCTGATGCACAAGCTGCAGGCCTACCAGCTGCAGGACGCCGGTTCCGATACCGTCGATGCCAACCTCGCGCTGGGGTTGCCCGCGGACTCCCGCGACTACGGCACCGGCGCGCAGATCCTGGTGGATCTGGGCGTGCGGTCCATGCGGCTGCTCACCAACAACCCCGCCAAGCGCGCCGGGCTGGACGGGTACGGCCTGCACATCACCGAGCGGGTGGCGATCCCGGTGCGGGTGACGCCGGAGAACATCCGTTACCTGCGCACCAAGCGGGACCGGATGGGTCACCAGCTCGACGGGCTGGGGCCGGTGCTCGACGAAGGTGGCCAGCGTTGAGCGGGGACGGTGAGCCGGATCTGGCCGTGCTGGACGCGGGGGAGTTGCGCCTGGCTGTGGTGGCAGCGCGCTGGCACACCACCATCAGCGACAGCCTGCTGGCCGGGGCGCTGCGGGCCGCCGCGGCTGCGGGGGTGCAGGAGCCCACGGTCACCAGGGTGGCCGGGGCTATCGAGCTGCCGGTCCTCGCCCAGGCCCTGGCCCGCAACCACGATGCCGTCGTCGCGCTGGGCGTGGTGATCCGGGGTGAGACCCCGCATTTCGACTATGTCTGCGACGCGGTGACCGCCGGCCTGACCAGGGTGTCGCTGGACGAGGCAACCCCGGTGGGTAACGGGGTGCTGACCACCGAGAACGAACCGCAGGCCCTGGCCAGGGCAGGGATGGCCGGCTCGGTGGAGGACAAAGGAGCACAGGCCTGTAACGCGGCGATGGACGCGGCGCTGACGCTCAAGCACCTGCGCCAGCCGTGGACGGCTCGGGAATTCCAGTGACCGCACTGCGCGCCCGATCGCAGTCGGCGGCCGTACAGCTGCAGGTGCGTCCTCGCCGGGTACGCCGGGTAGCCGGTGCGGTGGCCGGGCTCATCGTGATCGGCTTTACCTCGGTGGCGGTGTTGCTCACCGGTAACAGCACCGGCGTCTATTTCCGTCCGGCCGACCAGGTGGCGATGGTGGTGTTCGGGCTGCTGCTGGCTGGGGCGGTGCTACTGGCGACGCGGCCGCGGCTGCGGATCGGTGCGCACGGGGTGGCGGTGCGCAACATCTTGGGCGAGCAGGTGTTCCCGTGGACGTTGGTGCAGGCGGTCTCGTTCCCTCCCGGCGCCTCCTGGGCTCGGCTGGAGTTGCCGGAGGACGAATACGTGGCCGTGATGGCCATCCAGGCTGCCGACGGGGAACGAGCCGTGACGGCGATGGCCCAGGTTCGTGAGTTGCACCGCACCTACGCCGAACAAACCACGCCGGACGGGGACCAGCCGTGACCACGAACCCGGAGCCGGGTGGGCATCTAACCCGCCGCACCGCGCTGTGCGGCCTGCTGGTTGGTCTCGCCGCGCCGGGTGTGCTGGCGGCGTGCACGACGCAGGGCCCCAGCCGACCGGCCGGTGCGAGTCCCGCACCGGGGGCCGCTCTGGCCGCGGTGGGTGTCGTCCCGCTCGGCGGGGGTGTGGTCGTCGCCGGGCCGGCGGGTCCGGTGCTTCGCCTGCAGCCGACGGCAGGCCTGAAGTCGGTCGCCGTAGCCGTCTCCGGTACCCAGGTGGTGTCGGCATGACGGGGTCCACCGGATCGCCGCGCGCCCCTGCGTGCCGGCCCAGCGTGGTGCTCCTCGACGTCTTCGAAACCACCCTGGCATTGGACGGGGTGCGGGAACGGATGGTCGAGCACGGGCGGCCGGCCCACGAATTCGACGTGTTCTTCGCCCGGGTGCTGCGCGACGGGATGGCGCAGAGTCTGGCCGGTCGGTCGGCGCCGTTCCTCGACCTGGCCCGGGCGCAGCTGCGCACCACGAGCGGCCTGGTCGGGGCGGACGGCGACGACGTGCTGGCCGCCTTCCGCGGGTTGCGCCCGCACCCCGACGTGGAACCGGGCCTACAGGCGCTGGCCTCGGCCGGGGTAGGGGTGTGGGCGTTCACCCACGGCGCCGCCACGGTGGCTGAGGAGGCACTGGCCGAGGCGGGTCTGGGTGACCTGCTCGCCGGGGTGCTGTCCACCGAGGTGCTGCACACGTTCAAACCGCCGGCCGCGGCCTACCAGTGGGGTTGCGCGCAGGCTGGCAGCGTGCCCCCGCGCACGGCGCTGCTGGCGGCGCACTCCTGGGACACCCACGGCGCGGTGTCGGCGGGTCTGGTGGCCGGTCTCATCACCCGTCTGGAGGGGTGGGTGAACGAGGCAATGGCGACGCCGCACGTGCACGCGGAGACCTTCGAGGAGGTGGTGTCGGCCCTGCTGGCCCTGCCGGAGAGCGTCGCGGTCCGGGACTAGCCTGAGATGGTGCCCGACCCGTCGACCTACCGCCCGGCGCCGGGCACCATCCCCGAGGCGCCGGGCGTTTACCGCTTCCGCGACGCGCACGCCAGGGTGATTTACGTCGGCAAGGCCAAGAGCCTGCGCGGCCGCCTCAGCTCCTACTTCGCCGACCTGGCTGGCCTGCACCCGCGGACCCGTCAAATGGTCACCACAGCCGCCAGCGTGGAGTGGACCGTGGTGGGCACCGAGGTCGAGGCGCTGCAGCTGGAGTACAACTGGATCAAGGAATTCGACCCGCGATTCAACGTTCGCTACCGCGACGACAAGTCTTACCCGGTGCTGGCGGTCACCCTGCAGGAGGACTTCCCGCGGCTGTTCGTCTACCGCGGCCCCCGGCGCAAGGGGGTGCGCTACTTCGGCCCCTACGCGCACGCCTGGGCGATCCGCGAGACGTTGGACACGCTGCTGCGGGTGTTCCCGGCTAGGACCTGCTCTGCTGGGGTGTTCAAGCGGCACGGCCAGATCGGGCGGCCATGCCTGCTGGGTTACATCGACAAGTGCTCCGCGCCGTGCGTCGGCAACGTCGGTCCGGCTGAGCACCGCAAGACCGTGGAGGACTTCTGCGACTTCCTCGCCGGTCGCACCGACAAACTGGTTCGCCAGTTGGAGCGGGAGATGGCGACGGCCGCCGAACAGCTGGACTTCGAACGCGCAGCCCGGCTGCGCGACGACGCCGGGGCGCTGCGCCGGGCGATGGAAAAGCAGGCGGTGGTGCTCGGCGACGGCACCGACGCCGACCTGGTGGCCTTCGCCACCGACGACTTGGAGGCCGCGGTCCAGGTGTTCCACGTCCGCGGTGGCCGGGTGCGCGGGCAGCGTGGGTGGGTGGTCGAGCGCGCCGGCGACGCAGACGACGTACCCGGGCTGGTCGAGCAGTTCCTCACCCAGTTCTACGGTCAGGAAGCGGCGCTGGTAGCCGACGACCCGACGGCCAGGCCGGTCCCGCGGGAGGTGCTGGTGCCCCAGATGCCGGCCGACTCCGCCGCCCTCGAGCAGTGGCTCAGCGGCCTACGAGGCTCGCGGGTGGACCTGCGGGTGCCCCAGCGGGGTGACAAGAGGGCCCTTGCCGAGACGGTGGCCCGCAACGCGGCGGAGGCGTTCACCCAGCACAGGCTCCGCCGGGCCGGTGACCTCACGGCCCGGTCCGCGGCGCTGCAGGGCATCCAGGACGCGTTGGGTCTGGACACGGCGCCGCTGCGGATCGAGTGCGTCGACGTCAGTCACGTGCAGGGCAGTGACGTGGTGGCGTCGCTGGTGGTGTTCGAGGACGGGTTGGCCCGCAAGTCTGACTACCGGCACTACGCGATCCGCGAGGCGGCTGGGGATGGGCACTCCGACGACGTGGCCAGCATCGCGGAGGTGGTGCGCCGACGGTTCCTGCGTCACAGCGCACGCAGCGGCGACGGTACCCCTACCGACGGTGCCGTCCCTGGCATCGACCCCGACACCGGGCGGCCGCGCAGGTTCGCCTACCCGCCGAACCTGCTGGTCGTGGACGGTGGTGCACCCCAGGTCGCCGCCGCGGCGGCGGTGCTCGCCGAACTGGGCGTGACAGACGTGGCGGTGATCGGGCTGGCCAAACGGCTGGAGGAGGTATGGGTGGCCGACGAGGCCGAACCGGTGATCCTGGCGCGCACCTCCGAGGCGCTGTATCTCCTGCAACGGATCCGCGACGAGGCGCACCGGTTCGCCATCACGTTCCACCGCAGCAAGCGCAGCAAACGGATGACGGCTTCGGCGCTGGACACCGTGCACGGTCTGGGGGAGAGTCGGCGCACCGCCTTGGTCAGCCACTTCGGCTCGGTGGCCAGGCTCAGGAAGGCCACCCTCGAGCAGATCACTGAGGTACCGGGCATCGGCGTGGCCACGGCCACCGCGGTGCTCGGTGCCCTGAACGGTTCTGCGGAGAGCGGGTCGGCGATCGGCGAGGGGAAGACCGCGTGACCGAACAGCAGGAACGGCCCAGTGGCGTAGAGGTCGCCCTGGTCACCGGGTTGTCCGGGGCCGGCCGGAGCACCGCGGCAAAGGTACTGGAAGACCTCGGCTGGTACGTGGTGGACAACCTGCCGCCAGAGCTGATCTCGACGATGGTCGACCTCGGTGAGCGGTCTCGGGCCGGCATCACCCGGGTGGCCGTGGTGATGGACGTCCGGAGCAGAGCCTTCACCGGCGATCTGGCCTCGGTCATCCGCGACCTCGACGGGCGCGGCACTAAACCCCGGGTGCTGTTCCTGGAGGCGTCCGACGCGCTGCTCATCCGCCGGTTCGAGCAGGTGCGCCGCAGTCATCCGCTGCAGGGCGAGGGCCGATTGTCCGACGGCATCGCCGCCGAGCGGGCGCTGCTGGCCCCGCTGCGAGCCGAGGCTGACCTGGTGATCGACACCACGTCGCTGTCGGTGCACGACCTGCGGGCGACGATCGAGCAGGCGTTCGGCACCGAGACCAGCTCCACCACCAGGGTGACGGTGTTGTCGTTCGGGTACAAGTACGGGTTGCCGATGGACGCCGACCTCGTCGTGGACGTCCGGTTCCTGCCCAACCCGCACTGGATCCCCGAGCTGCGCGAATCCACCGGCCGCGATGCGGAGGTACGCGACTACGTGCTCGGCCAGGAGGGCGCGAGGGATTTCCTGGACCAGTACCACCAGCTGCTGCGGTTGATCAGCGGCGGTTACCGACGGGAGGGCAAGCGTTATCTGACCGTGGCGGTGGGGTGCACCGGCGGCAAGCATCGCAGTGTGGCGATCTCTGAGGAGCTGGCCCGCAGGTTGGCCGAGCAGGACGGGTTGTCGGTCCGGGTGGAGCACCGCGACTTGGGGCGCGAATGAGCACCAGCGACGTGGGGCGCGAATGAGCACCAGCGACGTGGGACGGGGGTGAGCCCAGCCCCGCTGGCGGTGGTGGCTCTGGGCGGCGGTCACGGGCTGCACGCCACCCTGAGTGCGGCCCGCCGGCTCACCGACGACGTGACAGCCGTGGTCACGGTGGCCGACGACGGCGGATCATCCGGACGGCTGCGCCGCGAGTTGGACGTGCTCCCCCCCGGCGACCTGCGGATGGCGCTGTCCGCGCTGGCCGCCCACGACGAGCGGGGTGCTCGCTGGACCTCGGTGGTGCAGCACCGCTTCGGCGGTTCCGGGGCGCTGGCCGGTCATCCGGTAGGGAACCTGCTCATCGCCGGGCTCGCCGAGGTGCTCGGCGATCCGGTGGCCGCGCTGGACGAGGTGGCCAGGATTCTCGGGGTCCGGGGGCGGGTGCTGCCGATGAGCCGCCAGCCATTGGAGATCGAGGCCGACGTGGTGGGTCTGGACCGTGACCCCCGGGTGTCACGGCGCATCCGCGGGCAGGTTGCGGTGGCCACCACCCCCGGCCAGGTCCGCCGGGTGCGCCTGATTCCCGCCGCGCCCGCGGCGTGCGCGGAGGCGGTGTCGGCGGTGGAGCGGGCGGATCTGCTGCTACTCGGGCCCGGCTCGTGGTTTTCCAGCGTCATTCCGCACTTGCTGGTGCCCCAGTTGCGGGCCGCGGTGCAGTCCACCGGCGCCCGCCGGGTGGTGGTGCTGAACCTGGTGGCGCAGCCGGGCGAAACCGCGGGGTTCTCCGCTGAGCGCCACCTGCACGTACTCTCCCAGCACGCGCCCGATCTCCGGCTCGCCGACGTCCTCGTCGACAGCGGGACGGAGCTCACCGAGCAGGAACGGGTGCACCTGGAGCGGACCGCGGCCGGGCTCGGTGCGGTGGTGCGCTCGGCGGCATTGGCTGCGCCCGGAACCGCGGTGCACGACCCGCAGCTGCTCGCCCGGGCGCTGGCGGAGATGACCGGCGCGGCGGTTGCCGAGCACGTGGACATAAGTGGAGAGGACAACCCGGCGTGGCGATGACGGCGGCCGTTAAGGACGAGCTGAGCAGGCTGGTGGTCACCAAGACCTCCTGCCGAAAGGCGGAGGTGTCCGCCCTGCTCCGGTTCTCCGGTGGGCTGCACATCGTGGCCGGCAAGGTGGTGGTCGAGGCCGAGGTGGATGCCGGGTCGATTGCGCGGCGGTTGCGCAAGGACATTCACGAGCTCTACGGCTACACCTGCGACGTGCACGTGCTCAGCGCCGGGGCCTTGAGTAAGACCACCCGGTACGTGGTGCGGGTGGTCAGGGACGGTGAGGCGCTCGCCCGCCAGACCGGGTTACTGGACGCCCGGGGCCGCCCGGTGCGCGGACTGCCGCCCCAGGTGGTGGCCGGAGCTGTCGCCGACGCCGAGGCCGCGTGGCGGGGGGCGTTCCTGGCGCACGGTTCGCTTACCGAACCCGGCCGTTCGTCCGCGCTGGAGGTGGGCTGCCCAGGTCCGGAAGCAGCGTTGGCACTGGTGGGTGCCGCCCGCCGGATGGGTGTGGTGGCCAAGGCCAGGGAGGTCCGGGGAGCCGACCGCGTGGTGGTTCGCGACGGGGAGGCCATCGGTGCGCTGCTCACCAGGATGGGTGCCCAGGACATTCGGTTGACCTGGGAGGACCGCCGGATGCGCCGCGAGGTGCGGGCCACAGCCAACCGACTGGCCAACTTCGACGACGCCAACCTGCGCCGTTCGGCGCGTGCGGCGGTGGCTGCGGCCGCCCGGGTCGAGCGGGCATTGCTGATCCTCGGCGACGAGGTGCCCGACCATCTTGCGGTGGCCGGTGCCCTGCGGGTCGCGCACCGGCAGGCGTCGTTGGAGGAGCTGGGCCAGTTGGCCGATCCGCCGATGACCAAGGATGCCGTGGCCGGCCGCATCCGTCGGTTGCTGTCCACCGCGGACCGGCGGGCACGGGAGACCGGCGTGCCCGACACCGAGTCCGCCGTGACGCCCGACATGCTCGACGACGAGTGAGCCGCGCCCGATAAGGTTGCCAGCCGACAGCCACCACCAGCGTGAGGAGTCCACCGTGACGGTCCGGGTAGGCGTGAACGGCTTCGGTCGGATCGGCCGGAACTTCTTCAGGGCGGTGGACGCCCAACGCGCCGCTGGCACCGCCGACGTCGAGATCGTGGCGGTCAACGACCTCACCGACAACGCCACCTTGGCGCATCTGCTGAAGTACGACTCCATCCTGGGCCGGCTGCCGCACGAGGTGTCGGTGCAGGGCGAGGAGATCGTGGTCGGCTCTGCGCGCATCCGCGCGTTGGCGATCAAAGAGGGCCCGGCCGCGCTGCCCTGGGGCGAACTCGGGGTCGACGTGGTGATCGAGTCCACCGGCATCTTCACCGACGCGGCCAAGGCGAAGGGCCACCTGGACGCCGGGTCCAAGAAGGTCATCGTCTCCGCCCCGGCCAAGGGTGAGGACCTGACGGTGGTGATGGGCGTTAATCACGGTGACTACGACGGCAGCCAGAGCATCATCTCCAACGCCTCCTGCACCACCAACTGCCTGGGACCGATGGCCAAGGTCCTCGACGAGGTGTTCGGCATCGAGCGCGGCCTGATGACCACCATCCACGCCTACACCCAGGACCAGAACCTGCAGGACGGGCCGCACACGGACCTGCGCCGGGCGCGGGCAGCCGCCATCAACGTCGTCCCTACCTCCACCGGCGCGGCGAAGGCGATCAGCCTGGTGTTGCCCCAGCTGAAAGGAAAACTCGACGGGTACGCCCTGCGGGTGCCGGTCCCGACCGGCTCCGCCACCGACCTGACGGTCACCGTCCGCGACGACACCACCGCCGAGGCGGTCAACGCGGCGTTCCGCAGCGCCGCCGAGGGTGATCTTGCGGGTTTCCTGCGCTACACCGAGGCGCCGATCGTGTCCTCCGACATCGTCACCGACCCGGCCTCGTGCATTTTCGACGCTGGGCTTACCAAGGTCAGCGGAAACCTGGTGAAGATCGTCGGCTGGTACGACAACGAGTGGGGCTACTCCAACCGCCTGGTCGACCTCACCGGTCTCGTCGGCTCGAAGCTCTGAGGCGGGGCCGCGGTATGAAGACGCTGGATGACCTGCTCCGGGGTGGGCTCGCCGGGCGCGCGGTGCTGGTGCGCTCGGACCTGAACGTGCCGTTGGAGGCGGGGGCGATCACCGACGCCGGCCGCATCGACGCCTCGGCGCCGACCATCCGTGCACTGGCCGAAGCCGGCGCCCGAGTGGTGGTCACCGCCCATCTCGGCCGACCCCGCAGTGCTGGCGAGGCCGGGCTCAGCCTCGCCCCGGTCGCGGCTCGCCTCGGCGCCGTCCTGGGCCGCCCGGTGCAGCTCGCCGAGGACGTGGTGGGGGCCTCGGCGCTGGGTCGGGCGGGCGACCTGACCGACGGGGGAGTGCTGCTGCTGGAGAATGTCCGGTTCGACGAGCGGGAGACCAGCAAGGACGACGCCGCGCGCGCTGCCCTGGCGCAGGACCTGGTCACCGTGGTGACGGCCGCGGGCGGTGACCCGGTGTTCGTCTCCGACGGGTTCGGGGTGGTGCACCGCAAGCAGGCGTCGGTGTATGACGTTGCGCTGCTACTGCCTGCGTACGCCGGGACCCTGGTGCGCACCGAGGTCGACGTGCTGCGCAGGCTCACCGAATCCCCAGCGCGCCCCTACGCCGTCGTGCTCGGTGGCTCCAAGGTGTCGGACAAGCTGGACGTCATCACCGCGCTGGCACCGAAGGTGGACGGGTTGTTCATCGGTGGCGGAATGTGTTTCACCTTCCTGGCCGCCCAGGGCCACCCGGTGGGGGATTCCCTGCTGCAGCACGAGATGGTGGACACCTGCCGTGGGCTGCTGGAGCGCTTCGGCGACAAGATCTACCTGCCGGTGGACATCGTGGTCGCAGAGGCCATGGCCCCCGACGCCCCGATCCAGACTGTGCCCGCCACCGCGATCCCGGACGGCTGGAAGGGCCTGGACATCGGCCCGGCCACCGTACAGCGTTTTGCTCAGGGACTCGGCCAGGCGCGGACGATCTTCTGGAACGGGCCCATGGGGGTCTTCGAGATGGCGGCGTTCGCCGGTGGCACCCGGGGGATAGCGGAGGCCATCGCCGCGGTGACCGAATCCGAGGGCGCGTTCAGCGTGGTGGGCGGGGGTGACTCGGCGGCGGCGGTGCGGGCCCTGCAGGTGGGCGAGCACCGGTTCTCCCACATCTCCACCGGGGGCGGGGCGTCCTTGGAGCAATTGGAGGGCAAGGAACTGCCTGGCCTCGTCGTGTTGGAGCGCGCGGTGGCGTCCTGATGGCGCGTACCCCGCTGATCGCCGGCAACTGGAAGATGAACCTCAACCACTACGAGGCCATCGCCCTGGTCCAGAAGATCGCGTTCTCGTTACCGGAGAAGTATTTCGACAAGGTCGACGTCACGGTGCTCCCGCCGTTCACCGACCTGCGTAGCGTGCAAACCCTGATCGACGCCGACAAGCTGCGGCTCACCTACGGCGCCCAGGACGTCTCGGCGCACACCACGGGCGCCTTCACCGGTGAGGTCAGCGCACCGATGCTGGCCAAGCTGGGGTGCAGCTACGTCGTGGTCGGGCACTCCGAGCGGCGCAGCATGCACCAGGAGGACGATGCACTGGTCGCGGCGAAGGCGGCCGCGGCGTTAACGCATGGGATGACACCGATCGTGTGCGTCGGGGAGCCGCTGGAAGTCCGGGAGGCCGATGCCCACGTCGAGCATGCGGTGGCCCAGTTGCGGGGTTCGCTGGCGGGGCTGAGCGCCGAACACGTCGGGCGCACGGTGGTGGCCTACGAACCGGTGTGGGCGATCGGCACCGGCCGGGTAGCCACCCCCGCCGACGCCCAGCAGGTGTGCGGGGCGCTGCGGACGGCATTGACCGAGCTGACCGCCGCGGGCGCGGGGGTGCGGGTGCTGTACGGGGGGTCGGTGACGGCGAGCAATATCGGGGAGATCGTGGGCCAGCCCGACGTGGACGGAGCCCTAGTGGGTGGGGCGAGTCTGAAGGCCGACGAGTTCGCCCAGCTGTGCGCGATCGCGGCAGGCGGCCCCCTGCTCTGAAGGGGACCAGCTCTGACCCCGGCCAGTTTCGCGTCTGGGAGGCACTATCCTCGTGTGGTCCGGCGTGGAGAGCCCGCGGCGGACGACTCACACCGGAAGGGTGTCATGCAACTGTTCCTGCAGATCCTGCTCATCGTCATGAGTTTGACGCTGATCCTGCTGATCCTGCTGCACCGCGGTAAAGGTGGTGGGCTCTCCACCCTGTTCGGTGGCGGTGTGCAGTCCAACCTGTCCGGGTCCAGCGTCGTAGAGAAGAACCTGGACCGCCTCACCCTGTTCGCCGGTGTGGTGTGGATCGTCTGCATCGTCGGCATCGGCCTGCTCGTCAAGGTCGGCTGATGAGCAGCTCGATACGCGGTTCACGCATCGGCGCCGGGCCGGCCGGGGAGACCGACCGCGGCGATGTCGCGCCGCGCCAGCGGGTGCCGTACTTCTGCGCCAACGGTCACCGATGCACCCCGGCGTTCGCGCACGACGCGGAACTACCCGACGTCTGGGACTGTCCCCGGTGCGGTGTGCCCGCCGGGCGGGACGAAACCGCGCCCCCACCGGCCGCCCGGGTGGCGCCGTACAAGACACACCTCGCCTACGTGCAGGAACGCCGCTCGGACGCCGACGGTGAGGCACTGCTGGACGAGGCACTGGCCAGGCTCAGGGAGCGTCGCGGGCGGTAATGCCGCGCTCGCGAGTCGAGTTCATCGCGTCGACCACGACATGGCCCACGGTCACGGTGCTGCCTCCGCCGCCCCCCGGGAGATGACGGCACGCAGCGTGCGAGTGGACATCGAAAAGTGCTCGCGGGCGATCCGGCCGGCCGCTTCGACCTGGCCGTCGGTGATCGCCTCGACCAGAGCGGGCGGTGTCCTTGGCGCCGCAGTTCTCTTTCGACGTCGAAAGAGTAGGTGCCGTAGGAGTTGATGTGGTCGTGCTGCGCGGGAGTCAGGTGCGCCGCGTCTTCGTCGGTGACGGGGTAGCCGTCGGCGCGCAGGGCGTAGAGCCCGTCGCCGAGATATGTCGTGGTCCACAGGATCGCGGCGTTGGTGACCAGGTCAGGTAGAGCGCCTGATCGACTTGATCGTCGAGCGGGCGGCCTGCAGCCGGGGCATGCCGATACGTGCCCGGATCAGCCGCCCGACCTGGTCGTCGGGCACAGCGGGGTCTGCGAGGACGTCGAGCACTTCGTCGAGGAGCCGGCCACGCTCGATCTCGGTGCGGGCACGATCGACGACCCGCTGGGACAGTTCGTGTCGGGCCCGCGAGTCCGCGCCGGCCAACGCTTGATCGAGCAGTTGCACCAGCTCGTCCAGGACTTCGACGTAGGTCTCGGCGAGGTGGCGAGAAGGATCGGGTGCCGCCGGTCGACGTCGGCGCGTTGCAGCGCCTGATTGGTGGAGCGGCGCCCGGTCTCGGCTAGCATCCGCCGCCGGCCAGCGGGCAGACGGATAGGTCGAGGAGGTCAGCGCCATGCCCGCGGAGGAATTCCAGCTTGGCCAGCTCTGCCTTCAGCACCTCCGGGGTGGCCGCTGTGGCACCGCGGCGCAGCCACGCCAAGCGGGTCATGCCCAGCTCGGTGTCCACGTCGAGCAGTCCGTCAAGTGCAGTCGGGCGCGGCGGCTTCAGAAGGGGTGCCAGCCGGTGGTAGGTCTCGGCTCGGGCGCTGTCACGGGCGGCGGCGACGCGACGGGACAGCGTGTCTACCGACGGGCGAAAAACCCGCTCGCTGCGCAGCCAGTCGCACCCGAGCTGCAGCAGCACGCCCGGCGCGTCGTGTTCCAACGCCCGGGCGAGCAGGAACTCATCGAGCAGCTTGCGGTCCCCGGCACCGGAGGGTCGCCAACCGAGCCGGTCGAGCACCTGGGCGCGATGATCGCGGCGCGTGCGGCCTTCCCAACGTCCATAGGAGCTGAGCAGTTCTGTGCGCTCGCCGCCGCCGACGCCCAAACGCCTCCTGAGGCGATCTATCGCCGCAGGAGGACAGTCGCTCAGCTCGGGTATCCACCCCAGCCATGGAAGCGTGCACAGCTGGACGGCAGCGCCGATGCGGTTCTCGTAGCGGTGGTTCGAGCCAAGCCAGCCAAGATCGTCGTCGGTCAGCGTGTAGAACGTGATCAGGTCGTCCTGGGCGATCTCGCTCGGCCATCCGCTGAGCCGTGCGAGTTCCGCATCGGACAGAAACCGAATCGGCATGAGGCACGCTATCGGCGGCCGCCAACGCCGGACAAGGCCAGCGTCACTCCGTCCCGCGTGGTGCCCGTTAGCCGATCGCTGACCGGGCACTTGACAGGAAGGATCTGTACGGCAGAATGTATACGCATGACGACGAGGACGGAAGTTTCTGAGACTTGGCAAGCGCGGATCGGGCACGACCTCGCCGCTCAGCTGCGCCGCGATGCAGAGCTGCTGGGTCTCGACGGCCGTACTGAGATCGTCAAGGCGGCGTTGCAGCTGCTGCACCGTCGTGCGGCCGAGGAACGCATGGCCCGCAGCATCGACGACTTCTACGGCGACGACGAGCCACCACTGCCGGTAGGCGTCCGAGGAGCGCCCCGCAACGACCGATCCGATGTCACTGCCTGAGCCGTTCCGCGGCGAGGTGTGGGACGTCGACTTTGATGACTTCGGCATACACCCGGCCGTCGTCCTCAGCATCAACCCGTTGAACGCCCGACTCGGCCACGTCGCGGTGATCCCGGTGACGGGCACCCGCGGCCCGGAGCAGACCCACATGCCCCTCACCGCAGACGCAGGGCTCACCCGCTACGACGAGTCCTACGCCGACATCACCGCCCTCCAACCCGTCGCCCGACGTCAGTTGCTGGCCCGACGAGGGTTGCTCACCCGTACCGAGATCGACCTCCTCGGCCGCCAGATCGCTACCTACCTCGGGCTGTGATGCGCACCGCGGCGGGTGGCCGGTCATCGATCGGCAACCGGGGCGGGTCGAAAGCTCTGCTCGTGCGCGCCGGGGGGAGGGTGTACCCGTCGCTCGGTTCTTGTCGACCGTTGCGGTCGGCGCTAGGGTGATGGCTATGACTGCCGGGTCGGCCTTGCGCCGCGAGCGAGACGGGTTCCCGGCCGACTCCTGAACGGGCTCTGGCCGCGCGGTCCCCCGCGGCGGCTGGCTACGCACCGCGCCTGACGTTTGCCAGCCCCGTGGCGTCTCCAGGTCATTCTCGAGACGGCTGCGGCCCCGTGCCCGAACCCTGAGTCATCTGATGGAGACCTCATGCCCGCTACCGCTTCGCTGCACCACCTCATCATTGCCGTCTCTGATCGAAAAGCTGCCGCCGCATTCTTCGTCGACCTGCTCGGCCTGCGCCCGCCGTGGGAGAACGGCTTCTTCCAGTCAGTGCAGCTTGACGACCACGTCGTGGTGAACTTCGCCGCCCCTCCGGTGGAAATTCAGCCCCAGCACTACGCCTTCCTCGTGCCCGACGTCGAGTTCGACCGTATCCAGCAGCGTTTCGACCGAGAAGGCACCCCCTACACCGCTGACCCACCCCGGCAGCGGCCCGCAGACGTGGGCGCGGTCAACCCCGACGGCACCGGCCGACGGCTCTACTTCCGCGGCCCCGACGACCACATGCTTGAGGTACTCACCGAGCGCTACAACTCGATTCCCGAGACCGCGCAGTCACAGCGCTGAACCATCCGACTCCGCCGCCGCTGGGGGCGGCCCGATCACCGCAAGGGGAACGGTGAGCGGGACACCGCAGACGGAGATGCCAAACCGGCATACCGTGAGCGGGTTCCGGTATCGGCAATTCTCAGAAGACCCGCCCGCGACAATGCCCGGTGAAGGTAGCCTAACCGTTACAGTCATCGGATGGCCAGAATGCTCGTCGGGTACGCGAGTTAGGTCGGCATGAGACACGTCCGCTGACTGCTTGTCTCGATGTGGTCGGCGAGCGATCGCTTCGGCGCCTCGGCTCGGTCAGCTCGCGTGTCTCACTCGCGCCGGTCTCACGGTCGAATTGCCGGTGGCACCGGCGCTCGGTTGCATATCGTGGTTTCGTGCCTGTGCTCACTGTCGCCGATGCGCTTCCGCAACGGCCGCATCGAGTTGTCGTGGCGGGCACCTCCGGGTCCGGGAAGACGACCCTGGCTGCCTGCATCGGCGAGGTGTTGGGTATTCGGCACGTCGAGATCGACGCGCTGTTCCACGGGCCTGGGTGGACACCGCGGGTGACCTTTGCAGCCGAAGTGGAGGCGTTCAGCGCCGAACCGAACTGGGTCACCGAGTGGCAGTACGGCGCTGTGCGTGACCTGCTTGCCCAGCGAGCCGATCTGCTGGTATGGCTAGACCTGAGCCGAGCCACGGTGATGCGTCGGGTGGTGCGCCGAACCGTGCATCGTCGTTTGCGACGGCAGGTGCTGTGGAACGGCAACATCGAACCGCCGTTGCAGACGGTGTTCACCGACCCCGACCACATCGTCCGCTGGGCGTGGTCGACACACCACAAGAGCGCTCGACGAGTCGCTGCGGTGCACCGGCAACGACCGAATCTGGTCATCGTCCGACTCGCCGACCAGCGCGATGTCGAGCACTGGATTCGCGGGCCCCTGAAGCGCGCCAGCACTCGGCCGTCAGAGCCGGCATAGCAATCGGCCTGCAGTCAGGCCAGGTTGTCGGCGAGCCGATCCAAGCCTCAGACCTCCGGAAGTAGTGCTGGGCTGGCTGTTGAGGTTCATGCGGGGGTTACTTGGTAGTTCAGTGGGCGGCGGTCTGCTGGGAGGGTGGCGGGGGTGGCGTTGAGTTCTTGGGTGAGGAG
>JAABUP010001041.1_pt1 | contig 59407 bp, 60 predicted proteins | sample 5559201 | NCBI WGS metagenome assembly JAABUP01 (sample SAMN10711887, study PRJNA513373) | rock metagenome | isolation source: Antarctica rocks | place: Antarctica | reverse complement strand
GTTGAGGCTAGGAGGCATGATTGGGAGGGGGCGGAGTTTACGCGGGAGGAGAGGGAGGGGGTTGGGGGGTGGGAGGGGGTGGTTACGGGGTTGAGGGGGAGGATGGGGGACGGGGAGGGGGAGAGGGAGAGTGAGGATGGGGATGGTGATGGTGATCCGGGAGAGGGCAAGGGGGAGGAGGTGGATAGGGTGGTACCACCGATGAAGATGGAGGATGTGCTGAGGTTTATGGCGAGGGGGGAGGAGGTGAAGACCTGAGATGGTGGTGGGTTGTCAGTGGGTTTGTATTTTTGTGACTGATGGCGTAGCAATTGGGTATACCCTGGGCAATCTGGCAAGCTGCTTTATAACGCATATCTTCAAATCATCAGACGATAAAGTAAGGTCTAAAGCCAGCCGTGTCTAAAGCAATGGGTATCACCGTCAACAGCCCAGCCCAGCACAACTTTGAACGATTGAATCAATCCCACCCACTGCTTTCCTTCCCCTGTCGAACTCTGTCTACAAATCTATCTATCCTCCACCCCTCGCCCTTGGAGTCCATAAACCCCACCCACGCCACCACGTCCCTATTTGCAGGAAAGGTTCTGCACGTCGCTACTCCTCGTCGACCGTCAATCTTACCATGATGTGAAGCGCACTTGCTGCCAGTCAAGTTAATAGGTCCACTAACATGAAAGGTTTATATATCTGGCTTTTCTCCACCTGCCGCTTTCCGACAGATTGAGAAGGCTGGCAACGCGGGGTGCTGCCTAGTGTGGAGACTGCGGTCGTGGGTGTGAGGTTGTTGAGAGGCTGTCATCGCTCTTTTAGATGGTGGCAAGACTGTTGATGTAAAAGTCGAGGTTCCAGAGGGTGATGCGTGGATTGAAAAGTTGAGGGGCCTGTGGTGGAGAGAATCTTTTCCCCCGACCACCGAGGACGAGGTGGGGGAAAGTGTGAAGCCTGGGGTTAGTAGGGGCAACGGCGGATGGGTGCAGAAGCTGTTGGAGAGTGGGAGAAGGCCTGAAGGGAAGATATTGCAGTATTTTCGGTTTAGGGGTGACGATGGACTGGAGAAGATGAGAAGTATATTTGACGGAAATGGAGAGGAGAGCTAGCTAGCCTCTGCGACGAGTCTTGGGCGTCTTCTTCGTCGAGGTGCTGGTGCTGGTACCCATGGCGATTTGTTCGGGCTTTCTTCCTGCTTCTGCTGCATGGGGGGCGGTTGCCGCACTCTTCCAGTAGTAGACCTGTACACAGATTAATGTGTGTTGTTTGGACAGCCACTCGATCAGGCGAGGTTCGTGTCTATACGGCAAGAGAATTGACGTACCATCTGAAAGGCTAGCACAGCATTGAGCACAAAGCCTGCGACGTATCCGGCAAGAATCAACGGATCATTCACCTCCTGGATCGTCGTGAAAATCCTCGTCACAGATCCAACGAGATAGTTGAAGACCTAAAATCGTACAATCAGCTTCAGACTCTCGATGCGCCCCTTTTCTCCTCGCACCTGATATCTCCGAGCTCACTCACCGCAAAAGCACTCAACTGCCCCGTCCCTCCCTCTTTCCAGATAGTCCAAATCTGCGGAGCCTTACTCGCTACACCTAGCAGTCCTGCACCCATCTGCGCATACCCCAAGATACCCATATCGACCACCTGTCCGTTGAACAGCGCCCACCCCGCCGCTACCAAAGCACCCAAGAACCCAGCCGCGAGCACAGTCCTCCCTCCAAATTGTAACACCAACAAGCTGATAACAACATTCTGCACCGCAATCATGGCCGTCTCGCCGTACGTGCTGAACGGAAACCCGCTTCTCGCACTATACGCCAGCGTTATGATCATGGCGGAGGTTTCGAGCGCGTAAGAGAGGAACGAGATGCCGGCTGCGGATTGTGATTGAATTAACTTGAGGATCTGGGGGAGCTTGACGATGGAGGAGCCGGCTACGGTGGCGATGCCGAGGGCTTTGGAGAGCGCGAGGGTTAGGCATTGTGTATTTGAGACGTCGATCTCAAGGATGAGGGATCTGTAGCAGTCGGGGCCGATGAGGGAGAGGCCGAGGTCGCGAATTGGGGTGGGGAGGGATCGTGTTATGGGCTGGAGGGTGGAGCGCAGGGCGTCCATGGCGAAAGCACGAGGATCTGTATGTGGGATAAGAGCAATTCGATCAGAAATGACCGAGATCTGGACACCTGTAGATAGGATATAGGAGTCAGCCCTACCACCAAGTACTATCCCCTTTAGAAAATCATGCTGCAGGGGACCCTACGAATGAAGCTTTACTTTGTGACACAGTGCAAGTGTAGGGAATCTAATTTGAGACGCCACTGATGAGCCAATTCGCGCTGCATTGCTTGCTGTATCCTGACCCGGATGACCTGGCCTCCAAAACCACCATAACGATGCAAGACGCCGGCGCAGGGAACAGCCCCTTGAAAATTCCATAAAACCCATTGACTTGTCGAATCCCAGTTACAATTTCATCCCCAAAGCCTTGTGCACCCTCAATGCCTGCCTAATGCTCAAATCCAACATAATCTCCTCGCTACCACCAGGAATAGCATATGCTCGAACATCTCGGTAAAGTCTCTCGACTTTGGCACCCTGCCCCCCACGGCTATAACTCAAGCCGCCAAAGATCTGACTTGCTTCCCTTGCACAAAATTCAAACGTAGTCGTAGCCTGGGCCTTCAGACCAGCGATTGCGCCACCAAGCTTCAACATAGCTTCGGTATCCTGCATGACGTTGCACTGATAGACGAGATTCTCCATCCAATTGTATGAGGCTTCTATTTGGCGAGCCATATGTGCAAGCTTGAGACGGATGACGGGGTGGTCGATGAGTTTCTTGCCGAAGGTGCGGCGCTTGTGGGCGTATTTAATGGACTCTTCGTAGCAAACACGTGAGAAGCGAATGCACTGGATTATAATACCGATCCGCTCGTGATTGAAGTTTGTCATTATCACTGGGAGAAAATCAGCAGCAAGCGTCGACGACGGGATGACCCCTTACCTTTAAACCCTTGATTTTCCTTGCTCAATAGATTTTCGACGGGAACCATGACATCTTCGAATGTCACGTAGGTGGTACCACTAGCCCACACACCCTGACAATCCATTTTCCTCGTGCTGACGCCTTCACCACGCTCAATGAGCAATGCCGAAACACCGTTCATACCCTGGCCCCCTGTTCGAACAGCCGTTGTGAAGTAATCGCACCATATGCCATTCGTAATCCACTTCTTTTCACCATTGACAATATAATGCTTCCCGTCCTCAGTCAGTTTAGCTTCGCATGTCAAATTGGCCACATCACTACCAGCGTCGGGCTCGGTGATGGCAAGGCATATCCGCTTATTACCATTCAATATCTCCGGTAATATCCTGTCCATTAGGGACTTCTTCCCAAATTTGACCAGCGGCGGACACCCAATGCCAAAGCCTCCAATCAAATTCCAGACCAGTCCACCGCTGCCGGCTCTCGATATCTCATCTGTAAGGATCATTTCATGAAATAGGTCCCACTGCTCTGGCTTCACAGTTTTCACTCGGTGCTCGGTCAGGTGTGTTGGGTATTTGTGCAGACCCATGAGACCAGCTAGGTAGCCACGCTCGCCCATTTGCTTGTATATCATGTCCGGCACTTTCTTGGCTTCGTCCCATTCTGTAACATAAGGTTCGATTTCGTTGTCTACCCATTCACGAACTTCGGCACGGAGAGCAACGTGAGTCTCATTGAAATATGGCGAATGATACTGGAAAAAGGCCGTAAGTCACAGCACTTGGGCAATGTGGAAAAGGGTGGACGTACACTCTGGTACCAAGATGGATCTGCGTAAGGTATCATTGCTCCGAACGGATCCATCGACTCCTTCGCCTCTTCCGCATCCTTGCCGGGGACTGGAGCGACAGTTCCAGACTCCGCCTGTGGCTTCACCGTCTCCGTCTTTGTCTCTATCTCGGCAGGCGGAGGAGTTGCGGGAGGCGTAGGAGGAGCAGCGGGTCCTGTCTTGCTATCGAGAGAGCCAACCTGCAATTGGCCTTTGTACTTCTTGAGGATGCCCTCATTGTGATATTTCCAGAACTGCTTAGAGGCATCTTTACCGGCTACGCGCGTGAGAACTAAAAGGGAAGATCTGTCAGTGTCGATAGAATGACCGGGATTAGAGACTTCACTCTTCTGGCCACCAGGATGTTCCTCTTGGAATTTGGTGAGGTCGTAAACATCATCGTCCACCACGATCCTGCAAAATGTCAGATAGTGATCTTCTATGATATGTCAGCCGTTCGCATACCAGAGGTCGTCCTTCGTCTTGTGACCAGCAACGTCATCTTTTGAGAAGGATTTCGACATTGTGAAGGATGGTGGGAAATCTGGTACGCGAAGAGATGTGACTTGAATGAGAGGTAGTGAAGAAGGAAGAAAGCGTAGGAGCGGAGGGCCAGGTTGTTTAAGAGGCCCGTTCTGTACAAAAGATGCCTCGGGATCGTAGACACGCTTTCCCCAACCACTGCACTTATCTGCGTTAGGTTCAGGAGACTTAGGCTGGCTTACATCGCCATGAAGGTCAGCATCGCTTTGTTTTGTGATTGGTCTTGGTACCCCCCGCGTGACTTGATTGTTGTGGTGAACCTCGGCAGGCGGAACAGGCTTCCGCTACCGTTAGACGCCACTGCAAATGGAGATTAGCTCATACTTATCAATATCCATACCGGAATATCCTATATTCTAAGCCAACTAGGTAGCCTTCACAGGCTTGGATGATGTGAGCGGTATACTCAAGCAGCTCAGCGTTGGCAGCATCCGCCGGAAGTAAAGCTGCTTGACTGGTGGTCCAATGGTCAAGGGCTCATAGAATTTGGCAAATGATTGTGGCAGCTCCAGTAGGATAGTGATCATGGAATACAATAACTAGTCTGCCATCAATCATCACGGCCGGCAGCATACTATCAGCTACTGGGTTAGAGCATTTGGGGCTGTGGCATCCAAGGTAGGGGAGGGAAAGCAATGTCGAGAGTAAAAGACCTTGACGCTCATAGTGCCGGGGCGCAGCATCAGAGAGTCAAGGGAGGCGATGGAGGCGATGGGAAAGTGGAAAGGATGTTCATATGGGCGCGCAGAATACCTATATATTAATGGGATAAGGAAAATCTGATAAGGTGAGGGACTATTGAAAATGGCATATGGCTGGTGTTCGTGTACTAAAGGCTTGAAATGAAACGTCTTTGTATTAGCGAACAACTTAGTCTCTTCTGCCCGCTCTGTTTGTATCTGGAGAGTAGTGCAGCCAATGAAGCACGAAGCTTGATATCCGTACAGAAATACACGAGGTTAATGAATCTGCGGGTTCTACTCTTGAACAAGACTCCCGTTATTGAAAGCTTCTGGTAGCTGGAGCTTCCATTGTCAAGTTATCACAAGGTATGGGGCATGAGCTGCCTTGAATGTGTTGAACTTGGTGGAAGTGGTTACAAGATCGACGGGAATTTGGTACCTGAGACCTAAATTTCTTCGTATCAGAGTGACGTATTCTGTCTCGCAGCGATGGCCAGGTCCCGAGCTCTTTCCATTCACCTTAATAATATACATCTCGACCTTGACATCCACTAAGAAAAGCTCTAAGCGTCCGATGAACCATACTCGCATTCAAAACTAATACAGACAAAGATCAACTATGTTCAGCGCACCGACCTATGCATATTCCGGAGTCAGCCGAATCCTATCTAGGAGATTTAGATTGATGCTGCAAAGAAGAGTGAATAGAGTGGTGTGTTCCTGAAAATCCGCATTCATCCAATGGAAGTCGCAAGTAGACCTCAGGCTAAGAGACCTAACACCCGACAGGAACGCGATCCAAGGTTCAGAAGTAGACAAATCTGCAATGTGCCTTACCACAGACCCATTTCTCCCACATCTTTCTCTGTTGATACGTAACGCATCGACCGTTATCCCCAAGCTCATCCGCGTCAATAGGATAGGAACTTTGTGAACAAGTACAAAAAGGCATTGAATTTGGAGTACTGGGCGACAAAGCCAACTCGTTTGCATCAGGTCCTCTGATATTATTCACCACTGTCAGTATTGCCTTTTCGCGGAGATTTCACTCGTTCAGATATGCTAATGGAGTAAGCGCCCCCAACCACACATCTCGAACCTCAAAAGCCTTGTACCAAAACAGAAGTTTATGGGCTGAAGAGTACCTACTGGTCTGTGTCGGTATCACTGAGCTCGTCGGAGTCTTCTCCCTCGCGTTCCTCTTCTAGATCCCTATCATTGAGATGGGTGTGGAATTCGTCCTCATCGTCACTATCGCTGGCGCTAGCCGGAGCATCATCTGGTACTTCCATACTACCAGCTGACATCTCGTCAAAGTGATTTGAATAGTCGATCCGCCGTAGACTGACCCAATCCAATTGCTCCATCTCTGCTCGTAGGACCAAGAGCACATCTCTCCAGCTGCTACCCTCTTTGAGAAGTACGTCGCGCAGGCGAAGACCTCTGAGCGTCTTACTGTGGCGCCTTGCTAAGCCAACGATTTCGTTAGCGTCCAAACGCCATGCTTGAATCCCAAACGCACGGAGCTTCTCCCATGCGACATGGTGAAAGACATCTTCCAGTCTTAGCTCCAATGGAGTCCGTGATGGAAAACCAACGTGGACAGCTTGTAAATTCGTGGCCGACGAAAACACAGTATTGAAGAGGGCAGACAATTCGAGGATTTTGCTGTGAAGATCTCGCCCATCTTCGAAGTGCAGCTCAAGACACGTCAGGCCCGAAGCCAAAGATGTGAGAGTCTGCGGATTTCTTTTTTGAACAGCAAGCATTGCTTTGGGGTTCATCATCGGTCCCGAAAATCGACTGAAGGATGACCTGGCGGACACGAGTGCATCGGCCAACGTCCTTGTTGCATGATAACATGCAGGTTGCCAGCCGAAGTCGACTGGTGATTGGCCGAGTGGACCATTATTGTGCCTCACAACCATATAGTTGATCAATCGTCGGTCGGCTTCACTCTCAAGTCGAAGTACTTGTACATGTTGCAAAGTGGTAAAAGCAGCCATCGCCATCTTTAGGATAACCACATCTTTTTTAGACAGCAGAACTTCCTCTTGATCACGCTCTTTTTCCCGAAGTTCCTCAGCGTCTGATAGATGAAAATAGTCATTTGCATGAGGATCAAGCGACCCTCTGGCAGATCGAACAAAATTGTCTACGTGCCACCTACCTTTGTGATCTGTCAGCAAATCCACCATCACACAAAACTGAGGACTCACTTTCGCCGTAAAAAAGAGGAACAAGATAGCTGAACTTCTTGGTGTGTTTTGCCAGGTGACTATAGCTGCATATTTTCTCCAGTCGTTGAAATCCGCATGAGGAAAAACGTAGAGTGACCCTGGTAAATTGGTAAGGGATCCCAAGCTCTGCAAACCTCCGGCATGAGAGTCTCAAATTTCCGATGTTTTGGGCTTCCGATGGCAAGGGTGGGCTTGGGGGTCGAAAGCTCTCTACCGAAAGATACTCTCGTCGGTCCACGGGTATGGATCTCTGGGGGTCTGCTTCGATGTGATCAAGAATGTCTTTCAAGATCTCATTGGAAAGTTGTTGGAGGTTTGCCATTGGCAATTCTCACAATCCAGCCTTTGAATATGATTATTCCATAGCTCTTCGAGTCGCAGGGGGTATGATTGGGGCAACAACGGAAGGAAATCGAGTCCGCCGAAAGAATGGCATTACAAAGAGCAAAGAGATGAAGGTAGTGCGTCAGGCGACATAACGCCAACACACCGCTCAAAAGGAAGGTGCAGAACAACGCAAGCAGCAGCGCAGCGCAATGAAGAAATGGCGAAGAACGCCAGACCAATGATCTATTTACCTGACCCTCCAATATATCACATGACTGAAAACGTACCCCCGGGACTACCCTTCCCGTTCCAACTACTGCAACTACGCGTGCTACGGTAGTAGTACCTTAGGTCCTCGAGTGGCTGAGAGCAGAAGCTACAGGTAGCCTGAAATGGGGCTGCCTTACAGGTGGCCTGCAGAATGGAACCTGGATCTTGCATGGCGCTTGTTGCTGGAGTGCTGTACCAATTATGGGAAGTCATTCGCTGGGCCGTTAGTGAAACAAGAATCCCACCTAGGACATCTACCCAATTTAGTAGCGGCCTGAATATAGAATATTGCCCTCTTCGCAATCCGGAGATACTTAGGATACGAATCGATTGAAAAGCACTGTCAAGATGAAGTACGAGAGGAAAGTACCTTAAGCATCATTGGAAAGTCGTCGGAGAACGATCTAACCAGAAGTGATTTAGAGCGAGAGCCCAGGCGCTTGGGGAAGATGCACCCTGTCGCAAAACTTCCTGTGCCACACGGGAGTTGCTGTCAGCGACTCAGCGGGTATAGACAATTGTGCGAGAATACACTTTTATTGAAAATTGAAGTTCGATGGCTTGCTGCAGGTTCGGGTAGGCTCTTCGTCCATTGGATGTAGGCACCGTCTCACTGCAGCATCTCCGCATTACTGCAGAATGCTGCTAACCACGTTGGCCACTATTGGCGGTCATCCTTTGATGACTGCACTAGTATTTTTCGCTCGCTGGAGCAGACTTTTGCTGCACTCTGCGTCTGATGTCTGTGCTACTGATTTTGCTTCGGAAGCTGTCATCGGTTTGGCTCGTTTCCTCATCACCAGCATCAAGCACGTCGACTTCCAAAACGTCCAAAGGGGACCAACCCTTATCTCTCCGTTTGTCATTCACAGCCTGTCCTCCGCTTCTCGTCTCTGCTGAAAGCACAAGTGCCGAGATGGCTTCATCGGTGATGGTGGGTCCACAAGGATCGAAAATCTCTACGTATTTGATGGTCAAGCCCGATTTGAGGATGTCATGGACTTCTCTACCAATTGACTCAGGACCTTTGATATCCTGTGTTTCCCCCAAGATATGGTTGGGGCACATAAGCTCGAGAATACCGAGTAAAAAGAAATGTACGGCAGATTGGCGTTTGAAGAAGTCTTCAAGTTCCTCTTGATATTTCTTTTTCCTGAGTAATTCATCGCCTGTGATACCAACAGTGATGCAGCTACCTTCTGTAGCTTCCGAGTCGAGAGCCAGAGCAGTCATGGTCAAAAGCAGCTTATGGCCAGCGTGAAGATGATCAAAGGTACCTCCCACAGCGACAGATTGATAGCGGCGGAACATGTTCCCCTGTACCATTGCCCCTTTTGTTGGACTTTGGCGTACTATTAAGCCTCCTGGCAGCCTTTCAACCTGAGCTCCTTGTACGGTATGCTGAGAAGACAGATTTCTAAGTCGAATGAAGTCCTGAAGTAGGCTTTCTGCGTCCTCGCCATCCAGAGAAAAAATGCGTTGCCATTCTCGATTAGTCTTTGCCAGGTTTTCCAGGTCAGTGATGGAGAAATGGGACTTGGCTGGTGCTGTAATCAAATATTGAGTATGACGGAAGAGAACCAATCGAGCGTCAACATCGTTGCCGTATTGTATATCGATCTGGTTCTCAGTACAAACTATACAGATCAGTCTGTACATTAGTCCGAAAAAGCCCTGCAATCTTGAGTATTCGAAGACCGAGCCATCTTCACAAGCTATAGCGATGTCCAGTATAACATTAGAAGACCCATCAGATGCTTGTGCTGCCTGCTTGATGGCTTGTGTCAAACCTGGTCTGTAAGCAACCTTCAATGTGTTCAGTGATATCTCTGAAGGTAAACAAGGAAGCAAGAGGAGCCAGATCTGACGGAGTGCATCGTCCTTGGCCATGCCTGAGAGCTGTAACAACTACGGCTGGCTACGTGCAGTCATATGTTAATCAAATAGGAATGCGAGCACACGTCCGAGTCTCAGGTATTTATTTGTTGGCCCTCCGCGCTTAATCTAGCCATTTTAATCGAGACGCGCTTCCGATATAAGCAAGGGCAGGGAGCGACCCAACGAGTCAGTATCACATACTGCCGGCGGTCCGTAGTCTGTCAGAGGGGCAACTGCATCATCCAGTCAATGCTAAGTCCGATGGAGACTCTCGCTCCGCAAAACCGCGCCTGAGAAGCAAGTCTCAGCCTTGATGCAGAACATGGCTGGTGTGACTAGTGGATCATATGAATGTGTGCCTTCCATGCACAGGAAGTATTTTCGGTACTGACATAGGAGGCAGCAAAGCAAGGCCATAGTACGGCACCAAACGACAGCCCCTACCTACCTTCACCCAGCGTCTCGACTCCTCAAAGTGTAGGCTTATCTGGTCAGTCAATAGGTTGGATCTCGTTGTCTGTATCACACCAGTGACGCTGAATGTGTGACAAGGCTTCGAGAATCCGCGGCGAACACAGACATATGAAAGGCGACCGGAGGAACTACATATACCACCAAACGCAGCGATGAGCCAGCAGGGCGCGACGGACCTGTCACGGCACCACTCCTATCACTCGTCTCAAGAGACTGGAAGTGGCGGTGCGCCTGTGATCAGCCTCCATCAAGCTACACCCCAAGGATCTCTTTATTCCAACAGCTCTGCAGGACCTTCTTTGCCAGGGTCTCTGCAGCCAGGGCGGCCCGGTGCCTCTGCATCCATAACAGCACCTTCAAATATACCCACGTTGCCCCAACTTCAAAACTCAACGCCACAATTCTCGCGACCTTCGACAACCTCTATAGCCGGCCATGCTCATAACTATTCTCGGTCGAGTCCTGCGGGCATGGACACACCCAAGTACTCCCCCTTTGTCAATCCCCCTGAAAGCGCCAAATATGCATCGCCCCCAAGCCATAGATACACATCCTCTCAAGTGAAGGCGGAGGACCCGAGTTACTCGCCTCTTGGTCTGGCAGACATTCGACCCCTTGGCGAGTTAGGAATGGACGGATCACAGAGCGCAAATCCTTACTCTAATGATGGGTATCCTGCCTTCCCAACCAATAGTAATTACTTAGCGCCGTGGGCAGTATATGCTTTTGATTGGTGCAAATGGCCTGCACAGCAATCAAATTCTGGTGATTCAGCTGGAAAAATGGCAATCGGAAGCTATGTGGAAGACGGCCATAATTTTGTGAGCAATGATTTTCCGCTTTCGACCACGAAACCCTGTTTTGACGGCTTTTACAGATTCAAATCCTTGATACCCAGGTAATTCCAGAATCAGATCTCGACCAGGCTCTCGACGCGCCCGAGTACGGTCTCGAATTCATCAAGACCGCGGAGGCAACCCACTCATATCCTGTTACAAGAATATTATGGGAGCCAGCTTCATCTCAAAAGCAATCGACTGATCTACTTGCCACGTCCGGAGATCATTTGCGATTATGGTCGTTACCTTCAGGACCATCTTACAATTCTAGTAATTCGATATCACGTCCAACCAATACCATCCAGTCTCCACCTCAAAAACTGACCCCGCTAGCTCTTCTATCGAATTCCAAGTCTCCCGAACACACTGCACCGCTTACTTCTTTGGATTGGAATACATTGTCGCCAAGTCTGATCATCACCTCTAGCATTGACACGACATGCACAATATGGGATATCCCTACGCTTACAGCAAAAACTCAGCTAATTGCTCATGATAAAGAAGTCTTCGATGTCCGTTTCTGCGCCAACAGCGTCGACGTTTTTGTTAGCTGTGGCGCAGATGGTAGTGTACGGATGTTCGATCTTCGAAGCCTTGAGCATAGTACAATAATATATGAGCCGTCCGAAAAGAACAATGAGAAATGTTGGTAGACCACTAATAAACGTATGGCCGGTAAGCTGACAATTTGGCTCTAGCGGCAAGTCCGGGCATTATGAGCCCAACGACTGCTCAGCAAACAATGTCATACGCCCCGCCATTACTTAGATTAGCAGGTGAATACTTTCTCCGCGTAGGAAATAGTTGACGATCTCTAACCTGACAGATAGCTTCACCACATGATGCTCATCTGCTCGCGACGTTCTCGCAAGATTCTAATAGTATAAGAATACTGGACGTCCGGCAGCCAGGGCAGGCACTGCTAGAGCTTCGAGGGCATGCGGCTGCAATCAACTGCATAGAATGGTCTCCGTCTAGACGAGGGACTTTGGCTTCCGGTGGAGACGACTCTCTGGTCTTGATATGGGATCTGCTTAATCAAGGCAATTCCACACTGGGCACCGGCGCAAATGGGAATCCACAAACACCGGCGAATTCAGCACCTGCCAACTTTCAGGGACCCGCGGCGAGTTGGCAATGTGATTACGAGGTGGGCAACATCAGTTGGGCTCCACAAAGTGGTTTAACAAGCCAGGGCAGCGAGTGGCTTGGTGTAAGTGGAGGACGAGGCGTATGGGGTGTTTCGATATGAATCACATCGCATGCGGTGTCTGTTCTTGTCCTTTTGATGACTCTACTCGTGAGAGGATAGCCCGGATCATGAGCGAGGCGTTCAGGGTTGCCGCCACAGGATTGTGGCTCGATACTATCGCGAGAGATGCATTGTTGATGCGAGTCTTGCAACCAAGTCCTGAGGAGCTTTTCTGGACCAAGCAGTGGGGATTGGCGGAGTCGTCATAGCATTTGGTTTGAATGGTTGTGGTGCAGAGCAGGCTTTACGATTCACATGCCTCCTTACGTCCTAATCTGCGCTGATCATGAGATTATCTTGGGTTAAAATACCCACGGAACCTCACATGTGTCTTGCGTGTTTGGGACAAGGATTATTAGGTCTCCGCAAGACTATCGCAGGCATAGCTGCCAACATCTTCTCCACAGATCTCGCTATAATCCATTGCGGCTTTTCGCGAGAAGTCCTATCCTTCGACGCCTTGCCAAGGCTACACGATATGGCCGAGAATCGCCAGGACTCTGTAGTCCTAGGGGAACTCATTGGAATGAGGTCCAGTGCTGAATGGAGAAGGGGTATCAGGAAGGACGGTCTCTTGGCAGTGAGTCCCCATCTACGAATTCTTCGACATTCGTACCAATAACATTATCATGTGTAAAGGTCTTCGTCGACCTCTTTGTCAATATCATCCACAAAACTCTTAATCTTGGTTCTGTTTCCTCGGCTCTTTACTACAAGTAATGTGAGATCAGGGTATTCTCATCATTGGGAGCACTCGCCAAGCGCTACGCCCTGCTTCCAGCCAAACCCGTAATCACGACGCCTGCTAGGGGTGGATCACCAGTGGCAGCTCGGTGGGAAATTGTGAGAACCCAGTGGAGGTAGCGTCGGCTGTTCAGGAAGAAGCTGTAGAAGCTTTAGCGGAGGCAGCTCACCAGGAGTTTTGGGATCCATTAGAGGAAGCCTGTCTCCAGAGTTGGGGTTTGACGGCCTTTTGGAAGAACTTTCTAGCAGAAAGCCTTCGAGGGGGTTAGAGTGGTACGATGATATTGCCTAGGATGGAGCAAGGGTGGCTGATTGTGCATATTTGAAAGGGAGAAATATGTTGTAGGGGAGACAGCATGGTTTGGTTGGTCAAGACTATGGGGTCGTATCCTTGCAAAGACCACGCTTTCCTGCCTATTCATCAAGTGATTTTATAACAGTGCATATAAGATCGAATTGGGTAGAAATCCATATCGCGAAAAGCATTCGTTGTCTTCTCTAGATTACTACGAAATGCTTCATGAAGATTGGATAGAATATGGTAGCCTAGCCCATGACTCGAAACCCTTCCCCAATTGTCACACGACATGAGCTCTTTCTTTACATCTCCGTCCCATGGCAGGTATGGCTGCCAACATACTAATAGACACTGTGATGGCTGTGCTGCCTGGTCCTAGCACCGTAAAGTTATGAAGGGTACGCTCCTATATTTCACTTAACCCGTCTCGGACGCTTTCTATTGCTAATCCATCATGTCTCTCAGCGCCCTCTTCACCCGCCCATTAGCCAACAAGTCCTTCCCCCTCCTCCCACTTCATGCATCCCAGACGCCGACACCCTACCAAACCGCTCCAGCCACTCTCAACTTGACTCCACCGTTCCCAAGAATGACAGACCCAATTCCCCAATCCGACGCTCTTCTCGCTCTTTCCCGTCAAGAAACCCACCTGCAGTCAACTCTTCAAGCCCTCCTCGATGCGCAAAGCGAAGGGCTATTAGCCGGTCTTGGTGGGGCCAACCCAGCTCACGATCATGCTTCGTCGACTGGTAGCAGGACACCGACCACTGCAGAATCTATGCATCAACCTCATAAACCAAAGAGCGTGATTCCGGTGCGGCAGCCCGCCAGAAAGAAGGTTGGATTACAGGGAGCGCGGAGAGGCATAGCACGAGCAATATCGGACTTGGCAAACCTGAAAAGCGAAGAGGGTCGGGTGCTGAACGATGAAGTGGCACACCGGGAATCGATCTTATCTACTGTCTCCGGTTTCGAAAAGAAGTCAACCGGGCTACGGGAGCAGATCCGAGGAATTCAGTCCGAGGAAAGTTCCCTTCCCGTCGAGCATCTCGAGGCCGAAAAGAAGACACTGGCAAACTCCATTCACGACCTCGAAACTCAGCTCTACGAGATGAAAGCGCGGCATCGCCAGCTAATTCGAGAAATCGATGGACTGAACAACAGTGTGCAAAGTAAACTCAGCTCCTACGAATCTGCGCTCGCGTTGACCGAAAGGGACATGAAGCGATTCCTAGCAAGGCCTCCTGTAGTCGAGACGTCTACGAAGGCGGCTACGGGGATCTGGGCACTACCAAAGGAGAGGCGAACATTGGCAATGGTCGCGGAGCATTATAGCGAGGAGCGGCAGAAATTACAGGCACGATCTGAAGCCGTGCGAGCGGAAGGCAGTGCGCTCGAAGAGGGAAAAGTGGTGTGGGAGGATGTGCTGTTGGAGGTCAACCGAGTTGAGAAATCCCTCAGGGGCGAGATGCAAAGGATGCAATCTTCACCCCATGTGAAAACTGGCGAGGATGACACCTCAAAGGGCATGCAAACGATACTACAAACAATGCGGTACTCCAGAACAAACATCGAATCCAAACTCGACCTCGCCGAGCGCAATAAGTGGAGATTACTCGTCTGCTGTATCGGCGCAGAGCTGGAAGCTCTGATCGAAGGAGAAGCGGTGCTGGAAGGCGCGATTGAGGCTTCTTCTACAACAATGATACCTCGTGGCATATCATCACATCACGAGGCGGAAGTAGGGGTGAGCAAAGCTCTTTCTAATAATGGTGGTACGGTTGGAGGAGGAGGAGGAGGGCCTTTGATAGATGATTCTGCTTCTACACCTGCGCCTGCGGCTGGTTCTCAAAAGGACGAGGGAGAGGAAGTGGAAGAGGGCATTTCGCCCGTTCGTGGAATTTGGGATAGGTCTGAAGATGGAGACGAGGATGAGGGGCCCGGGATGGAATTGTTGGTTTCGCGGCATGGGGGGTGAATAGTATTCGTATTGATGCGTATACCCTTTTTTGTAGAATATATGATTTTTTTATGGAGATTGTTAGTGTTTTGGATCATGATGCGTTGTTGATTGGATGAGGAGGATTATGAGGGACGTTTCGTACCGGGCATGAAGGCATGGGTTTGCGTAATATTGCGTGGAATTACTACTACTTCTTCTCCTATTACGCTCGCTGCTGCCTCTGCGGTCTACTGGGTCATACCATCGCACATACGGTATCAGGTATGCCAAAACTCAACAAACAGCACAGAAGATGCTTACATAGTCCCAAACCCCACGCACCACACCACCAACCCCATCCCATCCTCGCTGCCCAGAACAGAACAACACAACACACCCAAGCACCAAGTCAAGTCCCTCATGTCTCGTCTCTAGAATAAATATAATAAACCGGGTATATCGAACGCTTCATGCATGAATGCTCGCTAATCAATCAATCAATCAATCAATCAACTGCTCAAGAAAAAAAAACCCCCAGAAAAAACCTCGCTCACTCATGTATCATGCTTGTCTTTCTTCTTCGTTCTCGAGACTAGGTTCTTCGTCGCGGCGGAGATGTCGATTTCCAACGCCCAGTTGCGCTTCATGGATGATTTGGGAGGCGGTGGTCTTGCGTCGGTACTCGGTGCTGAGGGAGCTTCCTTGTTTTTCTGCGAACGGGGTTGAAAGAGGCGCTTGTATCGCGACGCTTCGGGCGAGCTCGCAGACGCGATGTTGGCGGAACTCTTGCTGGGCGTCATTGTGAAGTTGGGATGTGTGGCCTTGGCACTGGAGGGGGTTTGGCATGTGGTGGAGTAAGACGGGTGTTGGGAGGGTGTGCTGGGTTGGGAGGAGGTGAAGAGGGCGCGGGGCCATTTGCTTTCCGGATCGGTGGGGGAGGAGGGAGAGTCGGTAGGGGAAGAGAAGGAGGTTGTGGAGGATGAGGAGGTTAGGTTCGAGGTTTCGTCGGCGCCGGAGGATGTGACGTCCTGGAGGAGTCTGAGGGCGGGAGAGTCGGCTGTTGGTGGTGTTGTTTGGTCATTGAAGAGTTCAGGGGGATCGGGGATAAGGGTATGTATGCTTTGTGATTTCTTGTGAGTTGGGCCTGGTGCGAGGCGACCGGATGGGTTTTGGCTGCGAGGATGTGAGAAGGTGTTGCTAGGGAGAGGGGCGGAGGCTGTGCTGTTCTGTGACAGAGGCCGTTTGATTCTTGTGCGCCGGCTATTGGCTGGACTGTGTATCTTTGAGAACTGCTGATTGTGCGCGTTGATTCGCAGCTCGACTTCGTCGGGGCTGAAGGCAACCCTCGCTCTTAGCTTCTGGACTGCGTCATCCAGCGCCAGCTCAATGGCACAATGGTTTTTGATGATGCTCATTTTCGGCCAGGTCGCTCGTTCGCCGGAGAGCATGGCCTGGTGCATGAAGTCTTTCGTAGGGTTGGAAAGCATACGAGGGAAGTGTGCGTACGAGATCTCTGGGAAGATCGTAATATCGCCCGAGTACTTTTGGCTAAGGACCGAGACCGTCTTGGTCAAGAGATTCGGGAGGATTCCCATATCTGCTAGAGTATGCATTCGATGCAATGCCTCGCCCTTGGCAAGGTGTGAAAGGCTGCCGAGCCACGTCGGGCCAGGAGCAATCGAGGAAGTGGAATTTCTAGCTGCTTCACCAATAGCTGCTTCATCTTTGACAAGGAATGGGACAACATGAGGATTGACTTGAGAAACGATGAAGTGGTTGACATTGAACATCTCTGCGAGTCGAGTCATAGGTATATCGTTATCGACGGAGCCATCAATCCATCTCTGCGGTGAGGGGTTCCAAGGCACAGCCTCGCCAGTCTTGGGATCTTTCGCAAGGAGTGCAGCGGCCGTATAAACGAACGGTACGGAGCATGAAGCAGCAACAGCGGACCAGATCATTACGTTGGGCGCAGTTATGTAGTTGAGCAACCTCGGGAGCTCGTAGAGGCTTGCACTCGAGACACAAATATTGAGTATCTTCCTAGTCCGGTTGTATGCTTCTTGGAACGTCATGTCTCCCAACAGGTCTTTCATTACCCTTGTCAAGTGGCCGATGTCATATAGTGCACCGTGTGTGAGGAAGCGTGCTGCCTTGCGCAGGATCCCATCCTCATTGCCATCCTCCTCAAAGACTGCTAAGTCGCCATCACAAAAAGTTTCCAATAGTTCTGGTATCTCCTCTTCGGTCCGAGTGCAGACGACTGCGCAAACGATACTTCCTGCCGAAGCTCCAGAGATGATCCGAGGTAGGAGCTTGGCTTCCCAAAGAGCCTTCAGTACTCCAATATGGTTCATTCCGAACGTTGCTCCTCCAGATAACAGCAGCGCACTCCTTCCAAACGCCTGTCGCGAGCTCAAGACCTGCTCTAGTATGTATTTCGATTCCATGCCATCGCATTTTGCCTTTGCCGAAATTTCGAGAAGACCATTCAGTATCTCTAATGCTGAAGTAATGTATCGTTCAATGAGATCTTTGGTTCCCACATGCGCATGCTTATACATCCCAAGACTCCCCATGTCACCCAAATCGCGAGTAAGTGCAGTCCGGATCAAGAAAAGCATCCGGCCAATATCGCAGCTAATACGTGCTTCATCCAACTGCTTTAATCGGGCTTCCACAAGCGCAGCGTCGTAGTCTGGAGATCTAGATACGGACTTCCACTCGTTGTTGCCTTCTATTTCGTCCAGCTCCATCGCAGCGGCTTCCCAGTCAGTGTGACATGTGGCCTAAAACGCATCGATCAGCGATCAAGACCTCGATAACTGGGCAATAGCCTCACTGTTTGCATCTTGAGGTTGAGAAGTTGTTTCCTGTCAGCGATCGCTTGCCTTCTGGCCCGCTCATCCTTCGTGCTGCCATCGTACCAGTCTTCGATTGCCTCGCTGGCAATTTCAACTGGGTTACGTGCGAACTGGGTCAGGTTCGCAAGGGATTTCGCAGGTCGCAAGCTCCGTTGTGCATGATGCTTTCCGATAGTTCTAGGAGTGGAGGCATCATCGTTGTGATTCAGACGCAGACCTTGTAGTAGAGGCGTGCTTTGTAGAAGTGACATTATTGGCACCAGTCGAGGACGACCGCATTGCTTTTGTCGAGAGGGTGTTCAAAGTCAATGGTTAGGAAAAGAGGAGGAGCGGAAGGAGGTTTCGAGTAATGTGAGGGTGTAGTGGTGGAGAACTCATGACCAATTCTAGGGTTGGTGGGCAGTGACTGTCACGCGGGCCTCTATTCATGCTTTACCTTAAGCACCTTAAGGTACTTATTGTTGAGATTCTAAGGTGGTGGGCCGGCAGTGCGGATCATGCCACGTCCCACTCGATCGGGGGCTTCTCCGGCAATCACAGGAATACGCCATGTTACGGAAAAACGGCAACAGCATTGCGATCACTCGAGTGGTAACTGGATTTGTGCATCGGCTAGAATCACGGCAAAAATACAAAGGGAGAAAGGTATATAAGGTCTTCTATTTACCTACTTAAGTATTTGGCGTGGGGAAGCGAGTCATTGGATGGAGGTGAATGGGTGACGCTTGGAGTGCCCGCTTCTTATCCTAGCGTTTGCTGAAGCAGTAGAACTGGCTCCTGGCGGTGAGCGATAACTGAATCTTCTATAAATACGCCTTCATGGCACAACATTATGCACTTCTGGTGAAATGGAGGATCAGACCCGAAGTGAAGACTGTGTTCTGAAACATTCGCCAGAAGAGGAGATATATAACGTGTGGCTTCTGACTAGTAGCGTGAGCATCATCCGTACTCGTACCCAATCATCATAATAACTGAGACACACTGAGATCAATGAGCTGTGCGTTGAAGGTTCATCATATGCGCAAGCGGTCATTGGGGAGATCTTCAGGATCCGTACCATGGTTGAGTCCTGCTCCCATGAACTCGGCTCGGAAAATCATCTAGCAGAGCTGGAAGTTCGAGACGCATTGGGCTAACACTGATGATATGGTAGCCGATGAGAGGCATCTTGTAGCCACCCCCTTATCACGCTTCTCATCCGACTATCGGAGCCCTCCTCTCTCCAGAAGTGACCTGCCCCAGAGACTTCACTGAGTTGGAATTGGGATCCATGTTGACCCTTCAGCCTCTCGGCCCACCTACGGAGCTTTCTCGGTGATGCAAAGAAGTCATCCTCCCCGTAGATAGCAATGCTTGCATTCCGAACGAATTTGTCTTCGGCGTTAGGAAGCCGTATTGAGAACATCGTAGCGAACAGTGACACGGGCGGTAACAGTGGGGAGATCAGGAGATAACGCGTTTCCAGTGGGAGAATTCTCACAGGTGCCAAGCTCTCTTCGATGACCACGCGCTCCGAGATCTCACTGCTGCGACTATGTTGTCGCAGCCCCAGCTTCATCCGAGATCGATCCATGCTCCTTCGTACTGCATCCAAACTCCTCCTGCCTTCGTGACTCCTTCGCCGAGTACCAGGATCCGACTCATCTCCCCCAATAGCTACCGCCATCGCCCGTGGTGATCTACTGAGAACGTCGCTAGATGTTGATCTGCGAGCATGCTGTGCTTCGCGATAGCACGTTGCGTCCCTGTTCCATTGCGCTGATAAACTGATCGCACGGAGCCTGATCTCAGCTTCTGCAGTCCCTTTGGATACCTTTTCGTAGCGTAGTAGAATGTGCTCTGTCGCAGGGAGAAAATTGACGATGAGGGAGCCGTAACTGTAGCCCCCAATGACCAGAGTCATTCCCTGGCTTCTCGCAGCAGAGGTGTCGGCCGCAGTCTCACAGGCCGATGGAATTGGGGACAGAACCGTATCGGTATCTCCGTATGAATGTGTAGGAGGTCGAGTAGCCCGGAGTCCCTCAACATAGTGCACAAAGAAGCCAACGAATGAGATGTAATCTTCAAGCTCAGGCTTAGCCTGCCAGCTGGTTCTACCTTTCGAGCCGCCAGCACCACTGCAAGGAGGCCAATCAGCCCATGACTTCGTAGACTGGAAATTGTAGGATCTTGCCGGAAGTTGAAAGTCCCAACAACAAAGTCCAGTTTCAAAAACTCTGCTGCAGCTGATAGGACAACTCCATCGTCATACGAGCCACCTAAGGGTGCGTACGGATGTGCGATTATAGCTCCTTGAGGATTCCAAGTGGCCTCCCCGGAGTTCAGTACGGAATGTGGAGGATTATAGACCCGGCAATCAAGAGCAATATCATCGTGGATTGATGGTATGGTAAATTGGAAAGTTGGTTCAGGGAGCATATTCACAGCAACTTGATTGGAGCTTATCTGTAGCGAGTAAAGCTGATTGAGCTGTGACGGACATCGTGGATGCGAGGTCTAAGCTCAATTCGTGTTTGTGGTCACTTCATATATGGTCGATTATACAGGGCAGGAAGGAAAGCTTGATGGTATTTGACTGATTCTGTGAGACTCGGGAGCAGCCGCTTTTGAGTACTCTGAGGTACGAGTAGTGCGAGGGTAGAACTACTTGGATTTGGGAGGTTGTCGATAGAAGGGTTTTCATAGAATGTCTCCAACATACCACAAAGTGCATCTGCGGAAAGCAGGCCTAAAGCAGGACATGATAGCAGAACCGTCTTACGTTGACAGAGGGACTGTATGGTAAGCCTTGAGTAGCAAGGGAAGGAGCTAGTCTTCCGTGAACGTTCCATCTGGCTTGTCCATGGCAAGCAGCTCGCCTCAACACCAACGCATGCAAAGCCTTCGACCAAGAAAAGCCACGAGCATCACGAGACCATCCTTCCCAGTAAGATTACCCTCAGCTACATACTCCAGGATCGCCCTCCAGCTCAACTCACGGGCTTGGAGTTGCTTCCTCATATCGAGGACCATCATCTCCCTCCCCACCAGCTCCCCACCCAGGTGTCTCAGGCTGCCCTCCATAAGGCGTGGGCGCATCTCCGCTAAATTTAGGCGTTGGTGCACCTCCTGTAGCAGCGGGGGTACTTCCTGCGATACCGTAGCCGTTCGTCGGGAGGGCGGTCGGTGTAGCAGCAGTCGTAAAATCCTTTCCAGGAGTGGGAGCATCGTAGGGACGGTTGCTAGACGCTGGAGGATTGTATGATGGGCCTGGGGTACGCGAATACGATGGTTCATAAGCTGGAGTTCGGCCACCTGTGTTATTTGAGAATGGATCTTGAGAGTAGGAGGATGATGTCGCAGGAAGGTTCCAGGCTGGGGTACGACCGCTGCTGACAGAGGGACCACCATAGGATGTACCACCACCATAAGGATTTACTGTGCGGCTGCCATCTCCACCTGAAGCATAGGCTGGAGTACGGCCCCCACCACCCGAACCGCTCTGGCTCCACATTGGAGTTTTGGAAGAATTGCTGGGGTAAGCGGGTGCTGGTGATGATTAGTAACATCGTGGTAGAGTGAAGAGCAGATGGACTTACTTCGTCCTCCAGCACCAGCCCCCCAGGCTGGCGTGCGGCCTCCGCCCACCGGCAAGGGGGTTCGGCCGCCCAAACCTTCACCTAGCCGTCCTGGTGTTGCACCTCCCACATTGCCACCGTACCCACCTCGACCACCATCGCCTCGCCCCCGCGATCCAGCAAAGCGTGCATAATCGATGTTTTGTCCTGTTAGAGAGCTGCGGATGGTCAGTATGAGCTTGACTGAAGGGTGTTAGAAAGAAACTTACTCTTTGAATCCAAGCGTGTCCTTAGGTACCGTGACAGTCTTGCCTTTAGTGTGTAACTCAACCCGTGCTTCAGCATCTGTGGTGTCCTTGACGATTCCCAAAAGGCCTTTGTATGCTCCTCTTCGAATTGTAACGGTCTGACCCAAAGCACGATCTCGGCCGAAGGACTTTGGAGGGGGCATTGGCCCATTACCATTTAAACCATTCCTCATCACCGCAGGGTTCATTTTGTTGAGATCTGGTCCACTACTTGGCCCTTGCGCAACTCGACCACCTTTGGCTGCGACAGTAGCAACGTTACTAGCTCGGACGACGGAAAGACCCGAGTTATCGGTCTGCTCGCGGTTGTATAGGAAAAGGAATGACCGGTGGATGTGCAGTATGACACCTTGCTTGAGCTCGCCTCCAATTTCACGAACAGTGTCGTCGGTCCTGATCTCAGAGCCATTTCGGTCGGTAGCAACTGCATTACGGCGCTTTTCAATCTTGCCAGATATTTGTGAAGGCATGACGGACCGGATAGAACCATTCTGATCCAAGACTCGCAGCGACTCGCGATCCACCTTTGTGACGCAGCCTACTGTCCTAGGATCTAGTTGTAAGAGATCGTGTATGTCGTATCTCCCAAGTCCTCCTGCGACCCCAGAGTCGCTTGCTTCTCTCAGATCTTTGCTGAAGACTGTGATTTCCCGCATGCTGAGGTCGCTCACTATTGTTACTTGATCAGCTTTGAAGCTTACAACCATACCAACTTCGTCCTGATAGCGGCTACCGCCAATAACCTTAACATGATCACCCTCCCTGAAGCGTTTCCGGAGTCCCTTGACTGGAACTTCAATACTCTGGCCACGGAGCTCTCCGTCGAGCACGCTCATTGTAACGATATCGCCTCGCACTGATACCGCTTTTCCGAAGGCGCCTTGTTGTTCCCCCTCGAAGACTTCAACCATGTCCCCAGGCAGATAACTATCGTTCACTACACCCTTCTTCAGCGTCGCAGCAAGAGCAGTCAAATCAAGGTTCTCTGTGCCGTCCTCTGCACCTGCAGAAAACCTAGTTACTTCTTCGAGAGTAGGGTTGACATTCTCTGTGACCAAGTGTTGTATCTTGAAGTCCTTGACTAGAAAGCCGTTGATGTAGTTATCATTTTGATACTGCCAGTGATGTTTGTCAAATGTAGATACCTGCGAAAGAAATTTCGAATGCTTTTTCTTAGCCTCCATGTCGCTGAATGGCCGTGGCGGAGGTCGCATTGCCGCGTTCGTAAGACCCATTGTATTCTGCCTCTTTCGCTTCGACGCACCACCGTCTACCATGGGAGAATTGTCGTCATTCATTCCATAGTCAAGTCGAGGGACTACTCGTAACGACACTTCAAGACCATTGGTCTCAACATCATCTATCTGAGCCAGATCACCGGCATATTTTCCACGCTTTATCCGAACATATCCGCCCGGCTGTAATTGATCGGTCTTGATGACTCGTAGCAGGTCCGGCATCTCTTTAATTGGGACCAAAGTTATGGGGGACCTAGGATATGCGTGTAGGATACCTTCCAGTGCTGTCAGCACATCTGCCTGTCTTCGAGCCTCGATATAGACGTAGCCTGATATATTCTTGCGCTCCATAGCGGATATGATGGGAACGGGGTGTTTGGTCCCAGCTCTCTCTTCCACTCTCTTCATCAGCGCAAAAACAATTTCTCGTTCCTTGCTAGGCTTGCATTTGACACCCCAAATGCTTGGATCATCCACGCCGGGCAGCAACAGACGCTTTGGTACGGCGACCGCATCGGCGGTGGTAGCTGTCCTGCGCCCATACTTTTCTCGCAGCAGCTGCGCTTGTTGTTCTGCGTCGATTTGCGCTGCTTTCTCTCGCCGTCGGTCCAGGTCTCTGTGCCGCCGGTCGTCGGTCTGATGATCTTCCGGAAGGTCATCGAGATTATCGTCTGGATGTGTTTCCGCAATGAAGCCATCTGCCTGTGCCTCATCGTCTTCTTCATCGCCCTCGTCCTCCTCGTCTACTTCTGCTTCAACATCGAGGAACTGGTTTCTTGGGTCACGGCGAGCTCGCTTCCGCGGACGACCCTGCTAGCACGTAAGAATGATCAACTGACAAGGACTGCACCAGTTCTTACCGAAACAGCTTCTTCTTCTTCTTCTTCATCTTCTTCGTCCTCTTCTTCTTCCTCTTCGCCATCCTCAGCAGCAGCTGCTCCGTTCGAGCCTATATCACGGTTCTGCATTGCGCCTTCGTCCTTCTCACCTCTGGGTTCTCTTGCGCCATCTTCATTGCTTGGTGCACCATGCACTCCATTTGTTGGTGATCTATGTGTAGCATCTTTTTCATGATCATTGCCGACGCTCTGAGCTGACGAGCCCCGCCGCCGTCCCTGAGCATTGCTGATCTTTCTGGTGACATCACGGTCTCCATCAGAATCTCCCCCAGCGTCATTCTCAGAGTCCTCGGCTGGTGCTGGGTTGAAAGTCTCGTCTTCGGATTCTGAGCCAAAGTCCTGATCAAGGAGGGCGGCTGATGACATTCTGTGGGCAACCTCAACTGGTCATCTGCGTCTGGTGAAGTGTGACTATGATTGAAAAGTGGACTTTACAATGATTGAATGCATTTCCACAAGTTGCTGTTTGATTGGTTGACATCTACATTCCGCTCGTAGACTAGCCTTAGGGCTGGCCCTCATTCTATAGAGCTAGTCTTTCTACAGCTTGGCCGAGGGGCACATCTTATCTTGTTTTCCAACACCTTGGATGGAATTAGGTATGGCCATGATATGTTCTGCGCCTTCATCCTTCCGACTGTTCACGTCTGATCTCCGAACGTCATCGATCATCGAAGGAGCGGTTTGATCCTAACGTTGGTAGAACTAGTGCGCTCTGGGGGCAGTGTCATGCAGTGCCCGCCTCTCAGCCCCTTGGAAAGACCTCAAAGGATTGGTATTCTGTCCCTTGAACATGCCCAGTCCAATCACGTTATGGCATGCACCTCGTTTAGTTAGTCTCTTGCGGCACCTCGTAAATCCACAGCGGGAATTGTGGATTAGGAATTCACCGGCCTTCTATTGGGTTCCTACTTCACTGAGAGACTTGAGCTGGTCACGGCAGAGAATACAAGTTCGAGCTATGTCCATAGCTCGGTGAATTCCTTCAATGCGGCGGGTCATATTGGAAGAGGCACACGATGCTGTGCTTGACTCCATGTAATGTCGACTCTGGCTGTGCTTAAGCTAATAAGGGCTCTGCTCGATCCTTCCTTCTTGCGTACATATACACACCTTGGCTCCTTATCGAGTCTTCTCTTTCACTGCACCTAAATTACAATGGTTTTCGTTATGGACTCATCGTTCGAGACTCTCTATTCTTCACCAACTCAGAATCTTGTAAAACGCAGCCGATCACCTCGATTGCTTGCCACGGTCAGGGATCTCCACATACCTCTATCGTTGAAACGCTCAAGGAGCGCACAAAAGAAGCACTCTTCATATGACTCCTCTTGTACGCGTTCTCAGGATGATTCTACGAAGCAGATGCTATGGAAGAGGCGTGGTCAGACGCCTGGGATGGACGACTATTTGACTTTGGCACAGCTCGAGAACGCCTGGCACAAGCAAGACTCATACCTCGGATGTGTGATTGCACCTCAGAAGATCACGCAGTACACATTCCAGGAGGCAGTGGAAGCTCCCTTGATTGCGGACCATACAAGTAGCATGCGCACTCAATCTCACCCAAGAACACGATTAGCCCCAGATCTCAACAGCCCGTTACCAAGTCCACCTCAAGAAGATGATGCGACATTCATTGACGGTGCCGTTCATCCAGCCCTACGGCCAACACCCTACTTTACAAGCAATCCGCCTACTGTGAGATGATATATCGTACCTTTCCGCCGACTTACCACACACTTCTACGCGGTCAATGGTCTTATGGAAGAGACTGAATTCCACTGACCCCAGCTTTCGAGTCGCGGAGGGACTTCCAGCTGTTCCGAAGAACCCCACTACTCAGGTTCGACAGGAAGTGCTCAAATAACCCCGAAGGACGCCACGAATCGCCAACCACTCTGTCGACAAGTTGTACTGCAGTAATTGGCAGACTTGATTCAAAATGGTATAGTTCTCTCGCTATCTGCACTTACATCACGTGGTCATGAATTTGATGATGGCGGAAGAGATATGACCCATGGCGTCGACAGCGCTTGAGAGACCATGCGCGCTTTCTAGAATTTCCCGAGGAACAGACATGCGGACCCTAGGAGATTAAAAGCCTATCAGATCTGTGGCATGATTCCGAACCTCGATATCTGCAAAGGATCTGAACAGGCTATTCAGATGGTCATTGCTCCGCAAGCAAGGCACTCATTAGACAATTTTACCATCTTCATAATTCTTCTTGGAACAGAAATCCGACTTTCCGGGCCCCTTGGTGTTGAGAAGGCAAAAGTTTAGCCGCGAGATCCACGGAATTACCTGGCCAGAAAGCTAGACTGAAGATATATCATCCTCCTTTGACCAATGACGGCAAGGGAGCCAAGTTTTTTTTGGTTTCACGAGACGCGACTATCCGGTTCCAGGTCCTTTCACATACGAAGGCATCGTACGGCTAGCCGCATACATTTCGCTATGAGCCTTCAGCAGCGGGTCGACCTATGAAAATTGAGGGTCTCGCCCCCGAAGCGCTATGCGCCATCCGTCAGCGATGCCCTTTCTTCCGATATCTCTCTACGTGCTGAAATGGCAACTTCATTTGAGTATTCATGCGTTGCGCAGAAGCTTAATTCGCAAATATTGCATGGCCAATTCCCTGCCTGCAGGTCGTCAGGCTTCCTACCCGATCTGAGATCCAGCACTATGGAAGCTTCTTCGGCCGAGTCCTTACAGGCTTGTGATTTGCCATGGCTACTCTACAATACGCGCATAGGATCCGAAGAAGACTGCGCCCAGCTCGCGTGAGGCTGCCGTTGTTCAGATTGCTTCGCTTCGGTCGTCACGTTGCGCTCGTTAAAGGCTCATTGAGGGTTTGTGGTTCTGGTGGTCGAAGCTTATGCTTTACGGATTATATCTTATATATGTGATCAATACAATTGTTTCCCTCTTCCGTGACATGGCCTTAGACGGAAGTTGCATTTTCTTATATTTCAAGTTTTTGTGCGAACGACAAGGGTATTATTTCATGCCTTCGTTCTCTTCGCTAAGGGTGCAATGACCCCATCATCATGGTGGAAAGGCAAACCTATATTGCAGAGTCGACATGCTATCACACTATTACTTGTTACGCTGGGCTCACCAAATGTATTGGCCCTCCAGGTTGTGCCAGGATCCAATTGCACGAACTCGTGCCTGAGCACCATCACATCATACACGACGAATGGAAGTGACATAACCTGCCATGACACGGACTACAATAGCAGTGTACCCGGGGGTGCGTTCCAGGAATGTGTATCCTGCGAAGTCCTGAGCCAGGCTTCCGACGGTCAAACAAGGCAGACGAACCTTGGATGGGCGTTCTGTAAGCTGATTGTTGTTCCCATCAGACGTTGCCAAAACTGATCGTCTGAGGAAATATAGACAATATGAGATACACTTTAGACTGGTGCATATTTGATTACCCTCAATCCAGAAACCAGTCTGTGTTGAACACATGCACAGCGTCGTGCGCCCCAATATCTAATGCACTTGAGACTAATTTGCTCACGCCAAATACTTCGTCAACGTACGATTACTGCCAGGACCCAAACTTTCTTCCTAATGTCGGAGCTTGTTCATCTTGTTATAAGATAATGCCTAATCAACTTTACTTGTCTAATTGTGAGAGATCCAATTGTCTTCGTAAACCGCCTCTCTGACCTTTTCCTAGTCCTCAATACCCTACAATATGCCTGCCAGAAACAGCCAATGCCAAACCAGCCTTTCTACATTAAGCCAGAGAATATTTTCAACTGGAATCCGCCCTCGAACTACTCGAACATCACTACCTCTTATCCTCCTTCTCCGGGCGGTGGCGGACTCTCTCACGATGCCCGAATAGCCTTGGTCATCAGCATCCCGGTTGGAGCCTTCGTCATACTATCCCTCCTATTCGCCTGGCTGTTTGTCAATAGACATAACAGGACCTCGAGAAACCCCCAATCCGTAGTGAACCGGCGATCCTATTATAACGAAAAGCATATATCGAAATCGAGCGCAAATTGGAATCGTCCCCCCCGGCAGGGATTTGACCAGTCTCGCAGCAAGGGAACTGCAAGTCTCCACCCAACAGGCTATCCAGCGCCCCTCAATTCCCAAAACGTTGACATGCCAGCTCCACTTCGCCCACAAAAATCCAATTCTTCAATTCCGTTCTCCAAGGTCTTTGGCAGTCCAATGTTCGATCAACCAATGCCTGCACCCCTCCGAACACAGAAATCTAATCATTCGATTCCGTTTCTCCAACCCACGGTCTATTCTCCTCCTCCTCCCATTCCAGAGTCCAAGAAGTATCCCTCACTCGTTCCTCGGCCGGAACGGTCCTTAGGCCGACCCTCTGGCCTCGTCTCCTGGGAACGCATTGCCATCCAGAATGCCCAAATACGAGCTTCACAGGGGCCTTCACCTAGTCCAGTCAGCCCCCTGACCAAAGTGAAAGTGGTCCAGTTACCGCGATCAGCAAGCCACCGTCCGTCAATTCCGTTCAGGCACCAGTCACCTTTCCGACACGACTCCCCCTTCCATTACGATCCACCCTTTCGACAAGATTCCCTGATCCCCCTCTACAGACAAGACTCGCAAACGCAAACACTCCTCCGGCGGCCCTCATCTTCCACTCTAGGAACAACGCATCTACAGAATTCCGAGCCTCGTCTTCCACGCCGCCACCGCAGTCACAAAAGCAGGCATAGCAAGATAACTGAAGTCCAACCCCCACAGCGTGAGGGCACGCCGGGACAAGGCGAAGCATTATCCTCCGACGCACCACCCATACCCATCAGCGCCTACAACTCGACGATAGCCCCCATGATGCCCTTGAGTCCGATCCGTCCCGTCTCGCCTATCCTGAAGTCGTGTCCCGCATCAAGACCGGGAACGGCGAATCCAGACACCATTCCCAGAACAGAAATGATAAATCCCACCACAACAGCTTGTTATGTCCCGCACCTGATGAACCCTGAGACGTTGCCGCCAGACACGTTTAGATCGGAGTACATGCGAGCCGATACGCCCAATCCGGACGATGGCATTCTGGCTCGGCGAAGTGGTGCTAGTGGGGTGATGAGGAGTGGGAGTGGGAAGAGTAGGGGGAGTCGAAAGGAGGTGCGGTGGAGTAAAGATGTGGATTATGAGGACGGATGGGGGACGGCGTCGAGGAAGAGTAGATCGAGCAAGAGTGGGTCGGGGAAGAGTATATATTGTGGATGGAATGAATAGAATAGACGGGGGGTTTGATGAATGATGAATATAGATCACTAGTGAGAGTATTGTAATATAGCATAGACTAAGCTCTTTAATACAGCAGTTGTAGACTCATATCTCTTTACGAATTGTGTCACTTGTAGTTTTTGCGTCGTCGCTGCCGAGGTTGGGGTGTAGAGTGAGGATCTTTGGATTTAGAGTAAAGAGAACAGGAAGGAAATTGCGGACTGTAATGCATGTACATGAACGCATCATAACCCTCCTCTCGTTGCGCTCCATGTAATGATGGCAAGGCGTTGGGGTAATGGTAAGACCATAATACCCCTCTTATCAAGACCAACACCGATAAGTCCCTCAAGTCTCTTGATCATAATATTATCGTTCAACTATCGTGATAGCCAAATACATCTACCGTCCTCACCCCCCTCACAACCTCGACCCCATATTGACATGCACCGCTTTCGCATTCGTATATGCCGCCAAGCCCGCCTCGCCCAACTCCCTGCCAATACCACTCTGCTTCACACCCCCAAACGGGATGCGGAAGTCGCTATCATTGCTACTATTAATCCACACCATGCCCGCTTCGATCCGCCTCGCCACCCTGTGCGCTTTGGTCAGGTTCTCGGTGAAGACGGCACTGCCGAGCCCGTAGGTGGTATCGTTCGCTCGCGCGATGGCCTCGTCTTCGGTCTTGAACGAGGCGATGACGACGAAGGGGCCGAAAACTTCCTCGCGGTAGATCTTCATGGTATCTTTGACGTTTGTGAAGACGGTGGGGGTGATGAAGAAGCCTTTGCCGTTGACGTCTTTGTATGCTTCGCCACCTGTAGCCAGTGTCGCCCCTTCGGATTTTCCGGATTCGATGTAGCCGAGCACTTTTTCGTATTGCGCCTTTGTGACCTGAGGGCCTTGGAAGGTGTCATCTGAGAACGGATCACCTATTTTGCTGACGTTCTTCACCTGCTCCTTAAAGAGCTTCACAAATTCATCGTAGACGGGCTCCTGAACCAGGACGCGGGATGTCGCGGTGCATATTTGGCCCATGTTCGACATGATACCAGCATGGCTCCACTTGACGGCCTGATCTAGATCAGCGTCCGCAAATACAAGAAGGGGGCTCTTGCCGCCGGTTTCGAGCGTAATGTTTTTGAGGTTAATGCTGGCTGATTTCATGATCTGGCGCGCTGTAGCGGTTGATCCTGTGAAGGCTATCTTGTCGATGTCGAGATGACCTGCTATTGCTGCTCCAGCCTCCTTGCCAAGCCCATTCAGTATATTCACCACTCCGGGTGGAAAGCCTGCCTCCTTGATCAATTGCGCGAAATACAGTATGCTCAATGGCGTTTGCTCCGCCGCTTTCAATACGACTGTATTACCGCATGCAAGGGCTGGTCCCAGTTTCCATGCGCACATAGCTAGCGGATAATTCCATGGTATAATTTGTCCGCACACACCCAGTGGTTCTCGCAACGTGTATGCGAATTTATCACTAAGTGGCTCTGAAGTCAGCAACTTCTACGGTAGGTCGTGTAACGTCTTGTGCAACTCATAAATATCACTTGATATTTGTAGAACCGAGGGAAAGGCCCAGCTTACGGGCTAGTATTGATCACTTGGCCATGTATCTTGTCTGCGTAGCCTGCATAGTAGCGAAGTGTCCCAAAAACCTCTGCGACATCTTCGGCGAGGGCGACGGTGTAAGGCTTTCCATTGTCCCACGTCTCGATTGTGGCCAGGATTTCAGCATTCTCTTCCACCAGCGAGGCAAGCTTGAGCATGAGATTGCCGCGATCTGTAGGCGGGAGGTCTCGCCACGAAGGATCTTTGAAGGCGGCCCGGGCAGCTTTTACCGCAGTATCGACATCGTGCTCAGACGCAGCGTAGACTGAAGCTATTTCCTTTTCATCACTAGAATAATCAGCTCATAGCACTGATCGATGGCTTGAAAAAAGTTAAGGTCTACGTTGGATTGATACTTGTGATCTTCTCTCCAGAGCTAGATTTGCAGAACTCATTGTTGATGAAGAGGCCAAGAGGTTGCTTGTATTCGCGGCCGTTGGGGGCTTTGAGATCAACGAACAGTTCTGTATCAGACATCTTGTAAGACTGAGCGCCGAAGCCTTTGGTGGTTGTAAGAGACAAGTGAGCAAGGTTCGAGAACCCGAACAGGGCTGAGGGGTTGGTCGTAAGTGCCCCGCATGTTGACAGTTCCGAGTGGAGATTGATAACAACGGCGGGAGGATAGAGCTTCCTGATTTGTCTTAGCTCAATCGTTGAAGTTTGAGGCATCCGATTCTGATGACTGGGGGAACGGCTGTCGATATGGAACAGAAACGGCCTTATTCGGTTCCATCACCGTGGCTGTCGTAGAGCTCGTGCAGATAGTCGTTGCGTCGGGAGCGAATCAAAACAAATTGATCAGTCGGTTCTGAGTAATCTCACATCTCTGCCGATCGAATACAAGGCTCGTGTACCGGTAGGAGGTATCTTTGTGGGAAGACGATGGAAGCTTTCGCTCCCACAAGTGTCATGACTACATTAATGTCGAGCTCTCTCATACCAATCAATTCCTGTAGCTGAGCAAAATGCGTTGATCAGGGACGTGACGGACTTATAGGAGCTGATGTTACAATAAACAGCTTGTGGAGTAATGAAGGCAGTCTTGGAACGGTCATTGAACAATTCCCCTGTCGTAAGCTCCACAATGTCGGAATTGGCTCCTCGTCCTCGTTCTCGTCCACAAGGGCGGAGCGCGACCTAGTAGTTTTCAATCCTCTCGGTCTGCATGATGTGAAGATCCCTGAATCCAGGGCTGGTCTAAGATAGCATCAGAGAATCAGAAAGTAATATCAAAATCTGCCCCTACCTTGAAGATGATGATGTGAATGGTCCTCGGACGATCTAGACCAGCGTACGAAGTCTTGATATCGAAATACGACTCATGGTAGACCGAGTCCAAAGGTACATTTTCATCGACCCGCGTGCGGTTTTCAGAGGTTAGCCCAGTTCGATCTGTCTTTCAGACGTCGAATCGGTCAGGCCGCTCCTCTGGCAGCTTGGTGACCGTAAAGTTCTTGGGAACATAGGGATCGACTGTATAATCATAGTACATTGCAACCTATCCGAGGCGGTTGATCCAGAGTAAGCTTATATAGATCCTCAGATTAGAGTCCTGCAGCCATGCCACGAGATATCAATCGAGGTAAATAACTATCGAGGGTAATTTTTCAAAGACAAGGTGGCGTTTCAAAAACAGCTTGGCAATGGCATAGCAAGTAGACTTCCATGGCTCGACGATGAAGAGAAGCTCCAGCAGCAGGTGTGGAGAAGAACAAGAGGTCTTTCCGCCAATTAAGCGCAGTAGAAATTTTCAGGACTTGGCGCATATTGTATTGGCACTAGCGAATTCGGTTATGTAAAGTATTGGCATCATCCAATGATAATTACTTTTGATACTGTCGAACTTGTGCCAACTACATATAAGTCCTAAGGCTAAGTATATAGCGTCAACCTTTGCTAAGAACAGGCCAGATCTTATGTAATAAAGTGATAGGTGGCTTCTCCCGGTGCTACTAAGCGAGCGGACTCACTTGTGATGGATACGAATATGGCCTACACGATGTTTCGACTGTTACGTCTCAGGGAGCTGTTCAGCCCGGTGGTCAACATATGCTGCTGCTTGGTCTGACCTTCGCAGAGAAGCGGCAAGAATTGGTGTATTACAGCGCCTTGACGTTTGCGATCTATGTAGTGGAATGCCCACGCAATTAATTTTCTAGCTCAAATGACGAGTAGCAAAACTCCCCCAATCTACGAAATATCGACAAAACAAGATAAGACACCTTCGGCTACACACCCGGTTTTGGCGCAGACTTGCAAGAGGTCGGTCATCCAATCTACTTCTTGGGCTGTCGATGAAATTGAGAAAAGAGAACGAGTAAGGCATTTGACAGATCGTTCTCACCACACCTCACCTACGTCCTATCAATTTTGGGAGGAAAGCTGGTGTCTGTGGATGAGTTTCATTCCCAGAGCGTGAGGCACCCAGACTTGAAAGTCCGACGACGTACTACTCAGGAGAAGTCAATGTCCACTATGACTACTCTCATCCGATCAACCGCACCATCACAGTAACTAGACGATTCTTCAAATCCAAAAGATTTATCCGCCCAAACATTACAAACTACAAACTTCCAAAATCAGCAGATCCCCAGTCCTCTGAAACAACAGAAAAACAACGTCTCCGATCCGAGCCTCCACAACCCCCAGCCATGTCCGCCTCCCCCGACGCCTCCATCTCAACCACCACCTCCCTCGCCTACTGGAATTCCATCCCACCAACCGACGACGGCATGTTAGGCGGCCTCTCTCAAGTCTCCCGAATCGACCTCAGAGGATCCGCCATCTTCTTGGCCAAAATACGACGCGAGCACCCTTCTCAATCCCCATCCCCATCCTCATCATCATCATCATCGACATCGACCAAACTCCTTTCCCGAGGTGTAGACTGCGGCGCCGGCATCGGCCGCGTCACAGCCGGCTTCCTGCGCACAGTGTGCGAAACCGTAGACGTGGTAGAACCAGTTGAAAAATTCGCTCAGGAGGCGAAGGTAAGTGCAAAGGGTGCGGTGGGGAATGTGTATGTGAGGGGACTGGAGGATTGGCGGCCGGAGGAACGTTACGACCTCTTTTGGAACCAGTGGTGCTTGGGACACTTGACGGATAAGCAACTGGTGGACTATCTGCGCCGGTGCAAGGAGGTGCTCACGTGTGACGGATGGATCGTCGTCAAGGAGAATGTGAGCAGGCATGCGGAAGGGAAGGATGTTTACGATGAGTTGGATAGTAGTGTTACGAGGACGAATGAGAAGTTTCAGCAGTTGTTCAAGGAGGCGGGTCTTCGGCTCGTGAAGACGGAGGTACAGAAAGGGTTTCCGAAGGCTCTTTACCCGGTCAGATTGTATGCCCTGAGACAGTAGTGAAGTTTTTGGAGGAACGCCCTTGAGCTATTGCGATTATCTCGCGAAACATGCTGTCAAGCCAGCTGATGCCGCCCAGCGCCAGTATACCTCAGCTACTCTGGGGATGATTCAACGCTCGATCCCAAGCGACTCTACCGCCAATCCCGCCACGCTATGCATTATCTCACGCAGCGAACAACCAAGTCAGATGTCGTCCCAAGATACCACCTAGCTGATCATCTTCGGCTGATGCTGGGAAGATGCCGCACCAACATCCTCCGGATCGACCAGGTCCATGATAAAGTTCCATTCCTTCTGACTTACCTTGGATACACTCAGTCGTGTTTGTTTGAGTGTCTGGAGATGCTCGAGGACACCACCTTCTTTCGAATACTTCTGCAGCTCTTTGAGCTTGATGATTTCGGGGAATTTCTGTCGGAACTCCACATGCACCACGTGCCACTTGGGTTTTTGGGGATCCGATTTCTCGTCGTAGTAAGGATGCTCTTTATCGAAAGCAGTGTCTAGGAAATGTTAGTATGGTTTGCGCAGGCTCATTGTGATAACGCAAGCTTAGCATTGTGGGGATATCATTGTTCGTAGTAGTCAGAGCAGGGAAGAAAGATACGACGGATATTAAATGTGAGGATAATCAACGATGTGCGAACAAGTGTTCTCGAATTTGTCAACTTACTGTCCACCGAGTGCTCCTCAACGATTTCCATCGTCCCCACGATCCCCGGTACCTTACAATTTGAATGATAGAAGAAGGCCATATCCCCTTTCGTCATTAAACGCAGGTTATTTCGTGCTATCAAGTCAACCAACCTCAATACTGCCTCACAAGATGGGTTGCGGCTCACCAACAGCATTGCGGACCCCTATATCCTAATGTATCAGTTTTCTGCCCATAGTCGCAATGCTAGAGAATACACACCATCCCAAGCTTCCGGCGTAGTAGCAGCCTTGAGGTCATCAATCGAGAACTTGACGTCCTGACCCTTCTAGGCGTGAGTCTCATATCAGCAACATAATCTGTAAAGGAAACATTGATACGGTACAACATAGAGCAACTTACTTCCGTAATACGTGATTCCGGTTCAGCTTTCATAAGCCAGTAGGCCGGTCCATCACCGCCAATGCTCTCTTCGAGCTCACGTTCATGCTCTTTCTTCGCGTCATGGACGGACGCTTGGGTCTCTGGGACATCTACTGAAAACTTGGTCTTTGTGGGAGTCTCATCTTCGCCAGTTTCCGTCAAGGCTGACTTCCTTCGTTTCCGGGTAGTCTTGGTCGTCGAGGCGGTCGACTTTTTGGAAGCAACACCAAGCGACGCTGACTTTGCTTTCAAAGTTCTACGAGGCCTCTCTGCTGTGTCCTTGGCGGTAGAAGACGCTTTGTTGACAGAGCTGCGCTGTGAACGTGGGGCAGAGCTGTTGGCAACATTCGAGGTTGCCTTACGAGACCTTCCAACGACTTTCTTAGTGTCACTAGTTGTCGCACTTTCGGACTTTCGTGTTGGTTGTGATACTGTTGCCGCCGAACGTGAGGTCTGACTAGGCCTTGACGACGATGAGGTAGTTTCGGCTTCTCTCCTTTGACGTTTGCTTGGAGCTATGGCTGTGGTATCGGCATCTGTGGCCAATTGACGTTTTGGTCGTGCCATGTTCATGTGTGATTGTACATGGAAAGAAGTGAGTGCGTAGGCAGGAATGAGATCAGAAAAGTGAGGTGTAGATACCCACTAGTGATGCGCTTAAAGCGGCTAGTTCAACCCCCTTTCTTTGTTCACTATGCTTTCGATGTTTGTGCCTTCCTGGTTCAGTCTGATGGACGATGGTTTGAGGTGAGAGCCACCTCCTACTTAACCGAAAGATGTTATTTTGGATATTGCCTGATCCGCTCCTAATTTATCTAGATAAATAAGGAAATTCCATATTCCGTACGTCCATGTAAATCCTGATGATCCCTGTAGCAAAGTCTGAATTCACTCCCTCTCAATCAGGGTAATGCATAAATTCACAAGTTTCAAGGATGTGTAAAACGCTATGACTTCAATCAACGATGATCACACACAAACTCCTCGCGAATTTCATCAAATTTCTTCCTCTCCTACGGTCCGGAACAGGAACGGACCGCACCCGGAGATGTATTCTCGGGTATCAGCCTCTAGATCCAGCTCCTGCTCTCCAGCTAATCACAAGGCAATTCCTTATCTGTAGTTGTATAAGTGTTCATCCTACCTGGCCAGGCGGTGGCCACCCGAATCTTAGCTATCGTGTACTGAAGGCAGGCTGCTTAGCTTGGCTGCCCGAGCTCAGTGGCCCACCCATAATTGCACAAGTGGTCTATAAGAGCGGAGGGTAGTTTCGAGGAAATCCGTCCCAGCCAATTATCTCGAGGCCAGGAAGCGGCGAGGGATTCTCGCCAATGGCAAGGAATCTCTAACAACTGTGTCGTCCCGTTGTATCTCACCTGCCTCCTTGAACCAGTATGGATGTGACACTGGATGTCTTGAGAGCCTGCATTACAGCTGGTAAGACCGACTTTGAGGGATGGTGCAGCCACGGACGCGTACACTTCATCATTCTTCCCGAAGAGAACAAAATGCCGTGGCCATCTTTGAGTGTCAGTTGGACCGCTGAGAACTCAATCGGTAATTGCCTGATGAGCACAAGTCAGTTTGTCTCGGTTGAGCTTGACGATTTCGTGATTCTTACCCGAGCGAATTTGCTCCTAGCTCTTATCCTGGAACCGAAGAAGACCAATACCCAAGGCACAATAGTAAGCACCGCTCCTACAGCCCCAAGAAAGCTCGAGGCCCCCGTAAAAGTCATTCGATGGAACATGGCCGCGGTCACAACTGGGAAGATACCTCCAATCATATTACGGCAAAAAGACTGAGCGGCCAATGCAGAGCTTGCATAGCGATGATATGTATCAGCCAGGTAATTGAACACAGCAAGATAAATCGAAAATATTCCCATAGTCGCGCAGCCAACGGCCAGTGTTGGGACGATCCAGTGGATAGATGAAAAGCTGGACCATCCGAACCAGAAGAGCCCAATGGGGAGAAGAGCGCTCTCGATGCAGCTGAAATACAGGCGGCCTTCAGGCGTCGTGGAAAGTTTGCCGTAGTGACGAGCAACCTTTTCCTGATAGATGCTGAGGAAGGTAGATAGCAGAGCACCTACGCACATAGCTATGCGTTTTTAGCAATCTGAACTAATCTAAGTAGAGCACGTACTCTTTACCAGCAAACACTGCGCCATTTTGCTGAATATTGAAGCCATGGTTGGCAGTGAATACAAGGGGTATCGCCGAGAATGTTAGGTACAAAACAGCCCAACTGAACGCGACCCATAGAGAGAAGAAGAAGACAACGGGCTCCGTCAATAGTAAGTCTATGAAAAGTAAGTGACAATATCTGCATACATAGTGGAGCAAGCTCACGAAATGGTCTGTACATAGATATTCCAATCATCTTCCTTAAACTTTCTCTTTCTTCGTCTGACTTGACTTTCCATCTGATCCTCTGATTTGTGTGACTGTTCTGACCTTCAATTGCCATTTCGAAGCCTACAAGGCCGACCTTCTCCCTGCTTTCGTACCACGAATTCAATGTTCTTGCTCTCCTACTTAGAAGAACACTACCACGAGTCTCTTTAAAAAACAGTATCACTGCGAGTATGAAGAATCCACAGGTGATGGTTTGCACGTAGAAGACCCATCTCCATGACATGTTCTGGGCAATAAATCCTGAACACAGAGGCCCAAGGCCCGTACCAAATAACGCAGCTCCTGAGAAAAGGGCCATCGGAGTATTACGGTCTCTTGTGTGGTAGATGTCTGCCACGACACCTCCTACCATGGTAGAGAACGAACTTCCACCCACACCAGCGAAGAAACGAGCTACCAACATCCCAGCGTAAGATCGAGTGAAAGCGCAGCATATCTGGGAGATAACGAACAGGATACCGGTTGCGATAAAGACAGGTCTGCGTCCATTCAGTTCGGAAAATGGAGCGATTATCATAGGAGCTGTAGCAAAGCCTGTTGTGAAGGTGGTGATGCCCACAAAGATGGCGGTTTGGCTCACACCCCACTCTCTAGACATTTGCTCGCTAGCTGCGCTATAGGAGCCGGCTGTGTAGGCCGTGACGACGGTGATGAGACAGGAAAGCCATGTGGTGAATATTTTGCGAGACTTCGACCACGTGAATGGAGATACAAGATTGCGAAGATCTGGTGGTTCAGGAGGGAGGGAGCCATCTATGGTTGGTCCCAAAATGGTCGGAGGAGGCAATTCGGTTTCAAATGTCAGATAATGGTAGAGGATATGGGGCTTTGTGGGCGTCGACGGCGAATATCCTGTATCTTGCTGCACGAAGTCCTCCTTTGCTTCCGGAAAGTCTGGGCGGCGTACAGTGTTAATTACATTTTCCCTGTTCCCGGACATGGATAGTGAAGCTGCAGCTGGAAGTTCAATCTCTGGAGCGGCCATGATAACGAGATCAATACACAGCACTCAGATATTCAATGCCCAGTGCTGCATCCTCCAAGATGTGGATGATGAAACGGGTGTGCCAGCCTGATAGAAGATATCAGGAGAGAGCCGGAGGATACGGAGCCATAAAGATATAGTAAAGACATCTGAAGAAAGTGGAGACTAAAACCCCTCTGCCGAAGGATTGATCACCAAAAGTAAACCACCTTATTTCCGGACTGCACTATGACCGCATCGTTCACATGAGTAGATCTACTGAATATTACCTACTCTAGTCAGATACTAGAACATGTAGAATACCTTACCTCCGGTCCATTGGGCAATAAGGTAAACGTTCGTTGTCGGAGAACTCGCTACTGAGAGCTGCATGCCTGCATGCACCTAATCTAATCTGATGTGAAGTGGGTGGTCGGTGGGGTTGTCGGCTTTGCCACCGAAACGACATTGTTTCCGCTTATGTAATGTTCCGCGGTCGGGATGGCGTGATACGATCTTATTATACGTGCCTTCCTTCAAAGAGTCGATGAGGGAATCCTTTTAATCCCGAAGATACTCATCTGCTGTTGACTATTCGATTAGACGATACCAATTCGCACCCTGAAAAACTCTATCAAACGTTTTCAAGACCGAGATGACTTCAGACAGTCACTCAGAAGAACGCCCTGCGCCGTAAGTCGTCAATCGCGGCTTATCAATGATCAATGCTGATAGCAATGGTAGTCTCCGTCTTGGCTCATCTGCCCCAAATTTCCAAGCAGACACCACGAATGGACCGATCGACTTTCATGAGTATGTCCCCCACTTCCTCCTGCCGGAGCTCTGCTGAGTGGAATTGAGGTTCATTGGCGACAAATGGGTAGTCCTCTTCTCCCACCCCGAAGACTACACTCCAGTTTGCACAACCGAGCTTGGTGCCTTTGCAAAACTTGAGCCAGAGTTCACCAAGCGTGGCGTCAAGCTGATCGGGCTCTCAGCCAACACAGTCGATAGTCATGGCGGTTGGATCAAGGTATACTCCTTCAGCTCTGTATCAATGCTTCCCAGACCATCTCTAATTGACTTCAGGACATTGACGAAATTTCGGGCAGCAAGTTAAGATTCCCAATAATCGGCGACAAGGAGAGAAAGGTCGCGTATGCATATGACATGCTGGATCACCAGGACACCACGAACGTCGACTCAAAGGGCATGGCCTTTACCATCCGAAGTGTATTCATCATCGACCCGAAGAAGACCATCCGCCTCATCCTATCTTATCCAGCCTCGACTGGACGTAACACCGCGGAAGTCTTGCGTGTTGTGGACTCGTTGCAGACTGGCGATAAGAATAAAATTACGACACCGATCAACTGGGTGCCAGGCGATGATGTGATCGTTCATCCTAGTGTAAAGACCGAGCAGGCGAAGGAGCAATACCCAGACCTCAGAATCGTCAAGCCTTACTTGAGATACACACCGTTGCCGAAAGAGCAAACGAGCGCGGCAGCGTGAGAGGGCACAAGATTTTGGGCGTTCATTCGGGTGCGACCTCGGGAGTACCATAACATGTTAGCATGTATATTGTTCATTCCTAAACACAGTATGTAGTAAGGAAGATAGCATATCCATATAATTTGATGCTCTTAGGCACGATCATTTGTCCTGACAGTCGTGGGACAACGTGGTGCTGATCTTCGAATAGCTAATTCACGGCAAAAGTGTGTATGCCATGTTCTGCGCAATTCGCGGCCACTTCGACGATAATGTGATAAAAATCTTGTAATGCGATTGCAGTCCCGAAGGCGTGTCGGAGACTTGGAGCAGTCTCGGAAGTTAGCCACGATGCGGAGATTCGCTTGGCGCCCGCCGGCAAATCCTTCCACAATCGGATGCCATGCGATCGTGTCGGAGTGCTAGCTCCGTTGTCAGTAGTACTGCAGGACCGCATCACTAGCAGACTTCTTGCCCTTACTGGACATCATCTTGCTGCATATGCTACTCAAGGAAAGCAAGGAGCATTGACGCTATCCCGCTGCGACTTTCAGTGGTATCCATATACGCGGTACCCGCTTGAGGCGCAAGGGTCTGAAACAAGCAAGCAGGTTGCCGAGAATTGACAGAGCGTTCGAGGAGGAAGGCACGAACTTGCCCAATCTGTCAAGCAGCCGTGAATCGTTCTTGGTCAAGCTGATCAAGGGCACGGGCAAGGAGGCTGGACCTTCTCCTGCTCGAGGGGTAGGCCTTTTCACTATATGTCACTCCGTATCCAGCTGTCGTTCGTGTCAACCTTTACATTCGTTGCCATTGCCATCTCCATCGAATCTGCCGTCTTCGGCCGTTGACTTTAGAGGAACATAGAGCTCACGATGATGTTAGCAGGCAGCCAGCGTGCTCACTCGGCGCACAAGCCCGAGGTAGCACTACCATCCAACCACTTCGATTCTTTGGGAGGGCGATTGGAGAAAACGTCTCCAACTATACATTTTCGTTTCTTGGCTAAACACTTTGCTCCTGCTTCAAAAGCTCCAGAATCTCCTTCATCACCACAATTAGCTCCATCGGCATCTACTTCGCTCGCTTTCGCTCAAGCCAATGAAGCTGGCTTCAACAAACGCAGACCAAGACATGTACCCATTATCATTCCTCCGAACGTCATCGATTCCGTTCTGAGGGACTTACCAGCCTCTGAGAAATCTACAGAGTCGATTTTGCTGCCTACGCCAAATACGACCCCCAGGCTTACATACGATTTCGCAAAGAACGAGACCCTGGTGATCAAGAAGCCCTCCCAGAGGCCTCGACATATACCTATTGTCATACCCAATTTCGCCAATCCTCACGGCCTGTTCCCACCTACACCTCCAAGTAGCGCTGAGAATACCCCTAGGGCGTCGGAATTCGCATATTCGTGCAAGGCACTCTTCACCGATATGTCACGTCCTACCACCAGTGGTAGCCGAACAAGCACGCTTGACTCCAATGCTTCAGCTCCCTCACCGAGTCAAACGTATGCTGATCGTTTCAAATCATCTCCGAGTACATACCTGGCAGACGTGAACAGCAGCAGCGAGTCGAGTCTGAACCAGGAGCCTGCGGTACAGGGGGTGCAGCCAAACTTGGAATCCTCTTCAATATTGCCACGGGCGAGTGAGCCATCAGCGCGATCTACAGAGCCATCGCCTGTTGTCAACAACGCGCCGCCACAAGCCAATGGAACCACAAACCTATCTGGTCTCGTTTGTAACGTGCACAAATGTACTGGGAAAGAGCCGCCTGCTCTGGTTGGGGCAACAACCACTGTACTGGGCGACAAATTATATGTGTTCGGAGGACGCCTGCTCTCCCGGCGGAAACCCCCGTTGACTTCAAATCTGTACGAGCTGGATCTCGTCCGCAGACATTGGACAAAAGTTGTTATGAGTGGTGATGTTCCACCTCCACGATATTTCCATAGTACTTGCGCTTTAGGGGATACAAAACTTATCTGCTATGGTGGCATGTCTCCCATACCAGGTCTAGGGCAGATTAGTGAGGCTCAGGGGCAGGCCACTGCGATAGGAGAGCAAGTCCCAGTAGCCGTCATGTCAGATATTCACATATACGATGCACCGAACAAGTTTTGGACGCGCGTATCCACGGCAGACACGCCACAAGGAAGATATGCACATTGTGCGGCTGTACTTCCTTCATCAGCTACCTTCACCTCCGCAAACGCTCCACTCTCAGCAATACATCACAATCCACCATCCTCAGTACCAAATCAAGGCACATTAGGTGTAGCACTAGACGGCTTTGGAGGGGCAGAGATGGTCGTTATCGGGGGGCAAGACAGCGCGAATCATTACATAGAACAGATCAGCGTTTTCAACCTGAGAAGTCTGAAATGGACCAATACATCGTCTTTGGGGAAAAGCTGTGGTGCGTATCGGAGCGTAGTCGCACCCTTGATGACCATGCCAGCCTCAAAGATCGGGATGGGCTTGGATCCGGAAGATGTCCTCGATGGCCCGTCAAGAAAATCGGAGAAATTAGAGCCAGACTCCTCAATGCTGATTTACTCCAACTACAACTTCTTAGACGTCAAGCTCGAGCTGCAAGTGCGATTGACAAACGGCTCGTTAGTTGAGAAGCCGATGACTGGACAATTCTCGCCGCCGGGATTGAGATTTCCCAATGGTGGAGTACTTGACAACCATTTCGTCGTTAGTGGAACGTACTTGACATCATCCAAGCAAGAATACGCTTTATGGGCTCTCGATCTCAAAACACTGACTTGGAGCCGTATCGATGCAGGTGGAGGTGTCTTCAGTCAAGGGAGTTGGAACAGAGGCATCTTATGGCCTCGCCGGAACACCTTCGTCATATTGGGCAATCGGAAGCGAAGCTTGGTCGAAGACTATAATCATCGTCGAATAAATTTTGCGAATATCTGCATGGTAGAGCTTGAAGCTTTTGGCCTTTATGACAACCCTCGGCGAGCCTGGCCGACCTCCAATTATGCCTCTATCAGCGCTCCTGTCCTCCCATCGTCCGTTGTTTCGAAACCAGGAGCACCCAGTAGCCGTCTACTTCCGAGTGCAGCTATTGAACTAGGTCTCATGGCCATGAATATCAGAGATCTGGCCGATATGGATCTCATTGCTATCGGAGGCGAACGTATCCCGGTCAGCTCCTATTTACTCGGCCGTCGCTGGGGACCTTTCTTCGTCCAAATTCTCCGAGACAGCACCAATTCTACCACTTCGCTATTTCAGAATGATGCCTCATCCTCGTCTGATGGAGGGACACTCCGCCCAGGCCACTTGAATCTATCGTCAATCGCGTCTCGCAACTCATCGTTAACAATCACTCCTAGTATAACGACTGCCGCCTCGGTCGCCCCATCGAGTGTCACTGCTGCCTCCATTCATACGCAGTCATCTACGACTAGCAGATCCCTCGACCCTCCGACAACGCAGAGCATTCCTCCATCGTCCCGCCCACGCCAGCTCTATCTGCCGCATACCTTACTCACCATTCGTGCCCTTGTTCATTTTCTCTACACCTCATCGCTTCCCAGCCCAGGCCATGTCCTATGCACGCCTCAAATCCTTTGTTCCCTGCTTCAGCTCGCACGACCTTATCGAGTTGATGGATTATTAGAAGCGACAGTGGAACGTCTCCATCAGATACTTGATGGTCGGAATGCGGCAGCCCTATTCAACGCCGCAGCAATGGCCGCCGGAGGTGGACGTGGGATCGGCGCTCTGTTCAGCAAGGAGGGCGAAGCTGAGTTGGCTGATGCCGTTGCACAGGCTGGCCTCACCATTACGCGCCTGCAAGGCAATAATCCGGCCGCTGGGCCTAGTGACGATAATGCCGACAGCGGGGCTGACACGGGGAGCGAAGTCAGTGGGAGCGATGTGAGCAGCAGTGCCGCTAGCGAGAGTGAAGGTGACCATGCAGGCGGCAACGCGATCCTGCCCGGACGAAGGGTCGCAGTTGGGGTCGAGGAAATCTGGGCTGGCGGCGTGAGTTGCGTGGTCGGGCTTCAAAAGAGAGGTCTGAGAGGCTTAATGGAGGGGAGGAGGGCGAGGGAGAAGCAGGCTCCTGGCAGGGTTGGCGGAGGGACTGCTGCCGCTCTTTCCACAGCTGCCGCCAATGCTAACGGTGTTGGTCTGGGTATTGCGTGAATGTGTTGATCGATATGGGACTGGATGGATACCCCCGGCGGATGATTGTGTTTATGATGGATGAGGATGAGCTTTGTAGATATCATGATAGAGTATACATACCTCGTTAGATTTCGAGCAAATGAGCAATCTATCAAGACCATCTTTGTTCTGTCTTTGGATCCTGATACTTGGAGGTCGTGGAATGCGATTGTGATGATGCTGTCGGAAGGATGCTTTGAGCGGTGAGAGGGACCGTGTAAAGGAGATCGGTCCGAAAAAGCCGACTCTGATGGCTTGGGATTAGTAGTTTCGGTCTCTGAGAAGAATATGAGTCAGAAAGGGGGCCTTGGTGTTATGGTTGAGAATTCAAACTGACATTTAATCAACAAGGGAGGCGAGGTGATGGGAGGGAGATGGGGAGGGGGGGATTTTGGGTTCTTGGGGGAGAGAGGGTGAGGGAGGAGGTGCAGGGGCGTAGGTAGTTGAGGTGAGCATGGGGAGGGGTGAAAAAATGGAGGGATGGGTGGTGGAGATGGGTGGTAAAGGGGTGGTACTTTCAGGTGTGTAGCTGGGGAACGGCTTGGGGATGTCGATGGGATTTGGAGGGATAGATTGGTGTATATCTATCTACCTTGGCACTCCTCAGAGGGGTGGAGATGGGTAGGTGGAAATGGGTGGAAATGGGCTGGGGATGTGTAGTTGGGGAATGTGGAATGGGTGGGATGGGTAGTGTTGTGTGGCATAGATGGGCTATACAGGTGTTTTGTTTGTCAGTTGTTGGCTGGGGGGAGGTATAGTTACTGGTAGATGAGATTTTTCGGGGTGTGGGTGTGGGTTCGGGTTCAGATTTGCACAGTTCCATCCATCGTATTTAACGAGGATGTGGGATGTATAAGAATAAGTGACTGGGTACCTTAGCTGCTTCCATTGTAGGCCACTTATACAACATAGGCCGGAGGGAGACTGGGATAGGAGTAGGATGAGATGAGATGGGATGACGAATGGAGGACGGTCCTTTGTTTTTGTGATGGGGGAGTGTGGTTATGGTGCGGTTTTCTTTTTGGGGGGGGGGGGGGGGGGGGGGGTGTTGGGGGTGTTTGGGGGGGGGGGATGGGTGGGATGGGTGGGATGGGATGGGTGGGGGTTGTTGGTGTGTGGGATGATGGTGTGGTTGTGGTTGTATTTCGGTTGATGAACGAGTGTCTTTTGACGGAATATTTGAATGGGAAGAGTGTGGGGATATGAGATGTTGTTTGAAAACTGTAATTGAGCGTAAAGTATGGGCTGAAAAGTTTTCTTTTGCAAGGTTTGATACAGGTTTTTAAGTGGTTGGGGATTGCCCGTTGTATTGTTATGAGGATGGTATGCAGTGGTTCGATGGATATGAAAGAAAAGAGCTGGATTCGATCGGATGGGTGAGTACAGTGGGGTTTGTGTTTTGGATGTCGCTTGACTGGATGCAGATTTGGGTATACATTGTAGAAGCGGTGAGGAGGGGTGGAATATATATCCTTGTTTTGAAGCCGAGGTATATTAGTGACGCGGTCGTTCAATCCTCGTTGTTGCGGCATTTCCGATCGTTGATTCCGGGGTAGATATACTGTCAGTCTTTCTTTAGTGAATGGCATAGCAGGATTGATCAATGCAGAATGATGGCGGGTATAAATTAGCCAAGCTGCTCACGCTGATTCAATTAGCTCTGTTGGTGATGATAGCAGTTCGTTTTGCGATAGTCGAGTAACATATTCTTCCATAATCGCTTTCAAAATAACCTAAACAGTATGTCCAAATATACATTGATAGATGCAAGTTCGTGAGGTGCCAATATACAAGAACGTGGTGGTATCGATGTCAGACGCGATCTCGACCTATTCGATGCTCAACCAGAAACTGAGTGGAATGGCTTGTATGACTCATACCTTTCTACCTTTCCTCCAAATATCATAATCGTATATATTTACCGTGGGAATCCTTCGGTCAGGTCTGGCATCTCAAAGTCGTAGAAGTTCACGTCACCAACGAAACCTTCCCAATTCATCCAGGCCATGTCTACCAGATCACCGGGCTCTTCCGTGGCGTTTGTTTCGACCAAGTCGAATGCGGAGCTATCTGGTTGCAAGCCGGGTGGCGGCGTAAGTCCATCGAGGCCTTCATTTAACAATGGGTCGAGAATGTCGGTGCTCATCGAGCCGGGATCAAGTAAACCGTTGACCCACTTGCCTGATTGTAAAATCTCATCCATACGAGTAACTGCCTCATTCCCTGCACCTTCTGTCTGCTCTTGTATTGAAATTCCGGGCTGGAGGTATGCATCGAGTGCTGGCATTGGCAGCCCTGCCAACTCTGGTTTTCTATCTTCAAGACTCAAGTTCGCCATTTTTACAGTCTTCCTATTCTGCTTTGCCTGCTTCATCAGCTTTAGGATAGGCTGCCAGAGCATGCCTTTCTTTGTGTCTGCTACTGTTTCGGAGTACTGCTGGAACGCTTCATCGACCACTACCCAAGCTCGTTCTACCAAGGGTCCTTCTGTCTGAGAACAAAGCTCGGCCGTCGCAACGGCAAGTGGGTGCCATTGAACCCAGACTATGAGATCTCAGAATCAGTATCATCACTCAAGTCACGAGAGTGGATCATGATAAAGCTTCAAGGATGAGGAGTATTGTCACGTACCAAACCATCGCCAAGGCTCCGTGCTAGGTCTAGTCATGATCTCTCGATGTTTCTTCAAAAGCTCGATTGAGAGGCTCAATACTGTTGGCCCATCTACCTGGGGAGCTGCAATCTGCCGAGCGACATGCATAGGTCGGATCGCAAGCAGCATCATGGCGTCGCCCATGATGTCGCCCACATGAATAGCGAACCAATGAAAAGGTATTCCTGGGTCACAGTGACGAAGATACTTATTCAGGACCGATGTCCGAAATCCAGCCACGACTAGACGAAATCTCGAGGTCAGCATCGAGACCGACGTGAACAGTCAAGCGTAGATTGCTAGCCATGTGGTCGCGGCCTGTTCCCACTTTGAAAAACGTACCTTGCTGTTTCTTTTGCCAACTCATCTGAGCAAGGTCGTCGGCTATGCCACCTCTCGGCACTGTGACTAGGCTCCTGATGAAAGACTTCTCGACATTCCCCATTAGAGAAAATGATTCGTCGGTGAAGTCGTCACGAGGTGGCGGGAGAGTATCGATATCCGGAAAGAAGTCCGTGTCATTGATATTGATTGGGGCAAGAGCGCTCGTGAAGCGATCAGTAATAATGGGCTCCGTCCCGCGATCAATGGAAGAATTGATATCCAGCACGCATATCTGATTCCAGAGACGCCGTCTCATTTCCAGCTCGAATGGTCGGATGGACGATGAAGGGCTGTGGACATGGAGTCCAAGAGCTTGTGCCATTCGAACGACCAATGCAAAGAGGGTCCACACCCAGCGACTATGGTCATTCAGACGGACAGATGCCTGTCAGATTTAGCGAAGCCCAATAGACGCACAGTATGACCTGAGAACAAGGAGTGAGCTACTGACGAGGAAGATGACGAGTGATTGTAAGACTTCGATTTTCACACTGTTAACAAAGTCTGCCCTGGCAAGACAGACTTCAAAACCGAAGCGGTATTTATTCAATAAATTGACCTTCTCGTCGCCAAAATTCTGCTTGCAACTGTTCTCATTCTGCGTATTGATTGCAGCGTAATAGACGGCAAACATGAGAGCGTCAACAGCAGGGTCATCGGCTCTAAGACCGAGATATTGGTTCCCATTGAGCATCAGCTCGGTAACGGAGGATCTGTGCAAGACCTTGAACAGTGGATCCACGTTGTTGAAATAGTGTTTGTTAAGCAATTCCATCGTAGGTCTTGGAGGGTGTTCCAAGGCGTTTGGTGCCATCATGAAAGAGTCTGGACCGCACAAAACGAAATTGAAGACCCGGGAAGCCGTAACAGGCGGAGTACTCCCTGCCGACTCGCTTTGCTCTGGAGTCTCTTCTTCGCTATCGGACGATTCGTCCAAAACTTCGCGTAGTCCACTGACCTAGAATTCAAGTTCGCCGTCAGAATTTGAACCACGAATGCGGTCCTGATTCAGCTTGCTAATGAAAGAATGCCATTCCGTGGACTCGCAATATTCAATTTACATAGTGACGTTGTATACAGGCCAGTCATAAAGACCGCTGCCAGATCTAAGCATACGTCCTGTAACATGACTATGCTCGATTCAGCTCTGACGTGCAAAATTTTGAAATTACTGTAAATCAGATCGCCATATGTAAGGACAAGTTGGTCAAGATGGAACCGATGGGTCCGATAGGTCACTCACCTCAGTGGTCAACGTGGACCAGAAGGAACCGCCGATATACCGACTCATATCACTAGAAGGCCTAGGCAGTGCAGACTCTTGATTTACTTGGGCTTGGCAGCGAGGTGGCACTACAGTAGTCAAGCTTTCGTTTCCTCCCAGGCTTGAGACCAGGTTCTCCAGCTTCGCAATTCGAACCTTGAGGTCCAGTTCTCCTTTCCTTCGGCCCCCTGAAATGCTCAAAATAGATCAGATAGAGGAATCTTTTCATATAGGGTGATGATTTACCATTACGTCCTCGCGGAAGTCGCTGGCGGCTTGAGACCTCACATTTGACACCTACGCGCTGACAGGTGGAGCATGGGTTGCCTTTGTCGCACCGTACTTTTCGTCGCTGACACAGTTCGCAGCTGATCTGGCTCTTGGGTGCATGTTTCCCGGGATTAGGTGCCTCCATGACAATACAAGGTAGAGTGAACTGTAGACGAATGCAAACAGAACATGAAATGTGGGTATGGGTACAGTTGAAGAGAGGACCGAGGTCTCAAATTGCTCGAACTGTTATAGATGTATGATCTCAACAATGTATACTGTTGTAATCACGTTTTAGGCAGACGCGAGTACGACTACGCGAGCCAATTGCTGGAGTATTCGACATAAAGTACTCTCCTGTGGGAAGTTCCAAAAGTATTTCTTCTTTCATCGACAAAATGTAGAAGATATCTGGACATTCAATCAATCCATTCTCAGTATTGGGCATGATGATCGTCATCATTCAAACATCCGATGACGATCACTTGATCTTGTAAAGTAAATCTTGGCAAGTTTGTCGTATTCGGTTGTTTTAGCGACCAAGTATAGTAGTGTCCTCCATCGACAAAGGTCAAAATCTCCAATCCTGATCAGCATATCAGACTTTCAAATGGCAGATATACAGCAATGGACAGTGACAGAGGTCGGTCACTTCCACCCGTACAATACTTATCTAAAGCTGGTCAGCCCTACATTGAAATGAAATGCGGCTTGGGTGAGGCGCCATTCTACGAAACCAGCACACATTCCCTTCGATTTGTAGACATCGTGAATGAAAAGCTACACATTGTCGACCTAGCAAAGGGGCCGTCTTCGCTGAAGTCGTACGATCTGGGTACCTCTGTTAGGTTTACATGTCTCCACATCTGAAAGCGATTGGCATCATTGATATGGTCGTAGTACGTCTGCAGACATCGAAGGTAATGAGGATGAGATCATCGTGGGTGCGAAACATGGCTATGCCATTATGAACCGTAAGACCAAGAAGCTCGACTACATAAGGAAAGTTTGGGAAGAGAGGGATGGGCCAGGAAAGGATGGAAGGCAAGCTAGCCCGCTGTTGTTCTCTACAGGTAGCAATTATGAATCTGATCGTCGAAAGCAGGATGCGTTTCAATGATGGATTTGTGGATCCGGAGTGTAGGTTTTTTGCTGGTGCGATGAATGACCCCAAAGTCAAAGACCCAACGGACGAGGGAGTGCTATTTCGCCTGGATCCTGATCTGACCTTGCATCGTGTGATCGAGAAAGTCACAATACCCAACGGCATGGGGATTAGTCTCGACGAAACGCAAATGTACTTTATCGATTCACCCACCAAGACTGTTTCGAAATTCCGGTACGATCGAAAGACGGGAAACATCTCTGACCGTGAAGTTTTCTACCGCGTCGATGGGGATGGGGTTCCTGATGGCATGGCGATGGATGTGATAGGGTGCCTTTGGGTTGCTCTTGCTGGTGGTAGTAAGGTTCTGAAGCTGTCCCCAGCGGGCAAACTTATTGGAGAGATCCATTTGCCTACAAGAATGATCTCTTGCCCAGCATTTGCAGGGGAGGAACTGTATATCACCTCTGCAGCAGAGGAGGAACCCGAGAAGTATCCCGGATCTGTCAAATACGCGGGTAGCCTTTTCAAGGTTCATGTTGGCGTGGAAGGAATACCCTTACATAAATTTCGGCGTCGTTGATTTGGTATTATGCCGTCCGAAACGAGAAGCGACTTGGCAGCAACATGTAATCGTAAGAGTTCTTCTCTCTTGGTCGCCTCAAGGTCCTCTCTATCCTAGCCATCAAGCTCTGCGACACCACTCGCACCATCAAAGTGGGGACTTGTTCTTTAACCATATGTATTGATATGAAGATCGGTCCGTTTGGCGGGTGCGGATGCTCGTTTCGTCGAAGCTTCAGAGCCTCGACTACGGTGGTTGCTCCGTGAAGCGGGAGAAGAACGTCGCTCTCCGTAATTTGTCCCGGACTCCAATTTCATGACAACGATCGACGGTATGATAGGCGAGCCTATTGACTGCATTCCGTCTCATTAGCAGCAAGGCGGGAGGACGCTGAGTGAGACAGGCGTACGAAATGAAGGTAGGTACTATAAAGTCTGACCAAGCTAGCCACGACGACGATAACGCCTGGAAAGTAATCAATATCGACACCATTTGAAATGGCCCATCCAACTTCCCAACCTAAGGCTTGGTCTCAGCGAGGGCCAAAAGCAGCAGGTTGTGCGAAGCTAGGAATGACGCCTAGGGTTGGCCCTTGTAAGGACGTGCTGTGACGAATAACGTTGCCAAACCCCGCGGTTTGGATGAAACGCTTTTGGGCATCAAAAGACGTATTGGTATGGCAATGAGGAGTCTGGATGAAGGGATCGGCTTCCGTATCATTCTACAAGATCGTCAAAACTCCTTCTGGCGATGGATCATCCGTTCACGAGAGAAAATAGAATTCCTAGATTGTCGACCGGCTACGCGATCTCAGAGAATGGTAGCGAACGGCAGGAGTACTTCCCCGTCCGCTGGAACGCCAAGAGTGTCGGATTGCACATGGCATGGCGTGTCTCGATTCAGGAACGATGCCATCATGATCATCTTAAAGGAGAAAGGGAGTGTGAAAGTCAAAGGAAGTTGGAAGAAGGAGTGGAAGAATGTCGAGTGGCGCCAGATCTACTACTATTCTATGCCGACTGTTAATCTTGACCCGACGATAATCTCGGAAGATGAACCGAAATTGCTTTTCCCTGTTAGTCAGCTTTTAGGCTCGTTGGGGTGCTGCCAAACGTGCAGAAGGTTGAAGTCCAAGTATGGTGCATGCCACGCAGTACCTTAGGGCTGTCACCATCTCGCATTGGTGGAGCGATAAGTCAAGGTCAAGGAAAAAGAAATTGGTTACTTTATGCCGCATATGAACCAGCGAAATCCTGATGTGCACCATGCGGCATGCATTAGCAGCTTGCATGCGAGCAATGCTTCTGCCAAAGATGTCATAGATGTCAAAGTATGTCCCCTGTCTCCCACGACATCATCCCACCAGCACATCGATTGGCGTGGGACATGGTTTACGTGATAGATCAAGTCAACCGACGTGAAAAAGAATGGAAAATCATTCCATTTTTACAATTATGATGGTTAATGTTGATATCATTATTAATATCATTATCATTATCATTATCAATCTTACGATAGACATGATCCATGGTGTATGCTCTATGCCACAGTCATGCTGATTGTTCATGCACGGCAAGCACATTTCCCTAGCAGAACATCCCAAACAAGCTAATGACACCAATGGGGACCTAGCGTAGATCTTACACACTTCTGCACAGCACACCATCAAGAAACGTGGCATATGGCATGGATGCAGAATAGTTCCCCCCCTCTAGGCCGCTGGGGAACAGCTTCCGGTAAGAGCTACCTGTCATCGATGCTTGGCGTCCTCTCCACCTGCTCCATCCAGATCGTGGCCATGATACTTACCACAGTATGATGCCACGTTATGGTACCGTAAAGTCAGAGAGGCGGGCTATCGCTTGGCATCCTTCATGTTTCGTCGCGTAAGAAGTCGTGAATCTGAATGTTGTTGTCGCGCATTGTGTAACAGTAACAGGGGAGAGGATCAATATCGCCTCTGGCCCCCCCCCTGGTAAAGGAAGTGTTGGGGTCATGGCGCGTCATGGGCTGTGGGCCAACCGCCTGGTCTGCTAGTGCAGTCGCCGGACTGGAGCAAGAAGAGGATTAGTGGGCGCAGGCCATGTGGCAGCGGAAATGCGCGATACGTCAAATCGGTGGCTTTTATCTTCCTAGCCCTCCTTGCTAAAGCTACCTAGCCTGAAGCTTCGGCGGACTGGTCCAAACAGTCCAAGGGTGGAAGAAGGGCAAATAAGGTAGTAGTAAGACTGGGAGGCGGCATGGTTGACTTTGTTGGCTTTGCGTGGGAGCCTCTGAAGGGAAGGGGTGCGCTGTTGATCAGCTTGAAGCTTGTCCTTCCGAAGGATCTAAAGCTGTTCCTAGAATCTGATTCCCGTGCTCCCCGAGCCCGTCGCTACCATCCCAGTGTCAGGTCAGAGCCCAGTGCCTTGTTGCACGCCTCGATCACTAGCGACTAGCAGCTTTTCCAACACTACCTTACCCAGCACCCTCTAGCTGTTGACTCTGTACTTCTTTTCCCTCGATGTGGAAAGGATTAGGGTGATGTGCAGATATGGACGTATTCATAAGGTGTCATCATGCCGCCCTTTGACCGCTATCTGCATAAGGCATTTAACAATATCTTGCTGCCCAAGCCAGGCTAATTCCCTCATCATTGAAACACCGCCTACTCTAATTCCGACCTTTGTTGTTCCTACCGGTCCATAGCCATCTTGTCTCTCGTCTTCGTCAATTCATCCTCAAAATATATCTTACCGATCGTCACTGCTGAGGTTAAACGCTGCGCGTCTACCTCACCGAACCTTTGTTTAATCTTTATTTATTCCTCCATTCGGCATAGGCCATTGTCCGTCCTGTCAACCCACCACGTAAACGTGCCAGGACGTCATTCGTCCTGATTACCGCCGCCGTGGAGGTCATCTCTCGAAACCACTTCCCGGGTCCATTGTCATTCTCCAACACCGATCAGAATCATCCAGACATTGCTCAGCTCCTCCATCAGTCTCAATACAATCTCGTGTACCGGAACACAAACGACAACGATTCGGGAGCAAACAAAATTCGATGCCACGGGGCTCGAGACACCCGTCACTCTTCGGACGAGTCCATGTCGCAGGGCCCTACCGCCAAATTGGTATCCTCGTCAACATCACCGCACGAAGAGACACATAAACGCCTCCCTCCATTGGGATCTCGCGCCCTACCTCCGATCCAAAATGGCAACAACATTGGTACCCCTTGCAAGCTTGCCCCAGCTGTCTCTGCGATACAGAACGTCGGAGCACGGCAGCCGCTGCAGTCATCTTCCGACCCAGATCAGCGATGTTCGCGGCCGATTGGCGTCCAGAATCTGCTCAACCCTACTTCGAGCGGAGAGCCGACGAGCAACCAAAACCGAGGTCGAAACGGCGAGCATCTGGACTCTACACCGGCAGTCACTCCTTTCACAGCAGTTCCCCGCGCAGCAACACCCTCTTTGCCTACGACCGCCGTGAACAAACGCTCACCCGCCACCGTATCTCTCCCAAGCATCACACCCCCCTCAATCAACCCATATACTCAAGCTTTGGGCCGATCGCCTGCTCCGTACGCTCCCAGTCCAATCGCCATGGCCGGTCCGATAGGGACAATGGATGCGAAGCAATCGCCATTCGTCCTGCCGAGGGATCATACCGTGACTGGGGGACCGACAACGCTCGGTCTTTCAGACATGAACCGACTGCCCTCCATGCCTGGAGAATCCTACGGCTCTGGAGTGCCTCCTTCGCGATCACCCTCTGGCGGTCGTCGTGATAGTCAGGACTCTACTCGTTACGATGGTATGCAGACCCTACTAGGTAGAACAGGTGGCATAGGAACGGGAGGTCACCCACCAGCATCCCAGAGTGACAGCCCTAGTACTCAGTACTCATCCTACAGCCAAGTCAGCCGTCAAACACCTCCTGCACAGTCCACGGTGTCGACCGGCCAACCGCAATCATTCTTCACGAACCCTTTCAATGCAGCTGGACCAGCCTCAGCCGTGGCGCAGATGGCTTTCGACGTGCCAGCTTCGAGCGGCGGAACTGGAGGGAGCACATACCAAATGATGACTCTCGACACGGAAAACGGTCCCATACAGGTACCTGTTGACGTGCAAGCTGCGTCGAAAGTGGCTGACGAGAAACGCAAGCGCAATGCCACCGCCTCCCACCGCTTTCGGCAACGTCGAAAGGAGAAGGAGCGCGAAACCTCGACTAACATCGCGAAATTGGAACAACAAATACGGAACATCGAAGAGGAAAAGGACTTCTATCGTGGTGAAAGAGACTACTTTCGGAGTCTGGCATCTCGCATTCCCGGCCAATCCCATCTTCTGCCACGACCGATCTCGCCAAGGCAAAGAAGACATGCTTCTATCGGCGGGGCAATGGCTTACGACCACGATATGCAATTTCAAGGTCCTGACAATGGCAATCGCAATGGTGGCAGGAATACGAGACGGCGTACGAGCTCCTACGTACCACCTGCAGGGCCTGCATTACAAGCGGAGGGTCCTCCATCGATTCCTCGTTATCAGCAAGCTCCGCCAAGTTATGGAAGCGGCAGAGCAATTCTACAAGACATCCCTTCCGCTCAGCCTGGCACCTTCAACCCATCTACCAAACGGTGATCATCGATACCCAAATAATGTACATCTAGTCCCTTTTCCTTCGTCCTGTTTGCGGCACACTACAGATTGCCTCCTCCTGCTCAGCGCTTTAGCGAGCCCTCTATTTTGTTCAATCTCTGCAGCTAAGATACCCCGTTGTCGGCATTGTCAGCGTTCGAGCGTGCGTGTGGCGGTCCTCCATCTCGTCGTGGTTGATTTCTGGGTCTCATAGTGCTTGTTCGTGGGCGGTCACCTTAGATTTTAGTAGATATACCGAAGGCGGGTCCCGAAACGGAGTTTCCTTTTATCTATAGAATTCGCGGTCCTATATCAAGTATATACAGCCGCATTGGCGTTGAGGCATGAAATAGGATTACGTTTTTCAGGAGCATATGTGTACAGACACTTACATGGCCTGAAGAGCTGGCTGTGGTATACACACGAGTATCGAAGTCCAAAGTGCCTCAGATGTGCCAATGCTAGAAATAGGCATCTAGCCCCATTCATGCTAGCGTCTTGGCATGGATCATGTTGATGGAGTTTTTATTCTTACCTCCTCAGAGTACTATTCATTCACATACTTTAGCCATAATCACGTTGCCAACACGTCGTTCAACACCAGTGGTACGGTGGATGATCAACGCATATGGCAACGAACCGCAGCGAACCACCCCATCAACGCATGGACTCAGGCCGCTAGCTCCTCCAAACACGAAAACACCAAAACAAAAACAAAGCTCAAGTCAGCCATCTTTGACACCCTGTCAACCTGACATGCGCGCCTTGATGCCGTCATCAATTACACTACGCGCGCCGCACCCATCCTACAATCTATGTCTCGCATCCTGTCTAATGTTGTTCCACCAATAGCCCTCTCTCCTAAGCGACCGCGCAGTCGTCGCCTTGCCAAGGAGCGAGAAACATGCATGGGATATCTGCGCTGTTCGACGCGCATTGTCCAATGCCAAACGTAAGCGCCGCGCACTTGACTGTGGTACTGCCTAATTTGTACGGAGTAGACATGTTGTATGTATCGGCATACTGACATTAGGTGTATGCTTCCATATCATTTCATTTTATTGAATGGGACGGGATGGGATTGGGAAAAAAGAGAAGAAGAGATTGAGGGTGGAAGGTTTGGAAGTTCTTCTCCCTCCATCGCCGAAAGGATGGTCGTTCCTGGCGTGATGACACGCATCCGATCCCATCCCAGAGGAAAATCATGACCGCTACAACCACCAAATTCCCTCGTACCTGTTCGATCCCAGCGCTAAAAGCAATGAAAATTAAGTACGTACTCCATTTCGATAACCCACTCCTTCTTTCCGCAATCTTACTCGTTGGTATTCTACGGGGTATTTTAAGGCAGCCCACCCACCCACATTTGATGGAAAACCCGCATCCTGCACCGTATGCTGCACGTATGCTGCTCAACCACACCCACGGTTCCGGTTCGCCCCTCTCTCTCCAGGTTAAGACTGCATATCCTCCTGCAGGACAAAACAGGATAGGACGGGATAGGGTTTCATCCCAGTCCCAGAACCCAATGCATGCACGCCCGCATGCATGCGGGTGCCCCATGCGTGACGAGATGACGCCACGCACGCATTTCGTAGCTGCAGGTGGGTGGGTGTGGGCCGGAGGGCCGGAGGGGGGGCTGCAGATGCAGGGCGGACTGGGTTTTGGTTGATGGTGAAAGTACTTACCTTAGGGTTGGGTTGGGGCGGATCGGGTACCGAGGTGGAGTATGTAGGCGTGGGGGTTGAGGTAGGGAGTGGGGGTTTCATACTATGGTACCACGGTACGTCTATGCTTTTGCTTGGGTTTTGCTCGGGTTTTGGGGATGGCAATGGGAATGGGAATGGGAATGGGAATGGGAATGGGAGTTGGGGATACGGGGCTGGGAAGGTGAGGTAAGGTGAGGTTGATGTATTGATAGTCGCTGTCTGCCTTGTGGGTGTGGTGTGGTGAAGATGACTTGCGTAAATACTCAGAGCAGGATGGCGTGGGGTTTTGTCGTGTGTCGTATGCGTGGGATCGGTCAATCGATGGTGTGTCGGCGGTATTCTTCGTGAGTGGTTTACCGGACGGTTTTGAGGTCTTTCGGTACCACGCTGTCGGTAGCTAGATGAACCGTCTTCCCGGCGCTACTCATGGGTGGATATGGTGGGTGGATGCTTTATGAGAGTTTGGGTCGCCGAGTGCCGGCCGGTTCTCCGCGGATGAGGAGGGGAGTCTGGATGCAGATGGTCTTGAAATACAACCTAATTCCATTTAGAATATATATCGTTTGTTGGGATTGGGATTGCAGGGTTGCGTAAGGGGGAAAATTGGAGGGATGGGGGGAGGGATGGGTTTAGGGAGGTGAGGGGGAGTGGGGAGGGGGAGTAGGGAGGGGGTGGTGATGATGGTGAAGGGAAGGAGGCTTTGTGGTGGGATTTTTGGGTGGGTAGGGAGGGAGTACAATTAGCAGCGATTTGTAGTGGGTGAGGAAGGAAGGGTGGAAGGGTTAACGTTTGATGTTATACGGGTTATTGAAAGGCTGTCCAGTCCCTTAGTTCTATTATTACGTCGGCGAATCTGTGTCTGGAATTGTTCAATATGATGGCCACAAAGCTTGAGAGTATCGTATCTAAGAACCCCCTTAACAATTAACGTGGGAGTACGTACCTTAGTAAGAACTCCGTCAATTACTACCTTACTTCTACCACACACTAGCTCTATCAAACTATATTCGAAGCCAGAAGCTACATCTATTCCTATACCCGGTATTCTAAAAATCATTACTGACTTCCCCCCTCCCCCTTTCCCATTCTTCTGGAGACATGAATCGTCTCGATGGGACCTCCAACCTCAGTGTTACTGATATCTTGCCATGTACGTACTCCTGCGTATTATACTATTGTTGTAGGTACCGGTGGGGAGGGGAGGGGAGGGATTATGTATGTGCTGCGATATGGTATTCTACCTGTTGTAGATATAGTCTACACCAGAGTTTAGGTAGGACGGAGGCGAGTTTCGGGGTTGGTGATAGATATCTTGGAGAATGTGCGGAGGCGACTATGGCGTGTGACTGAAGGAAAGTGGAGCATCTCGTGCCACTCCGCGGACACTCACCATTCTCACACCCTATTCACGCCAACATAACAGAATACCCTTACGCACAACATTTGAGAGCAAGAACGCAAAACGAAAAAAGACAGCTCTCTAGCCCCAACAACGGCAAGAAATATACAACTGCAACACTTATCATGTATTCCGAGACTTCTTGGCTCTCCTGACGTACTTATAAGCAGAAGGTTGGTAGCCGGTTGGCATTACGGATAGGAGGGTCTGAGTCGTCGGTTGGAGGAAAGGTGGTTGGGTACTTGGCTTGTTGGAATGTGGGTGAAGAGATGGGGTGGTGTTGATGGAGGGGAAGGGGAAGGGGAGGGGGAGGGGGAGAGGGTGGTGATGGAGGGTATGGTGGGTGGATCGATGGAAGGGGAGGGGAGGGGAGGGGAGGGGAGGGAGTGGGTGGGGAATTATGGAGTTTGGTGCTGGGGAGTGGGTGGTGATGGATGGGAGTGGATGGGAGTGGATGGAAGTGGAAGCGGCAGTGAGAGGATATGCCACGTATGGGAAAGGAGTGTTCATACCGTGGCTTGTGGGTTTTGGAGCCTGTTCGATTGAGGGAGTAGGGATAGGTGATGAGTTGACTGTGAAAGATTGTGGAGGATTGTGGAGGGGAGAGCATGGGTGATGAATGATGATTTAAAATGATTGTTGAAACCTTATGGAAGAAAGTTGAGAGAAAGTGCATACATAAGAAAGAGGAGGAAGGAAATGCGAGAAAGAGGAATGAGATGGAAGAGGAGTGGAAGGGAGGGGAGTCGGTATGGTATAGCTACCCCTCTAGATATGAGAATCATAACGCATTTCTTATAATTGTGGGTGGAAAAGTGGAGAATGTGGGAATATATCGGGATATGGGGGTTTTGTTGTTGGTATGTGTGCGGGTTGAGG